>ENA-OPBZ01001208-OPBZ01001208.1-human-gut-metagenome-genome-assembly--contig:-NODE-1208-length-11084-cov-2.532505_pt1 | contig 11084 bp, 8 predicted proteins | sample MGYA00241072_ERZ501459 | MGnify/ENA primary metagenome ERZ501459 (study PRJEB25962, sample SAMEA2042632) | human gut metagenome | biome: human gut; feature: human-associated habitat; material: faeces...
TGGAACGGGAGCTCAACGAAATCGGCCGCCACATCTCGTGGAGCCGGGGAGATTATCAAGAATAGCTTATAAAAACACAAAGATATGTACCAAGTCGCATCCTCCAAGGCGGAGGAGTTCATCCATGACGGAGAAATCGTCGAAACGCTGGCTTACGCCCGCGAAAATCGTGCGAACCGCCCCCTGATCGAGGCGATCCTGCAAAAAGCGGCCGAAGGCAAAGGGGTCACGCACCGCGAAGCGGCCGTGCTGCTCGAGTGCGAACTCGAAGACCTGAACCAACGCATGTTCACGCTGGCCAAACAGATCAAGGAGAAAATCTACGGCAACCGTATCGTAATGTTCGCGCCGCTCTATCTGTCGAACTACTGCATCAACGGCTGCACCTATTGTCCCTACCATATGAAAAATAAGCATATCGCCCGCAAGAAGCTGACCCAGGAGGAGATCCGCCAGGAAGTGATCGCCCTTCAGGATATGGGGCACAAGCGGCTGGCGCTGGAGGCCGGCGAGGATCCGGTGCACAACACCATGGAGTACTACCTGGATTCCATCAACACCATTTACAGTATCAAGCATAAAAACGGCGCTATCCGCCGGGTAAATATCAACATCGCCGCCACCACCGTGGACAACTACCGGCTTCTCAAGGAGGCGGGGATCGGAACCTACATCCTGTTCCAGGAGACCTACCACAAGGAAAGCTATCTGGAGCTTCATCCCACCGGGCCAAAGCACGACTATGACTACCACACCGAGGCCATGGACCGGGCCATGGAGGGCGGCATCGACGACGTAGGCATCGGTGTTCTTTTTGGCCTGGACAAATACCGCTATGAATTTGCCGGGCTTCTCATGCATGCCGAGCATCTGGAAGCGGCGTTCGGAGTCGGTCCGCACACGATCAGCGTTCCTCGTCTGAAACACGCCGACGATATCGATCCCGATCAGTTTGACAACGGAATCGACGACGATACTTTTGCCAAGATCGTTGCCTGCATCCGAATCGCCGTTCCATATACGGGAATGATTATCTCTACCCGCGAAAACCAGAAAACACGGGAGCGCGTCCTTCATCTTGGAATCTCCCAGATCAGCGGCGGATCACGAACCAGCGTAGGAGGGTACTGTGAACCGGAACCTGAAGATGCCAAATCCGAACAGTTTGACGTCAGCGATACCCGCACACTTGACGAAGTTGTCCGCTGGCTTATGGAAATGGATTACATCCCAAGTTTTTGTACCGCATGTTATCGTGAAGGAAGAACCGGAGATCGGTTTATGTCTCTTTGCAAAAGCGGACAGATCCAAAACTGCTGTCATCCGAACGCGCTCATGACCTTAAAAGAATATCTCCAGGATTATGCGTCTCCTGAGACAAAGGCAATCGGAGACCGGCTGATCGACAGAGAAGTTCTCAATGTTCCGAATGAGAAAGCGCGTGCCGTCGTTTTGGAAAATCTGAAACTGATCGAGCAGGATAACAGAAGAGATTTTCGTTTCTAAATTTATTTTCTTGTGATATAATGAGCGTTGGCAGACGGAAGCCGCAGTAAAAACCACTTCTGCTTCCTCTGCAAATTTACGATACAGACGAAAGCAGTTTCATCGTTTCGTCTTATGCATGGCAATGAAAAGAGGGAATAACCATGAGCGCACAAAATCTCACCTTGCTGACAGATCTTTACGAACTGACAATGATGCAGGGATATTTTGAATCGCAGGCAAACGAAACGGTCATTTTCGACGTGTTTTTCCGCGAAAATCCAAACAAGGGCGGATACTCTGTCATGGCCGGTTTAGAGCAGGTGATCGAATATATTAAAAACTTGAATTTTTCTTATGAAGACGTAGATTATCTAAGGGGACTCGGACTGTTCAGCGAGGACTTCCTCCACTACTTGAGCGGATTCCACTTCAGCGGCGATATTTATGCCATTCCTGAAGGCAGCGTCATCTTTCCGCGGGAACCGCTCGTGAAAGTGATCGCCCCTATCATGGAAGCGCAGTTAGTCGAAACCGCGATCTTAAACATTATCAACCATCAGTCTTTGATCGCAACAAAGGCTTCCCGCGTTGTCCACGCGGCACAGGGAAACGGCGTGATGGAATTCGGTCTGCGCCGCGCCCAGGGACCTGATGCAGGTCTTTACGGGGCAAGGGCAGCCATGATCGGAGGTTGTGTCGGAACGTCCAATGTTCTCGCGGGAAAAATGTTTGACGTTCCTGTTCTCGGAACACATGCACACAGCTGGATCATGAGTTTTCCTGACGAATATACGGCATTTAAAGAATACGCCAGACTGTATCCTGACGCCTGTACGCTTCTCGTAGACACATACGACACATTAAAATCAGGTGTTCCGAATGCGATCCGTGTATTTCAGAAAATGAAAGATGCCGGAATCCATCCGAAAAGTTACGGAATCCGTCTTGATTCCGGCGATCTTGCCTACCTTTCCAAAAAGGCACGGAAAATGCTCGATGAAGCCGGATTTCCTGACGCAGTTATCGCCGCGTCAAATGATCTGGACGAATTTTTGATCAACGATCTGAAAATTCAGGGAGCTGCCATCACTTCATGGGGTGTCGGAACGAATCTGATCACATCAAAAGACTGTCCGTCATTCGGAGGGGTTTACAAACTTGCCGCCATCCAAAATAAAGACGGGGAATTTGTTCCGAAAATCAAGATTTCCGAAAATATAGAAAAAATCACCAATCCCGGAAACAAAACGATCTATCGCATTTATGATAAAGATACAGGAAAAATCCGCGCCGATCTAATCTGTTTTGCAGATGAAACTTACGATACTTCTGAAGATCTGCTTCTTTTTGATCCGAATTCCACATGGAAAAAGACACGGCTTGAAGGCGGCACATATACAATGAAAGAGATTTTAAAACCGATCTTTATCCGTGGCGAATGTAAATACACTTCTCCGTCCGTAAAAGAGATTGCCTCTTTCTGCGAACAGGAGAAAAATACTCTGTGGGATGAGACAAAGCGTCTCTTTAACCCGCACAAAGTATATGTAGACCTTTCACAAAGACTTTATGATACAAAAACCGAACTGTTAAATAACGTAAACCGATAGGAACAACTCTCTTATGAATCTATATCAGATCGACGACTTAGACGACTTAACCGAAACGTTCCATATTATAATTTAATGAAACTAAACGAATATCTGAAAATCAAATAAACAAAAACGAATATCTCGAAATCAAAGGAGTATAAACAATTATGAAAATCATCGTACTCGCCGGAGGACTAAGCACTGAAAGAGACGTTTCTCTTGCTTCTGCCGCCGGCATCTGCCGTACATTAATCGAAAAAGGTCATGACGCTTTTCTTCTTGACGTATTTTTAGGGCTGGAACACGCTCCCGAACATTTGGAAGACGTATTTACCCTTCCCGGTCACGGTCTTGAGATTGCGAAAAACATCAGTTGTGAAGAACCTGATCTTGCCGCTGTAAAAGCATCCCGGCCTGATCAATCCGACTGTTTCTTAGGACCAAACGTCATTGAATTATGTCGTCTGGCAGATATCACATTTCTCGGACTTCACGGCGGTGAAGGAGAAAACGGAAAACTTCAGGCTACTTTTGACCTGCTCGGTATCCGCTACACAGGTCCCGATTCTCTCGGCTGCGCCGTCGCTATGGATAAAGGACTGACAAAACAAGTCTTTCTCCAGGCAGGCATCGACACGCCGGCAGGCGTTACCATTCACAAGAAATCAAAAGACCGCTCTCTTGCTTTAACAGGTCTTTCCCTTCCTGTCGTTATAAAACCATGTTCTGGAGGTTCGAGCATCGGGGTATATATCGTCAGTACAGAAGAAGAATATGCAGAAGCTTTGGAAAAATCCTTTTTCTATGAGGATGAAGTCGTTGTAGAAGAGTATATAAAAGGACGTGAATTTGCATGTGGCGTAATTGACAACGAGGCGCTTCCTCCGATCGAAATCATACCGAAAACAGGATTTTTCGATTATGCGAATAAATATCAGGCGGACGCGACTTTAGAAGTATGCCCTGCGGACATTCCCGAAGAGACAGCTTCCCGGATGATGGAACTTACCGTAAAAGCATTCCGTGCGCTGAAACTCAACGTATACAGCCGCGCCGATTTTCTTCTGGATGAAAAAGGAAATCTTTACTGTCTGGAAATGAACACTCTGCCGGGCATGACCGCAGCCAGCCTGCTGCCGAAAGAAGCGAAAGCGGCAGGAATCGAATACGGCGATCTGTGTGAACTGATCATCAAAAAATCGTTAGAAGCGCGTTATTAATACATGTTGTTTAAGAAAGGCAGGAGCTATCTTATGAAATATATGTCATTACAGGAAATTGCCGCAGCCTGCGGCGGTACATACTACGGCGGATCTGAATTTCTCCCCCGTGAAGTAAGCAGCGTCGTCATCGACAGCCGTAAAGCAGAAAAAGACAGTCTGTTTATCGCGATCCGGGGGGCACGCGTCGACGGACATTCCTTTATTCCGAAAGTAATGGAACAAGGAGCGCTCTGCGCCGTTTCCGAAGAAGATCTCGGAGATGTTCCTTATTCTTATATTAAAGTGGCGTCATGTGAACAGGCTTTAAAAGATATCGCAGAACACTATCGGCGTTCCCTTGATATCAAAGTTGTAGGCATTTCGGGAAGCGTCGGAAAAACGAGCACAAAAGAAATGATCGCCTCTGTCCTGTCACAAAAATATTCGGTTCTGAAAACAGAAGGAAACTTTAACAATGAGATTGGGCTTCCTCTTACTGTTTTCAACCTCCGTAAGGAACATGAAATCGCGGTTCTTGAGATGGGGATCAGCGGCTTCGAAGAGATGACGCGCCTTGCGAAAGTTGCCCGGCCGGACATCTGCGTTCTCACAAATATCGGTGTCGCCCATATGGAAAATCTAGGTTCAAGAGACGGGATCTTAAAAGCAAAAACAGAAATGTTTGCTTATATGAATGAAAACGGAACAATAATCTTAAACGGAGACGATGACAAACTGCGCGGATATTCTCCCGAAAACGGAATCACGCCTGTCTACTTCGGTCTTGATGAAAGCTGCGGTTTTCACGCCGAAAATATTTCCGGCAAAGGTTTAAACGGAACGGACGCACAGTTTTTCACACCAAATTCTTCTTTTACGGCACATATCAACATCCCGGGCGCTCACATGGTGTACAACGCGCTTGCGGCTACCGCAGTCGGATACGCTCTTGGTATGACAGACAGGGAAATCTGCGCAGGAATCGAAGCAAATATTCCGATTGCCGGACGCAATAACCTGATCCGTGCGCCCCATTTTACGATCATCGACGACTGCTACAACGCAAACCCTACTTCTATGAAAGCGTCTCTCGATGTTCTTGCCTTTGCAGATACTCGCAAAGCAGCAATACTCGGAGATATGTTTGAACTCGGAGAAAACGAAAAACAGATGCACCGCGAAGTCGGCATTCACGCCGTCAGAAAAGGCATCGATGTTTTGATCTGCATCGGCAGTTTGATGAAGTCGGCGGCAGACGGAGCGTGGGAATATCTTGAGCAGCAAAAAAACGCAGAACATACCGAAGAGACGCCTTCGTCTTCTGCGCATTTTCCGACTCAGATCTGCCATTTCGCCACAAAGGCAGATTTTCTGCGCGAGGCGAAAGAACTTTTAAAAGAAGGCGATACCGTACTTGTAAAGGCTTCACACGGAATGGAGTTTCCGGAAATCGTCGAATTTTTACAGCAATAATATTATATTTTGATAAAGCATAGGAGAAGGATTATGAAATATCAGGTTCTCGTCCTTGATCTGGACGGCACTTTGACCAATTCAAAAAAGGAAATTACCGCGCCGACAAAACAGGCGCTTCTTGAGATTCAGGAAGCCGGCCGCACTGTCGTTCTTGCCAGCGGGCGGCCGATCAACGGTGTTGCGCCTCTTGCAAAAGAACTTCAGATGGATACTTTCGGCGGATACATGCTCTCCTTTAACGGCGCACGTATTACAAAATGTTCCACAGGCGAGATCATTTACAATAAAACGATCCCAAAAGAAATCATCCGTCCGGTCTGGGAATACGTAAAGACATTTCCGGGACTGGATATCATCTCTTACGATGACACTCATATTTTCTCAGGGATTTGTCCGAACAAATATGTAGAAATAGAATCGGGAATAAACAATATGGAAATTGTTCCAACGGACGACTTTCCATCCGCCCTTGATTTCCCGGTAAATAAGCTGCTCATCTGCGGCGATCCGAAAACACTTGAAACGATGATCGAACCGCTCCGCAAGCAGTACCACGGGCTTTTAAATATCTATCTTTCCGAACCGTTTTTCTTGGAGATCATGCCGAAAAACATTGACAAAGCGCAGTCTCTCCAAAAGCTGTTAAACAGCATCGGTCTGACCGCTAATGAGATGATCTGCTGCGGCGACGGCTTCAACGATCTGTCCATGATCGAATATGCCGGTCTTGGAGTCGCCATGGAAAACGCACAGCCGATCATAAAAGAAACCGCCGACTTCATCACTCGTTCCAATGACGAAGACGGCGTACTCCATGTGATCGATACGTTTATGCGATAAAGAAATCTTTTATATCGGCTCACACATACAATCTGTAAGAGCTGTCACGATACTTTTTCAGGAAAAGAAAAGTTCCATCACTTCCTGTGCCGGCATTTCTTTTCCTGTAAACAGTTCAAACGCCGCAGCTCCCTGCCAGAGCAGCATCCCGATTCCTCCGACTGCGGCTTTACAGCCTGCCTCTTTTGCTTTTTTTATAAGCAGCGTCTCTCTCGGATTATACACGACGTCCGCAACAGCCAGATCTTTATGAAGTAATTCTTCCGGAACGGGAAGCACGTTTTCCAAAGGACTCATTCCGGCGCGTGTTGCATTGATCAAAAGATCGCTTCCGGCGATAGCTTCTCCTAATTTTTTCTCATCATCAATATCTTCAATATAGATTTTTTTCATCGACGGTACTGCTTTTTTAATCTTTTCTACCGTTTTTTCTCCGTTTGCGAAAAATTCATCCTTCCGGTTAAATATCGCAATCTCTGACGCTTTATCAAGCGCCGCCTGTACTGCGATCGCAGTCGCCGCTCCGCCTGTACCAAGCAAAACGATCTTCTTTCCCTCTATCCCGACTCCTTGTTCCTTCAGATTGCGGACAAATCCGATCCCGTCTGTAATATGCCCTGTCATCGTTTTGTCCTCTTCCACAACGACGGTGTTACACGCTCCGACAAGTTCCGCCGCAGGGGACAATCTGTCTACAAGCTGTGCCGCCGCGGTTTTGTTCGGCATCGTTATGTTAAAACCGCCTACGTTTAATGTGCGGAATGCGTCAATCGCATCTTTTGTTTTCTCCAGCGGTATGTCAAACGCAAGATACGCCGCATCGATCCCTAGCTTTTCAAAACTGTAGTTGTACATAGCCGGAGACCCCGAATGGCCTACCGGTGAACCGATCAGCGCGTAAAGCCTTGTATGTCCGTTAATTCTTCTTTCCATCTTTTCTCCCTCCATGATCATGCGCTCTCAAAACAGGCGCACTGCAAATATGGATACAGTATATCACAACTTTTTGTTTACTTCAACACTTTAAAGTGTGAATAAAATTCGTTAAAATAAAAATCGAATTAAAATGCATACATTTATCCCGTGTCACCCCATGTTACTAACGCGTTGTCGTTTTGTCTTAATGAATTGCCCCTTTTAAAAAAATGTGCTATCTTATTCCAAAAGAAAGGAGATTTTACGAAAATATGAAAAACAGTTTTTCTTTTCTCGCAAAACATATTTCATGGAAATACATTGTACTTATCTTAATCCTTATTTATATTATCCTCCTTACTGTTCCTTATCTGCCGCATAAAACTGTATCGGAAGAATACAAAGAAAAAGATGCGGCAGCCGAATATTATTCCGACACATCCGGGACAGAGCGCATCGCCTACATCACTGATAATAACGACGCTCTTTTGTATCGGCTCGGTATGATCGAAGAAGCAGAAAAATCCATCATTTTATCGACCTTTGATTTTAACGATGATGAGGCGGGGCAGGATATTCTTTCCGCCTTACTAAACGCCGCGGACCGGGGCGTCGATATCCGTGTTATCGTCGATGGAATCAGCGGATTTATGGATGTACAGCACAATCCGTGGTTTCTTGCTTTAGACGCTCATAAAAACGCTCAGGTCCGCATTTATAATCCTGTGAATTTTTTGAAACCATGGGATATGCAGGCCCGCCTTCATGACAAATATCTGATCATCGATGACCAGATGTATACACTTGGCGGACGCAACACAACAAACCTGTTTCTCGGAGATTATTCAAAAGGAAAAAACATCGACAAGGAGCTGTTTGTTTACGAAACAGATCCGGGCAAAAATATGCAAAACACTTCTATGTCCCAGCTTCAGACTTATTTTGATTCCATATGGGATTCTTCTGACAGCAAACCGTGCCGTGGCTCAAGAAACGGAAAAAAGACGGTCGAAAAAACAGAAGCTCTGAAAAAACATTACAAAGAGCTACAGAAAAAATATCCTGCCGCATACGAAAAACAAAACTGGGAAGAACTGACATTTGAGACAAATAAGATCACTCTTTTGAGCAATCCGATCGAATCAGAAAACAAAGAACCGTGGATGTGGTACTCTCTTCACCGGCTTATGATGTCCGGAAAACAGGCGACGATCTACACCCCTTACATTATATGCGGCAGGGAAATGTACGACGATCTTTCTCAGCTCACAGATAATAACGTCTCTGTCGAGATCATTACAAATGATGTCGCAAAAGGCGCCAATCCGTGGGGCTGTACAGATTACTTAAATGAAAAAGAAAAGATATGGAGAACCGGTGTGAAAGTTTACGAATATATGGCTCCCCATTCCTGCCATACGAAAGCCGTTCTCATAGATGACCGCATGAGTATCGTCGGTTCTTACAATCTTGACATGCGAAGCACATATCTTGATACCGAATTAATGCTTGCCGTCGATTCAACCGAATTAAACGCAATTATACGAAAAGAAGCCGAACATGATAAAACCTTTTCAAAAACGATGGAAAACGGAAAATATACCTACGGGGAAAATTACAAAACAAAAGAATTAAGCACCGGAAAGAAATTATTCTACGCAACATTAAGACAAATTATCAAACCGCTCCGAAGATTCTTATAGACAACTTTATTAAAAACTCTTTATAGACAAAACTTTTATGATTAAATTTTTACAGCCGAATTTCTTATGATCGATATCTTCTCTGATCGGATTTATCTGCACGGAAACGAGAATCACAAATCAGGCATCCCTTGTACCTTCCCGAGAACTGTTCCCATGCAGATAAACCGGTCTTTCGGCTTTACTACTACATCCTGTTCCAATACGTTCAATGCTTTCAGCTTTTTCTCTTCATTTTCCTGATATAATAATCTCAAATAATAAACTTCATTTACTAAGAAAATTCCTATTTCATTTTGACCTGCTTTTTTTTCGGTCAATGCGATCACATCCCCGTTCCGAAAAACAGGCTCGTATCTGTCTGTCTGAAGCTGCAGGCAAAATTCCATGCCGTCTATCATATTCTCCTTGCGTACACGGAATTCAAAATATTCTGCTCTTTTTTTACAAATCGCATCAATCCCTCCTCCCATATCTTTCATACACGGAAAAGAAATCCATTCTTCCTGCTGCATTCTCGAATACTCTTCTTCGATCACCATACGAACAAGTTTTTTCCCGCTGCTCGTCAACTGCCTGTACTTTTCAAGAGCATATATCTCATCCTGTGTGATCGCTCTTTTACATGCGATGGCAATCTCTCTGTTTCTTACATACTCTTCATAAAAGTAATTCGCATCTACTTCAAGCGTGATCATCAGCGCAACAAAAATATCCGGTTTCGGATAGCTGATTCCATTCTCATAATTTGCAATAGCAGACGGTGTAACCTGCACCGCTTCGGCAAGCTGTACTCTTGACATGTTTAACTCCTGACGTCGCTTACGAATCTTATTTCTGATCATCGTCATGATTTTAACCCTCTCTTCACCACATATTATTCAAAGTATATTACAAATTTCCTGTAAAAGCAATCGCTTTTTCAAGATTATTGTAGTTTCTCATTGACATTTTATTAAATCTGTCGTAAACTGATGTAGAAATAGCCGTAAAATTGGTATATTTTCTTAATATGAATCAATTTTCTTAGGTAATATTAACAACTAGAATCGAGGGGCATGATGAAAGATTATGTAATAGATGTACTGATGAACATCGGAGTTCCGGCAGGAATCAAAGGTTTTACTTATATTTGCGACGCAATAGAATTATTTAATACCGATCCATACTATCCTGACGGAAAGATATCAGCACTCTATATCGATATCGCTAAAAAGTATCACACAACACCATCAAGAGTAGAGCGTTCCATACGACACGCTTTCGATATTGCACTTACAAAAGGTGATCCTGATATGGTATCCCGCTATCTGGATCTGACAAACAGACAGAACTCCACGCTATTGCGGACACTCTATCTTCGAATCGGGCAAGAACGCCGCAGACATCAGGCAGAACGGCATCATCAGCAATGCAACCCACAAACTTGTACCTCACAGACTTGTGAGTTTAAAGCACAGATATATATGGAAGCAATGAAAACCTTATCCGAAGAGATCGAATCTTTGTTTAATCGCACTCTTGCTTCTGTAAGAGATGATATTCATCCGACAGACGACGGACAAAGTGAACGGAGCTGTTCCGGATTTCCAAAATCTTTAAAATCTTAAAGACTCGGCTCTTTCTTATTTTATTTTTATCATCTTTGAAAACAGCTCCGCAAAACAACATATGTTTGAATTTCACTTGGTTTTACCTCGCTTTTCATATATAATATTAGGCGTTTCACAAACGCCTAATACCGATAATTATTGAAAGGAGATGGTTCTATGTCTACCAACATTCAGAAAAACCAGATTACAGAAGGCATTATTTGGCGGCAGCTTCTACTTTTCTTCTTTCCCATTTTACTCGGGACTTTCTTTCAA
>ENA-OPBZ01001214-OPBZ01001214.1-human-gut-metagenome-genome-assembly--contig:-NODE-1214-length-11063-cov-2.330305_pt1 | contig 11063 bp, 9 predicted proteins | sample MGYA00241072_ERZ501459 | MGnify/ENA primary metagenome ERZ501459 (study PRJEB25962, sample SAMEA2042632) | human gut metagenome | biome: human gut; feature: human-associated habitat; material: faeces...
TGAACTTGATAAAAACCTTGGAACAATTGCAAAAAGTGGATCTTTAGCATTCAAAGAACAAAACGATAAAAAAGAAGACATTAATATAATAGGACAATTTGGTGTAGGATTTTATTCAGCATTTATGGTAAGTGATGAAGTAAAAGTAGAAAGTAAATCTATAGACAATGAACAAGCATATTGCTGGACATCAAAAGGTGTAGAAGGATACACAATTGAACCATGTGATAAAAAAGAGGTAGGAACAAAAATCACATTACATATAAAAGAAGACAGTGAAGAAGAAAAATATAGTGAGTTCTTAGAGGAATATAAAATACAATGGATAATAAAAAGATATTCAGACTATATTTCATATCCAATTCAAATGGATGTAGAACATGAGAAAACAAAAGAAGGTTCAAAAGAAACAGAAAAAGTTATTGAAACAGAAACAATAAATTCAATGATTCCATTATGGAAAAAAGATAAAAATTTTTGGATCAGTTATGATGGGATAGTTACACTTGGCATTGATAGTTCAAAGTTAGATGTAAAAGTAGATGGTGAAAATGTAAAAATACATATTCCAGAAGCAAAGGTATTAAGTTCAAAACCAAATCCCGACAGCATTACCAAGGATTCCTATTATTATGCAAAAAATTCAGCAATAGCGGATGCAGATGATCAGACGAAAGCCTATAAAAAGGCAGAGAAAGAAATGGAGAAGACAGCAGCAAATGATACTGTTTTATTAGCACAGGCACAACAAAGGGTGCAGTCTATGTTAGAGGATTATGTAAAAAATATGGGTACGATGTTAGGAAAAGAGTATACGATCACATGGGATATCAAAGAAAATCATGTGAAGCCGGATACGGCAGAATCGACAGAATAGTAAGCTTTTTACGATGGCTTGGAACAATGTATTCTAAGCCATCAATTTTTTATGCAGGTATGCGTTACGGTTGGTAAAAAATTAACATTTGCCTAATTAAACAACAGAAAAATTGATAGAAACGATCAAGATAGACTCTTGAAAAAAGTAAATTTCCTCATAAAAAAGTAAAAAATAAATATAATTCGCTCATGAAAATGTAATTTTGAAGAAAAAATCGCTCATAAAAATGTAATTGAGATCAACTTTATTACAGAGCCATCTTATAAAGTTATTGTTGAGGAAGGGTTTTCAGCAGAACATATTATCAAGCTGATCAGCAGGATTGATCCGACGAAACATTTTGAAGAAAACGAATTGGTAGATTATGAAAATGATATTGTAAAGTATGCACAAGGGCTGGATAAGGCGAAAATTCTGCGTGTATACCGGTCAATTCCAGCACAGCTTGCTAAAGAAAATAAAAAATTTCAATATTCGAAAGTCTCTAAGGGCGGAAGATCTAAGGATTATATGGGATGTGTAGAGTGGTTGAAAGATGCCGGGCTTATTAATGTATGTGAATGTTTGCAATTTCCGGAATTGCCATTAAAAGGAAATGTGGATGAAAGCAAATATAAAGTATATATTTCGGATACCGGATTATTGGTGGCAAGTCTGGACGATGAATCACAAATTGACTTGCGTGCAAATAAAAATCTTGGCATTTATAAAGGTGCGCTTTATGAAAATTTTGCAGCAGAGGCATTGGTAAAGCAGGGATATGGGCTTTATTATTATTCGAAGGATAATTCGACACCAGATGAAGCTGGTTACCGAAGAGATTACAAAAATAGGAAAGAAATTTATTGCGCGGGTGCGGATAAGGATAAATCTGCAAAGAAGCGCCAGAACAGGCTTCATCTGCCGGATCTGGCGTTTCTTTTTCAGAGGTGTTTTACAACTGATAATTTGAATTATTTTTTCTTTACAACACAGCGTTTCTTATAGAATGAAATCCCATAACAAATGACTTCATCATAATCATCTTCAAAGGATTTGGCATACATGCGCGCATCCATCTGCTGCACAGCTTTTTCACATGCGGTGTCTAAATCGTTGAGAGATTTGGAGTACTTGGCTTCAAAGACAGCAACGCGGCCATTGAGGGAGTCGTACACAACCACATCACTGCGTCCTTCCCCATGTTCTTTATTGGAGTCTACCATATAACCGGTTCCGGCAAATATGCCAGCTAAAAAAGCATGATAATAATCTTCTTTGTAATCATGGTAACTGATTGTTTTGCGCAGAAGTTTTGTCATTTCAATAGAAATGGTCTTTGCATCCTGATTCCATACGGCATGAAACAGAGTTTCGCGGTTCCAGGTCAGGGCGCTCTCCTGAAACCATTTTAAAATGGTTGTCTCAAAAATTTCCCGGATTTCTGCATTCGGAATCATCAGTGCGGATATACCATCCGGCAAATTTTCAGGGAGATCTGCATCGCGGGCTTTCGTCAGATAACCCGTGAGATAAAGAATACTCCAGAGATTGTCTTCGGAAGAATGCAGATAGTCGTAAGTAAGATTTTCATCAATCTGTTGTGTAATATATCCGCCTGAAAGCAGGGTTTCCAATTTCCGGGTAATGGTATTTCCGGCATAATCAATAAAAGAACGAACAATAGCATTATCACTGGTGTTTTTCCAGTAACTTGCCGGCCTGACATCGGGATTGTATTGCAGATCTCGTATATAATTCATGACATCCCACGGACAATAGACATCGACATCTCCAAAGTGATAACCATCATACCAGAATTTCAAATCTTCGGAATGTTCCATGGCATCGGCATCCCGCAGAAGCTGTTCTACATCCTTTTGTGTAAATCCAAAATATTCATTCAAACGGCAATCTGTAATGGTGTCAGATACAAAATTATTTGTCCCGGTAAAAATGCTTTCTTTTGCAATCCGAAGGCATCCGGTGATCACTGCAAACCGGAGGGCAGCATTATCTTTTAAGGAAGTACTGAGCATTCCTTTGATAATCTCAAGCATCTGGTCATAGTATCCATTAGAGCTGGCTTTTGCAATTGGCACATCGTATTCATCTAACAACAGGATGACTGGTTTTGCATAATAAGAAGCCAAAGCTTTTGTCAGCAATACAAGACTTTGTTTGATCTCAGAGACAGTGGCTTTGCGTTCTGCAATATGATGTATGATTTCTTTATCATAATCGTTTACAGAATCACTTTCTAACAGATAAAGGTGCTGCTGGTATAAATCGGAAATGGTATACACCAGCATGTCGCAGGCACTGGAAAAGGTAAGTCCATCCACATCTTTAAAAGATAAAAACAAGGTTGGGTACTGATTCATCCATTCATCACATAAAGCAGTATTTTTGGAAATTTCCAGCCCTTCAAATATGGTTCGGCTGTCTTTTCGAATATCAAAAAAACTTGCCAGCATACGCATGACAAGTGTTTTCCCAAAACGCCGGGGACGTGTAATTAAGGTTACTTCAGCAGATTTCGTCTGTAGTAATTTAGAAATAAATCCGGTTTTATCGATATAGTAATAATTATTTTCCCTAAGCTTTTCAAAATCCGAAACGTCGACGGGAATGTTAAGATCTACCATATACCTGTCTCCTTGTATACATCATTTCTTAAAAACCAAGTATATCATATCATGAAGAATTTTAGATGACAAGAATTCACAAGACAACATTTCACAGTTGACTGTAACATGATAAAAATTGAAATTAATATTGCGTATAATCAAAGAATGTAGCAGAATAAAGGTGCGCATAATCAAAAAGTATGGAATTCTGTGCATTTCTCCATACATGGTAATGATGCTGTATAGACACCCTGCGTGCCAACCGGGAAATCTGTGTCTGAGGAGGTGAATGTGATGTTGTCGATTGCAATATGTGATGATGAAGAATATTTCCGAACAACAGAAAAGAAGCTTATATCAAAATATATGGCAGGGAAAAACTGCGAATGTATGATTGATATGTATGAGTCAGGAAAAGAATTATTAGCATTAAGATCAGCAATTTCTCAATATAATATTATTTTCCTTGATGTGAATATGGAAGAAATTGATGGAATAGAGACAGCAAAGGAAATACGGAAAATATCAAAAGATGTTTTTATTGTTTTTGTGACGGCTTTTATTACATATGCGTTGGAAGGATACAAGGTGGATGCAGTAAGGTATCTCATAAAGGATCATGAAAGCCTTGAAAAAGCAATGACAGAGTGTATGGACACAATCCTTGATAAAATGGATTACGAAGAAAATGAAATGACCTTTGATTTTCAGGAGGGAAAAATAACAATCAGTCTGGAAAACATTCTTTATATAGAAAGCAATCTGCATCGACTGGTATTTTATATGGTGGGTGAGGATGCAGTTCATTATACAATATATATGAAATTGGATGATATTGCAGAATTGCTGCCAAATAAAGATTTTTGTCGGATTCATAAAAGTTATCTGGTGAATTTAAAATATGTAGAAAGTGTGGAGCGTTACCGGGCTGTTCTTTCAAATGGAAAAAGTCTTGCAATATCTAAGGCGAGATTTTTAGATACAAGAAATGAATTTGCTTGTTACAGAGGTGAAATTTAATGAAAATGGATATTTATGGAGTACTATATACAGTGCTTTTTGTAATATTGTGCATAATGTTTATCGGGACTTTTGCAGAAAAAAGAGAATTACCAGGTAAATGGTGCCGGTATGCGATCGTCGGTGGTATGATCATGGCAGACTACTTTATTTCAGTAAAACTGGATGGTGACATTATCCTGAAAGAAGTGGCTATTATCGGGGCAGGAACAATTTTCATGTATTTCAGACAGCGGTGTATAAAAACAGCAATATTTGTTATATCCTATCAGGGAATCTGTTTTATAATGGATTATATTTCTATTTTGATGCTGTCTAAATGTTTTCCGGCAATTACCGTAGAACGTTTATCAGAACCATTATTGATAAATGCGCTGCTTGGAATTTTAAGCCAGATGCTGCAGGTCTGTATTATTATGGTGCTGCGAAGATATGTTGTAAAAAAATCTTCGGAGATGCTCACCACATTGGAATGGGTGAGATTTACGATCGTTCCGGTTTATACAATTATTGTCCTGATTGCACTTCTGACGAATTTTGAAATCCCGGAAAGCAGTCATCAGAAAAATATATTGATCTGTATTGCATTTGGTCTATTGGTGATGAATATTATCATTTTTTGTCTGATCAATGATATATTGAAAAGAGAAGTACAGATAACAGAGAACCGCTTATTGCTGGAACGGGTTAAAAATGAAACCGGAATGTACCGGACAATTTCAGAAAACTATGATAAACAGAAGAAAAGGGAACATGAGTATAAAAACCAGCTTGCACTGATTGCTGCGTTGGCCAGTGAAAACAGAGCAGACGAGATTAATCATTATTTGAAGCAATATAATCATGAAATCATGCAGCACACAGATTTCATTGATACAAATAATGTAATTGTTAATGCAATTTTAAACTCAAGGTATCAGGAAACAAGGGAAAAAGGCATTGTATTTGTTGTTAAGGTAAATGATCTGTCGGCTTTGAGAATCAAAGATGAGGACATTGTTCTGATATTGTCAAATTTATTAAATAATGCGATAGAAGCAAGCGAACAGTGTGAAAACCCAATCATAAAAATGAAATTTGTAAAAGAAGAACATCAGATTGTTTTGTCTGTTACAAATACATTTTCAGGGAAACCGGTAATCGTAGGAAAAAGATACATAACGACGAAAAATGAGGAAGCAGACAGACATGGGATAGGACTGGAAAATATAAAGGAAACTGTTGAAAAATATGACGGTTCCTGCGTGATAAAACATGATAAAAATAATTTTAAGGTTGCAATTTTAATACATAATCAGGAAGAGTAGATGCGATTTATAGTTGTATCTACTTTTTTTATTTCCAATTCTGCTTTAAAATTTCCAATTCTGCAATGGATATACGGAATTAGACAGGAAGTGACGAATAAAAAGATAAAGTGAAATGGAGATGATTAAGTCATGACAGAATATATTGCAAATATGCTGACAAAGAACATGTATATGGATGGACTGATTGAAGAAAGCGATGAGAGTATTTATTCATACTCCATACAACTTATTATTGAAAAGATAATAGGATTTTCGGCTATTTATATGATAGCGTTATTTCAAGGATATTTTTTTGAAACTGTTTTATTTACCATATCTTTGTCAAGTTTAAGAAAGTGCACAGGTGGGTATCATGCGAACAGTTTTAGAAGCTGTTTTATTGGAACGGTAAGTATATATCTTATATACATAAAATTGATATATCCATATCTTCTTAATAATATAAAGATAAATATGATAGTTTTTCTTGTATCAGCAATGGTTATTTTTGTATTAGGAGCAGTAAATCATCCTGGCATGGATTGGAATAAGGAAGAATTCGAGGAAAATAAAAAACTTGCCAGGATAACAGTATTTGTGGAACTGCTAGTTGTTATTGCACTTACATATCTGGGAATGGCAGAAAAATATATTCTGTTTATAAGTTTTGGAATGATTTTATGTGCAATTTTATTAACACTGGGAAAAATAACTGGACAGGAGGTGAAATGTGATGAGTAATAATATTAAGAAAGAGTTATTAAGCTTAATGCAAAAAGCGGTAAAACTTGAGGTAGAGCAGAATGGAAATGAAGCTTCTCGCTATTGCCCGGTTATTTTGCATCAGCCTAAAAGACCTAAAAAACAGAAATAGGTAATGAAAATATTACTGTGTAAGAAAGGTGGAAAATAAAATGAAAAAAGTTTAAAAAGCTTTAGGAATATGGCATCAGCCGAAACGTCTGACCAGCCAAAGAATAAAAAGTGAAAGATGGTTAGAGGGTTTATTTGTTGGATTCCTATAATTTAGTAAATAGAGGAATCTGAATGGTTGTTCTAAGTTTAGCAAGTATCGTAAGGTATTGTTTTACTAAACTATTACAAAAGAAAAGGTGGAATTTTTATGAAAAAAAGAAAAAAGGTGGCAAAGATTATTGCAATAATGATGACATTATTATTGTTTTACAATTTTGAAGGTTCTATTACGGCTTATGCACATGGGACGAGTACAATTACTTCTTTAAAATTAGAAAACAATGGAGAAAATGTTCAGCATGCAGATGAACAAATGATAAATGTGCAGTCTGTTGAGTTGGATACAAATATAATATCTAATGATGTAATTAATAAAAATGATAGACAAGATGTACAGAAAACATATTGTATAAATGAGACTTCACGATATGCTGAAGATGAGAGTGAAAATACAGATCCCAATTATGCATTATTGATTGAGGATGAGAATGTCGTTCAAGGTACTTTGACTGAACAAGGTGAGATGAGATGGTATGGTTTTATACTTGAACAACGTGCAAAAGCATCTATAATGTTGCAGCTGGTTTCAAATGTGGATGCAGACATTTATTTATTTAAACTGAATCAAGATACTCATGAATTAAATTTAGTTGGAGAAAGTGCTACATCTGGACTTGGGGTAAGCGAGTATTGCACAGAAGTGCTAGACGAAGGTATATATTATTTTGGAATTAGCGCATATGAAGGGTGCGGACGGTATGCAATTGCATATTATCAAAGTACACAGGATATTCAATATGAGGTAAATGATAGCGCAAGTTTAGCAACACCAGTAGATGAAAATACAAGTATATCGTCGTTTATAGATAATCCATTTGATTGTGATTATTATTGTATTACGTTAGATGAGGCAAGTGCGGTAAGATATTCACTTTCAAGTTTGTCTACTCTTGGATATAAAATTGAGTATGCAGGTGGAACCGGAGGAAATATAATTAAAGGACAATTGGTATCATTAAAAGCGGGGAAACATTATTTTAAGGTGTCAAGTCCTAATGGAACATATTCAAGGACATCATCATATACAATTAAATTTGAAAATATTGCACCAGTGTCAACAGATAGTACGGCAACCATATTTGCATGTTGTGAAAAGGCAGGTATAGTTTTTCAATTTAATTCGGAAAGAACAAAGTATTATGTTAATGGAAATCCCATTGATTTTTCATATTCATATACTAAGAGTTTGTCAAATTCCGCTGGAGTTCAAAACTATAATATAAATTTAAAAAAGACAGAAAACTTCGGTGTGTGTTTGTTACAGGAAGAAGGTACAAGCATTTCACCTGAGTTACAACAGACAATTCCAGATGTGGCACGCTATCATAGTTCAACATTTACTGGAATATCAAATAAAGATGTTTTAACATTATCTGTACATGATTGGTCAAATAAATGCTATACGATTCATAATATTTGTTCGGGTGCATATGCAGAAAATTATCTGTGGGCAGATTTAAATATGTGTAATGTATTTATTGATCCGGACACTGGAAAGATCATAGATATTGAGTGGTATAACTATTTTTATGAAGTTGGAAATCATTCAATAACATATTACAGACCTTATACTATGAAGTATTATTATCCGTACTGGAATGGAGAAGAACCAAAGGGAGGAGACGATTAATCAATGAAAATTTCATCAGGAGTAAATTTAAATAGCATAACATACTCAAATGAATTGAAAACACAAAATGAATCCCAAAAAATGGAAACATATAATAATACCGATATAGTAAATATATCAAAAGAAGGTGTTTCCAAGTGGCAGGAGTATTTAAGCAAAAAGAATGATTCTTTGTATCAAATGGAAGAATCTGGTGCTGTTGAATTAGACAGTACAGGTGCTGATGTATGGTCACAGGAATTGAGTATGCAACGGTCAAAATCATTACAAGAAATACGAGAAAAAGGGATGCAATATGGATTTGAGGATATTATGTCTGCATCATTGGGAGCATATGCAAGTCTGTATGAAAAAATAAATGAGGGATATGAGAATGGTACAAGAGAAGTATGGGTTGCAGATGAAAAAATGGGAAAAAGAAAATTATCAAAGGAAGAAGAAATAGATCGTTTAAATAATGCGTATAAGAGGGAAATAGAATGGCAGACGATGGTGATGAATTCACGAAAAGAAACCGAAAAAGCAAGAAACATTACAGTTTTTGGAAATCAGATCAATATAGATGCTGCAAATGATAAGGACGATTCTGATAAATTATTCGAACTTATGGATGATATGAAAGACGAGTATTTATTATGTAGAAAAAATGAAGATTATAATAAAAATATTCAAGGCGTAAGTAATATTGTTAGTTCTATATTGAGTAGGTTTGATTTAAAAAATCATATGATAAATATTTTTGAAGGGATCAGCCTGTCAAAATGATTTTTGATATTTGACAGAATCTTATAAGTACAAGTCAGAAATAATCTCAGATGAGACGGCTTTTTATGCGTGTGGCGGTAAAATAGTTATTTTGCATCAGCCTAAAAGACCTAAAAAACAAAAATAGGTAATGAAAATATTACCGTGTAAATGGAAGGAGGTGTGGATGGGGTCAACAAAATCTGGCGTGATGCAAAGCTGCGGGGTGTGGGAATGAAAAGAGCAACAAAGCTTGTGGATGCCGCAGGGCACAGCATTGGAAGCCGGGAAGGTCTGACTACAGCACGTATGGAAATAAAAAATCTTTTGTCAGACTATGAGAGATACAGCAAGCGGATGGAAGAAGTTGTAGAACTTATAGATGAACTGGTAAAAGAAATCCCATATGTAGAAAAAATGCTCCAGATAAAGGGAGTAGGAATAAAAACAATATCGGGATTAGTAGCTGAAATCGGAGACATAAGACGTTTTGACAATCCGAAACAGATACAGAAATTAGCCGGATATGCGTTGGTAGAGGATAGTTCAGGAAAGCATCAGGGAGAAACGAGGATAAGCCGACGGGGACGAAAGAAGCTGAGATATTTACTGTTCGAGGCATCACTGTCCCTTGTAGGTAAGAATGAAGAATTCAAAGAACTGCACTACTATTACACGCACCGGGAAGAGAATCCTTTAAAAAAGAAGAAACAATCGCTTGTTGCAGTGGCATGTAAGTTTTTGAGAATCGCATATAAGATTCTGACAACAGGAGTTGATTACGATGGAGCAAAGATGATAAGTGACATCAGAAGACCACAAAAACAGATGCTGCAGGCAGCATAACAGCTGAACCTCATTGTAAGTGTATCGTGGTTGGAATCAGCTATCAAGGGCACAAAGTGCCGTGGAACGGTTCCACCCCTGACACCTGATTCCAGCCACGATAAAGAAGTAATCAAGAGGTTAAGCCGGAAAGTGCCCTGTAAGGGCAAAAGCAGATGGCAACAGATAAACGTCCGCTGAAAAGTGCTGTTGCCAGAGCAAAGTCAGTAATACAAACAAAGAATGAGCCAGTAGTCGGCAGGAATAATCACCAGAGGACACGATCCTGTGAAGGAGCTGAGCTGACACCCGGATTATGGATATGCAAAACGAAGGAAGTTGGGACAAAGATCCTGTTAGACATGGGAGGTTGACGACCATAGAAGGAAGGGGATACACAAGGCCATGTAAAGCGAGAAACAATGACGTTTTACTTCGTATACCCTAATCATCTATGTTTAGTACCAGATGTAAAGAAATATCCATGCCATTGGCTCATTTAACTGAGATAAGCAACTAAAAATTCCTTGAAAAATAAGGAAAAAGGACTTGACTATATAGGGAGGGTATATGAACATACAAGGCAATATCGGTTGGATCAATGTCTGCCGAACAGATCCGTCAAAAAGCTATGTGATCGGTGGTTCGGAAGAGGCGAATGAAGAAATAAGAAATAAATACCTTGGCGATGATTATAAATTGCCGGATCAGGCAAAATCTTATTACGAATTGAACGCAAAAGGCATTTCTCGATTAGAACTTACAAGTGAAAATTACAACGATATTATGAAAATAAAGGGAATGCCATCATCCTGTTTAAGCGGAAGTTATGGAGGACAGGTCATACAAAATATGAAAGATATGATGGATTCCTACTATTCCGGGGAAATGTCCGCAGAGGACGTACAACAGAAGATAAAAAATATTTGTATAGATATGCGTGTAGAAATGGTTCAGCAGAGATATACAAATGGATACAATGCAAAAGATAATCAGCAGATATTGGAAGACATATATGGCTTTCTGCAGAA
>ENA-OPBZ01001217-OPBZ01001217.1-human-gut-metagenome-genome-assembly--contig:-NODE-1217-length-11048-cov-2.556627_pt1 | contig 11048 bp, 10 predicted proteins | sample MGYA00241072_ERZ501459 | MGnify/ENA primary metagenome ERZ501459 (study PRJEB25962, sample SAMEA2042632) | human gut metagenome | biome: human gut; feature: human-associated habitat; material: faeces...
CGTTTTGCCGCCCATCGCCGTCAGCACGTCCGCCACTCTGGCAACAACCTTATCAACACCGGGTTTATAGTCAGAGCCGCTGTCTATGCTGACCAGTTCTTCCCACATTTTCAGCATCTCACTGCGATGCGCGTCGATGTACGCAAACGCATTTTCCTTCATACCCATTTTGATTCCTCCTCGTTTAATTACTAAAACAGCATCCGCCACAGCGGCAAACACCATTTCAAAGCCTTGTACTTTAACAGTTTAAAGTAACATTATGAATATTAAAATATCAAAAATTCACAATTCCGTCAAGAAAATTTTGTATAACAAACTTTACATTTTGCAGATTTTTGTAATTTATTTTCAGTACATTACGCTGCAAACCAAAAAGCATAACACAATTAAACCAACAGCAGTCCAATATGTCGCACATAAAACGCCCTCCCGCTTACGCGGATAATAAAAAAGCCCGCAGCGCACGCCGCAGGCAGATTAAACTTTGCTGATATTTTATTGTAGGTTATTTTAAAAACACAAATTCCGTATCCGTCGATGAGCCCGCCGCAAAACTGTAACCGTTGACGGTGAAGCTTTTAACATCGTCGATGTGCTGTACGTTGTTTTCCGCACAGCGGCGCACCATCTCGCCCCGCGCCATCTTGGCTTCCGTCGCCTTAACCTTAATTTTGCCGTTTTGCAAACTGCCGAAAACGCAGGTAACAAAACGCACGCCGTCAGCGATATACGGCTCAACCGCCTTGCTGTATTCCTTGCTGGCCAAATTCAAAACCTCGCTGTCGTTTTTCACCAGCTCATCATACAGGCTGCGCCCCCAAAAGGCGTATAAATTTTTCGCGCCGCCGCATGCCAGACGCGCCTGCATCTCCAAACGGTAAGGCACAACGCCGTCAAACGCCTTTAAAACGCCGTAAAAGCCGCTTAAAATTTTTAAGTGTTTATCCAAATACGCCAGTGCTGCCTCGTCCAGAACATTCGGCGCAAGGTGCTGGTATTGCAAACCATCGTAACTGAATACGGCAGGCGTTAAATTGCGGTGCAAATCCATCTTTTGCAGGCGGCTGTAATTCAGCTCCGCAATCGCATCGTTGCACTGCCACAAATTTTGCAGCGCCCTGTAATCCAGCGCGCGCAGCGCAGCCAGCAGTTCTTCGGTTTTAGACAAAAACACCGGCAGCGACGCCGCGCCAATATCGTCATTATCCACGCGCATCTTCTTCGCCGGCGAAATTATAATCTGCATAAGTCAGGTCCTTTTCCTTAATATTCAACAGCCGCACTTTTTGCAACTGTTGATTTACTTTGCAAATATACATAGGAACAAAATGTCCCCATGTACTTACTCGTTACATAACAATATAAAATATGATTTGAACATTTAAATTATAATCCATACCTGTTATCACGGCTTCATTTTAAGTTCTTTTTTCCTTTGCCGCGAATACTTAAACACCAGCCAGAAAAACTTAGCCGTTGTAAAAAACATAGCCCACCCCGCCCGGCTGAACCGCGCAGTTGAACGAATCCTGTTTGCTTTTAACAAATGCCCCGCCAGCACTCCGGCAAGCATAATTTTTATAAGTTTCAATGGCATGGTAGGCTCCGAATAAATTTACTTAAACAAACATTTTAATTTAGTTCTAATTTTATAATATGTTCTATTTTACTTTTCATAATTATAATTCTTTTATATTTAATGCCTCTATCAAAAACTCTCTAGAGCGTTGCTGTTCTTTATCCAAAATCGCTTCAACATCAGGATATTCTATTTCTATAGGATCAGTAATTTCGTAATTATTTGCTTTCGATATTTTACGGTCTTCCAGCTTAAAGCGTTGGAGCAAAGTATCAATACGCGAGTCCATATCACCACTTCCGCGCGAACAAGTAACGAATGGTTTTTTATTTAAAATGGAAAATACAGTTCCATGAAAGGAATCAGTGCACATTAAAGAACATTTCTGTATTAAATACAAAAATTCACCAGGAGAAGCACTATAAAAATCTATATTTTCGTTATCCATCAAATCAATAATTTTTAATTTATATTTATTTGATATGTTTTGTATTTCTTTTCTTACTTTATCAGGCAAATCACTTAAAAAATATAATAAAATAAATTTTTCATCTTTATACCATTCAGGACGTTCTGTTACCTCATCCCATTCTGATTTTGTTAAAAGTAAAGTTGGATCAACTAATACAGGTACATCTATTCCGGTTAACTCTTTTACAATTTTCGCACCTGCATATTCACGCACAGATACAAAATTCATTCCTTTAATACCCTTTTTTACATCTTCTATTTTATCGGGACTAATTTCACTTACACCAAAGCTTGCAGCATACGAAACACGTTTTTGTTTATCGGCAAATTGCAAAAAATAAGTATTCTCTTTAATCCACCATGGATTCCACACTTGATCACTGCCAACAATAAAATAATCATATTTTTTATTTAAATTAGATTTACTTTTTTCATAGGCCAATTTTATATACCTATTATGAAAATTTTTAAAATTATAGTCACGCACTGCTTTTTGAAAATGAATTAACCGGTTAATAAAACTGCCAAAACCATTATGAGTAAAAATTTCTCTGGCTTTCAAAGTAACTTTTTTATAAGTTTTTAAGTCGGTTTTTATAAACCAAATTGTTGTAACAACTTGTTCTTTAAATAATTTATTTACAAATTCTTGCAACGCATAATTTTGTAATATATTTCCATAATTAAAATAGCCTGGCAATGTAATTATTGCTACTTTTTTCATCACTATTTTATCCTCACTTTTATTTATCTTTCTGTAATTCAGACAATAATACGCAAGTACCTAAAACTAAACAATAAATTTTTATTACAGCAGAATTGCCAACATTATATTCTGTAAATCCTTGCAATAACAAACAAACTGTTGCAGATACAAGCATTAACGCATAAATATTTTTGGTTCTAAACCAATCAATTAAATTTTTAAAAATAATATAACCAAACATAATTGCAAAGCCAACAAACCCTACAATCCCATTCTCTGCCAGCATTTGTAGCAAATTATTATGCGCATGACTCAATTGAGGTTCTTTAGCTTCTGGTGATATATATTTTTGCTGGTAATTTTCCTTATACTGTCCTAATCCAACACCTAAAATAGGATGGTCTTTAAACATATTCCATGCACTTTGCCACATAAGTATACGTTCTGTATTAGACTGATATTTATCAAAATCATCAATAGTGTCCAAACGATGCATGAATTTAGGATTATTTACCAAAACCGTACTAATTAACACAACGAAAATAATACTTACAGCTAAATTACGTTTATTTTTAAACATATAATAAATTAATAGCACTGCGCAAACTATAGATACTGCTAACCATGCTCCACGCGTAGCATTAAAAACAAGCCCTGCACTACAAATACAAAAAGCTAATCCAGCTAACCAATAATACTTACCCAATAACTTTCTTTCAAAAAATTCAATTAAAAGCAACGGCAAAAAAATACACAGCCATCCACCTAAAGTCATTGGGTGTCCATAAAAACCATTAGCTCTACTCAAACCGGACAGTCCCTGATAAACAGCGTATACAGAGGTAACCGTAATACCAACAAAAGCAGTCAGCATTACTTTTTTTGCATCAATACAATTATTTAATAAAAATATTACCACAATAAAAGGCATAAAGCGCCAAATCCACATATCCGCCCAACGTTTTAAACCATAAGCAATATCACCACTAAAAACGGCAGATATAAGCATTGTGATAACAAATAAACCAATAGCTATAAAATATCCTTTGTAAGCACAATTAAATTTTACTTGTTTTCGATAAATCTCAATAAAAAAACAAAGCGTTAAAATACCTAAAAAAATATTACCAACGGCAATAGACACAAATGACATTATGATGAATGCTGCGATTATTTTAACATAACCATTACTTAAATTTAGCAAAGTATATCCTCCTCATCACATATTTATCGACTTTCACCACAACCCGCTGAAATGATGTATTACATAAGTATCGTTGGTTGTTTGCCATTTATTATCAATTTTATCCGGGCAAAACCACTCACGCGGAAATATTTTTACATTATTAGGCAATTCCAAATATTTACCATCGGGTCTTATGCCATAATGCAATCTCGCCATTCGCGTTAATATTCTTGTGCTTGCAATTTCAGCATAATCGTCACAAAAATTCAAACCATGGTACCATAAAAGCATTAATCCAACCCAAGGATGATATTTCTTGGCACCTAATGTTCCTATTGAAATTAAGTTAGGTGTCTCATAACATGCAAACGCACCACAGTTTAACAAATCATCAAAAGGTTTTAATACCTCGCAATCGGTATCCATATAAATACCGCCATAATTATAAATACAATGTAACCTAGCAATATCTGCTACAAATGCATATTTTTTCCTATCATATGCCTGCTTTGCAAAGGGATATTTTTCAATAGGAAAATTTTCTTCATTCCATAATTTAAATTCGTAACCATTTAATATTTTCGGCCAGGTTTTCATACACTGCTTTAATAAATTGGGATATTCACCTTTGCCAAACCACGCATAATTTATAACTTTAGGAATTTGTTGGGAATCGTCATATGGCTTATTGTAAATATTATCAAACTTGCTGTTATAATAATGTTTATAAAGGTCTTTATAAAATTTAATTTGTTGACGGTATTCGTTTAAACGATATGTAATTCCCATTTATATTCCTCCAATACTTTTACATATCTACCACAATCCTGTAAAGTGATGGATAGTATAAGTATTAGGAGAAATTTTCCAACCGTTTTCTGTCCGTTCCGGACAAAAATATTCTCGCGGATAATAACAACAATCACCAAAATTAAATTGCTTACCGTTAACTTTCAAACCACAATTTAATCTTGTAATTCTTGTTATTATCCTTGTGTTGGCAATTTCGTAATAATCTTTACCATAGCACTTATCTTTATACCAGGATAATAGCAGCTTTACATATTCATTATGTTTTTTAGCTCCCATTATACCTGTAGGAATATGCCTTAAAGATTCATAACCTGAAAAAAATCCATGGTGCAGAAATTTATCCAAAGGCTTTAAAACTTCGACATCCGTATCCATATAAATACCGCCATAATGGTACAAAACATACAGTCTGGCTACATCGGATACAAACGCCCATTTTCTATCATTTAACGCCTGTTGTGCAAAAGGATATTTATTAACAGGAAAGTTATCTTCATTCCATAAAATTATTTCATATTCCGGCAAGTACTGTTTCCAAGAGCTTATGCAGCGTTTTATTAACTCATTTTGTTTACCTCTGCCAAACCAGCAATAGTGAATAATTTTTGGTATAGTATCCTGTCCTGTCCTGTCCTGTCCTGTCCTGTCCTGTCAAAGTGTATTCCATATTTTAAATAATGTCTATATAAATCTTTGTAAAATACAATTTGCTGACGGTATTCATTTAGGCGATATGCTATTCCCATAATTTTCACTCCAATATTTTGACAATGTTTTTGATCAAATTTTTCTGACTGTATTTTTCATTAGCACCTGATAACCCGGCTCTATATTCATCTGACATGGAAGTAAAATTATTAACAAAATTTTCAAGTTGTTTGCTGAACACTTCTACGCTATCTAGTTTTACAGCTTCGCCTACTTTAAATTCTTCAAGCACTTCAGGGCTCATTTCCGGCGATTGCAAAACCGGTTTAAAATAACCGATAGCGGTAAAAAGCATTGCGCTTGGCTGATACCTGTAGCGTTCTGCTCCATATGGCATTAAAATTGTATCACATTTCATCAACGCCTGCTGCCATTCTATTCCAAGCAAGTTTTTATGTAAAAATTTTATATTCTTGTTGCTTTCATATAATTTTGCAAGTCTTTCAAAATCGTCAGAATCTTCTTTAGTTGCCGTAGCTCCCTGCACTAATAATTCCACCGGAGTTTTAAACGCTGCTTTGCTAAAAGCCTCTAAAAAGAATTCCAGATTTTTTTCTTTGCGGTATTGTCCAAAAAATCCTAACCTCAAAGGCGTGTGTACTGTAAATTCCGGTTTAACCTGCAAATCAAAGGGTATGTATACCGGCGGCAATATTGTGTGGAAATTCGGGCAATCAGCAAGTTCAGGAAATTCTGTCTGCATTCCTAATGCAGCTATATGTACATTTTTATAATTTTTTAAAGACAGTACTCCATTTACAAATTTTTCCCTATCACTTGGCATAATGCCATGCATCATAAATAATACAGGCACAACAGAGTCTTTTAATTTACTCTGCTTTAGCGACCTCATTCCACGCCAGCTTGATGTTGGTATTATAACAGCATCACATAATCCTGCTTTTGCTTTTTCATAAGCAGAATCGAACCATGCAACACGGCGTTTTTCTCTTAAAACAGATAACCATATTTTCTTTAATTTACTTACTCCGGCGTAACTTACTGCTTCGCCACCGTCAATATATGCTATATCAGTTTTATAATCAAGTTTAAACGGATAATTTTGAGGAACGAAAAACACCGGTTTATGACCTTGTTTTTTCATTTCTTCTACCAGTATTCTATCAAACTCAACTTCATGCCCGGCTGGCATCACAATGCTTTCCAAAAGTGCTATTTTCATTTATTTTCACCTTTTATTATTAAAATATTATAAATAGCTTTAATGCATTCATATATTACCTCTATATATTTTCCACAAAAATATCATTTTCCTTCTAAAACTCAAATTGTTATATATATATTCTTTCATTGACGATTCTATTTTAACAACTCTGTAATCTAAATTTTTAGAAAGTATATAATTATATAATTCTCTTGCAAGCTTTTTATTTAATTGCTTTTCTATTTTTTTATTTGAGAAACAGCTTTTTTGTAAATCTTCAATTAATTTTTTTGTACAATAACAAACATCAAATATTTTAGCCTTTTTATTTTTGCTTATTCCCTGTGAATTTATATAATAATTGTAAAAATATTCGTTTATAAACATGCCTTTCTTGCTTCTATATAAATACATTCCAGAAGCATAATTATCTTCAAATGTATATCCTTCCGGAAATTTTATATCTTTAACTATATGTTTTTTATAAATACCATTCCAAACTGGTTTGCAACAAAAATTTTTAAAATATTGTAAAAATAAAACATCTCCTTCTAATACTTTATTAACTTCTACATTTTTAAAATTTATTTTATGTTTAATAGCTATGGCATCAGTTTCTAAAATTGCTGTTTTTATAATATCCAAATCAAATTCTACAAGTTTATCCATCAAAAAACTATACATCTCTAATTTAATCCAATCATCACTATCAACAAACGTGATATAATCTCCTGTTGCAAATTTAATTCCTGTGTTTCTTGCTCCACTAATACCTTTATTTTTTTGATGTATAACTTTAACTCGTTTATCTTTTAATGCATATTCATCACAAATTAAACCAGAATTATCAGGAGATCCATCATCAACTAAAATTATCTCTAAATTTTTATAAGTTTGCTTAATTATAGAATCCAAACATCTATTTAAATATTTTTCCACTTTGTAAACTGGTACTATAACAGATAATAGAGGTTCCTTATTCATCATACTTGCTCCACATTTTTGCTTTTATTCTGCAATTCAAGTAATTTTAAATATTTCATTAAAGTGTAAAAGAAATGATTTAAAGACATTACAAAACCCATCATTCCATCTAAAAATCCTTTTTTTAAAATACCCATTTGTATAAAACCAAAAGCAGCGTGAAACAACGCTTTTGTTAATGTTGTTTTTTTGCCATTTTCATAAGCATTTTGCGCCCAGATGGTTGTATATTGGTCAAACTTTTTAAGCCATTGTTCCCAGCCGGTATAAGTATAGTGTTCTATATATCCCGTTAATATTTCAGCTTTATCTTCACAAACAGGATGCTCATGCACCTTATTGACCCATTTTACATGCTGTGTTCTAAAAAGACGCGGCACAAAATCCGGCTTTAATACACCATAATTAAATTTTCTGCCAAAAGCAACTGATTTTCTTTTAATTTTATACTGTATATCATCGTCTTTTTTTGTTGCTTTTTTAATTGCATCTATAAGTTCATCATTCAGCCGTTCATCTGCATCCAAATAAAGTACCCATTCTGTTTCAACTTTATCTAAAGCAAAATTGCGCTGCGCTGAAAAGTCATTATCCCATGCACGATAAATAACTTGTGCACCGACTGTTTTTGCAAGCTCTACGGTTTTATCGGTGCTACCTGAATCAACAACTAAAACTTTATCCGTACATTTTTTAGCGTTATTTATAACTTCAGCTATATTCTGTTCTTCATTTTTAGTTAAAATAACAATGGTCAGTTTATCCATATTATCCTCTGCAAGAAACTTATTATTCTATTTCATTGCCCTTTAAAATTCTCCATGCTGAAATATCTCTGGCAGTATCGGCAACTTGTTTTATCTGCTGATTTTTATCCTGCAAGCCTATTTCTCCATCATAAGCCCATAAACGATGATTAAATACTGCTTCCCTGTTCTCAAACATATTTGGCAAAATAGCAGAATAAGTAAATCCCTGTGGAGCAATAATTTCTGCCAAAGTACCGGCAATCTGCATGTGGCACCCAACAGATTTATTATTGAACCAGTTTTTATCTACACCATTGCCATAAAAAATACATGGAATGGCAGATAATGTTCTTAAATCTTCTTCTTTGGCAAAGCTGAAACGTTCAGAATGGTCGCCGGTGATAACAAATAAAGTATCAGGCAACTTGTTCTGTATACGCTCAACAAATTTACCCATTTGCTGATCAGCATACCAAAAATGCCCTATATCTGTTAAATTATCTTCAGTAGCAGCAATTGAAGGAGGTAATTTTTTACGCATTGCTTCACGGTCAAAACCTTCATTATCTATATTTAAAGTATAAGGAGGATGATTAGTACCGGTCAAAATAATATGAAATACTTTTTCTCCTGGTATTTCTTTATCAATATAGTCACTTACATATTTAAATAATACTTTATCAGGACAACTCCAAGGATTATCTGCTGCCGAATATTTAAAATTATCTGCACAATGAAATTCATCAAAGTTTTGCGATGAAACAAATTTACCTACATTTTGCCAGCCTGCAAAACCACCATACCAAAATACAGTTTTGTAACCAAGCTGTTTCATTATATAGCCTATACCGGTATGATATTGTGTTTTAAAAGTATTATCCTGATAATTTTCATAAATACCAGATGCAGGTAAACCTGTAACTAAACCACTTACTCCCCAAATAGTACCTGTTCCATGGGCAAGCATAGTAGATATATTGGCACTCTGCTTGCTATCCATGAATTTAGAACCATATTCAACTATGCCTAAATCTTTAAATTCCGGCAAAAAAGGCCATAATCCATAACTTTCACCAAGAATTACGATAATATTATCAGGCTGAACTTTCAATTTAGAACTGCTAACTGTATGTAAAAATGCATCATCAATTGTATTGGCATTTTTATTACCTTTTAAAAATTCTATTTTATTGCGCATGTCTGCCGAATTAAAATTAACAGAAGCTACTCTTCCCAAATATTCATGGATTTTGCACACCCTATATAAGGCCTGCCCATCATCTAAAATAGCTTCATTCAATAAATTTGCTTTTAAACGCGCAGCACTAACCCAATTAATAGAACCTTCATAAGTAAATGCACCGCCAAATCTTACAAAAATCCAAAAAACAGGAATTAAAATAACTGTGAGCACTGCAACTATTTTTTTATGATTTATTGCTTGAAATTTTAATACAGGGGTCTGTAAAACTTTTTTTAAAAAATAAGCTAATAAAAAGCCTGCTATAATTGCCGCCGGTAAACGATAATACAATTGATATTCATTAATTGCCGTCATAAGAATAGCATACTTATCATCATACATACCGTTAATAAGCATGCTGTTGAAACCTGAATTGAATATTTTATAATAAGGTATTCTTGCAAAAAATAAAATAGTGAAAAATACCAAAGCCATACTATGCCAGATAAGCCTTACTTTTTGAGCCGGATACTTTAAATAACAAGTTACAGGCATAGTCGCAAACAAAGCCCCAATTAAAACTATAATTCCTGAAGTTTTTAAACTCATTCTTAATCCAAGCCACATTGCACTGAGAACTTCAGAAAATTCTATTGATGAAATTTGTGAATAATAAATAAAAATAAAAATTGCTCTAAATAATGAAAATATTAAACACCAATAGGCAAACGCCTTTAAATCTGTTTGTAAATTTTCAAAAAACACTCCAAATCTTTTCATTTATTTTCACCTTCGGAATAATCTATTAAAAATTTTTATGTTTCTCCAGCATTTCTTCTGCCGCGGCAATGACCTGCGCAACGGTGAGGCGGGTCATGCACTGCATGTCGCTGCATTTGTGCTTCATGCCGCCTGCGCAGCCCTGGCACGGCGGCTGTGCGGTTACGATAACGGCGTCTTTGGTATAAGGCCCATACAGTTTGTGGGTGCTGGGCCCGTACATCGCCACAATGGGCACCTGCTGGCTGATTGCAACGTGCATAGGTCCACTGTCGTTAGTGATAATCAGGCTGCACCTGCGCATGGCTGCTGCAAGACCACCGATGCCGAACGCGCCTGTTGCGATAACCGGCGTTGTTTTCATGTGGCTGACGGCGTCCTGCACCATTTCTTCGTCCATAGCGCCGCCAAAGTACACAACCTTGTAGCCGCTGTTTGCAAAATGGTCGGCTACTTCGGCAAAACGCTCCGGCGCCCAGCGCTTGGTAACCACCGCGCTGCCGATGTTAAAGCCAATCAGCTTGTCCTCCGGCGTTACGCCGTGTTCCTTCCAAAAAGTATTGGCTTCTTCGATATGGCGCTCGCCGGGGAAAATCTCCAGCCCGTTATGCGTCAAATTTTTAACGCCCAGCTGCGTCAGCACGTCCAGATACATATCTGCCGCGTGCATGCTGCGGTCCAGCGGCGTAAACACGTCCCAGCGCCATTTAAAAATGCTGTG
>ENA-OPBZ01001229-OPBZ01001229.1-human-gut-metagenome-genome-assembly--contig:-NODE-1229-length-10999-cov-3.035545_pt1 | contig 10999 bp, 7 predicted proteins | sample MGYA00241072_ERZ501459 | MGnify/ENA primary metagenome ERZ501459 (study PRJEB25962, sample SAMEA2042632) | human gut metagenome | biome: human gut; feature: human-associated habitat; material: faeces...
TTCGACATTTCCGAGCCGGCAAAAAATGCAAAAGAAGCATTCCAGTGGCTGTACTTCGGATACCTTGCAGCAATCAAGACTCAGAACGGAGCTGCCATGAGTGTCGGACGTGTATCTACCTTCCTTGATATCTACATCAAGAGAGATATGGAAGCAGGAATCCTTACCGAAAAAGAAGCTCAGGAATTAGTTGACCATATGACAATGAAATTCCGTATGGTTAAGTTCGCACGTATCCCATCTTACAACCAGCTCTTCTCTGGTGACCCGGTTTGGGCTACACTGGAAGTCGGCGGAATGGGACAGGACGGACGTTCTATGGTAACAAAGACAGACTACCGTTTCCTGCATACCCTGGAAAACATGGGACCTTCTCCGGAACCGAACCTGACTGTACTTTACACAGAACGTCTTCCGAAGAACTTCAAGGACTACGCTTCACATATTTCTATTGAAACAAGTTCTATCCAGTATGAAAATGATGATGCAATGCGTCCGGTATGGGGCGATGACTATTCTATCTGCTGCTGCGTATCTGCAACACAGACAGGTAAAGAAATGCAGTTTTTCGGAGCAAGAGCAAACCTTGCAAAATGCCTTCTTTACGCGATCAACGGTGGTGTCGACTGCAAGTCAAAAGATCAGGTAGGACCGGCTTACACACCGATCACTTCTGAATACCTTGATTATGATGAAGTAATGGCTAAATACGACAAGATGATGGACTGGTTAGTAGACATCTATGTAAATACATTAAACCTTATCCAGTACATGCATGACAAATACTACTATGAGGCAGCTGAGCTTGCGCTCATGGATACAGACTTAAAGAGAACATTTGCAACAGGAATCGCAGGATTCTCACACGTAATCGATTCTCTTTCAGCAATTAAATATGCAAAGGTTAAGGTAGTACGTGACGAGAGCGGACTGGCAAAGGACTTCGAAATCGAGGGAGAGTTCCCTAAATACGGAAACGATGATGACCGCGCGGACGAAATCGGTGTATGGCTTCTTAAGACATTCATGGACAAGTTAAAGAAGCATCACACATACCGTGATTCAGAGCCGACAACATCAATCCTTACAATTACATCAAACGTAGTATACGGAAAAGCTACAGGAGCAATGCCTGACGGACGTAAAGCAGGAGAGCCGCTTTCACCGGGAGCAAACCCATCATACGGCGCAGAGCAGAACGGACTTCTCGCATCCTTAAACTCACTCACAAAGCTTCCATATGAGTGGGCACTTGATGGAATCTCAAATACACAGACCATCAATCCGGGAGCACTCGGAAACAACGAGGGTGAGAGAATTGACAACCTTGTAAACGTAATGGACGGATACTTCGATCAGGGTGCACATCACCTTAATGTAAACGTATTCGGTAAAGAGAAGCTCATCGATGCAATGGAGCATCCTGAGAAGGAGGAGTACGCAAACTTCACAATCCGAGTATCAGGATACGCAGTTAAGTTCATCGACCTCACAAGAGAGCAGCAGCTCGATGTAATCTCACGTACATGCCACGAGAGAATGTAATATAAAAAAATATCCAATATTCTAGAATGTGCAGGCCAAGTGCCTGCATATTCTGATTTTCTAAATAACACCACAGCGTAAGGAATTTTCGGAAGGTGTGTAAAAGCCGGTCGCGTCAAGCATAGAAAACCTAAATCATAATTCATACAGCCTCTTAGCCCGAAGAACCTGAGCATTGCTAAGTCCCGGTCGGCGGGTTGCCGAAAATTCCGTACCATAAAAATAAAAGTAGCAGCAATAACAACCTAAAGGAGGTAAAACATGGGAGAAACACTAGGAAGAGTACACTCGGTAGAAAGCTTTGGCTCAGCAGACGGCCCGGGAGTGAGATATATAGTATTTTTGAAGGGCTGCAATATGCGCTGTAAATACTGCCACAACCCGGATACATGGGCCAAATGCGGCGAAAATGACGGTGCAAAGCTGATGACACCGCAGGAGGTGCTAAAGACCGCCATGCGCTATAAAGCGTACTGGAAGCAAACAGGCGGCATCACAGTAAGCGGAGGTGAAGCTCTTTTGCAGATAGACTTTGTCACGGAGCTATTTAAGCTTGCAAAGGAAAAAGGTGTAAACACATGCCTTGACACATCAGGAAATCCATTTACCGTGGAAGAACCGTTCTTTGGTAAGTTTAATGAGCTTATGAAATACACTGACCTTTTTATGCTGGACATAAAGCACATTGATGATGAAGAACATAAAAAGCTTACAGGTCAGACAAACAAAAATATATTGGATATGGCGCAGTATTTATCTGACAATGGTAAAAAAATGTGGATACGCCATGTGCTTGTGCCGGGAATCACTACGGATGAGAAGTATTTAAAGCAGCTTAGAGAATTTATCGACACACTTAAAACAGTGGACAGGGTTGAGGTACTGCCGTACCACACGCTTGGCGTATTTAAGTGGAAGGAGCTTGGTATACCGTATCAGCTTGATGGGGTGGAGCCTCCGACAAAGGAACAGATAGAATGTGCAAAAAGAATATTAAATTGTCAGAATTAGTTTTTAAATACCATTGCTAACAACTCATTAAGTTGATAAAATATAATAAGTAACTATTCAGAACCACTGAGAACAAAAAGCTGATGTGACATGCTTGCATGTAAGCAGCAGCTTTTCTTGTTATGAATAGCTGTACCGGGAGAAAGATAAGGCAGAACGAGGAGAGTATAATGAGCAGTATAGTAATAGGAACCCTGTATGGGCAGATGAGCTTTATGTGTCTGCTGATACTGGGAGTCATATGTTTCAGATTTTTGAAAGCTGATGATAAAACATACAGCAGCCATCAATTTCTGGCAGTAGGTATGCTTACAGCGGCAGCAGTTGTGGTGGATTATATTATAGCTATCATAGTATATGACCTGTGGGCGCCGGAAAAACTGGTACTGGACACATTTACGGTCATTTACTTTATATTGATAGCGCTGCTATCATATCATTGGTTTTTGTATTGTGAGGCAGAGCAGCAATCTGTATTTATCCGGCTTAAATACGGAAGAATCGTGCGCATAGCAGCGCAGGCAGCCATATGTATCATGATGATTACTGTCATGTATCTGAAGTGGACAAGCTTCAAGAATGAGATGATTACAGAAGCTGTTATAGCATTTGTACCGGCTATATATAGCTGTATCAGGGCATTTTACAAGTCATTTCTGCCGGAAAATTATGTGAACCGAGACAAATACAGGCGAATGGCTTCGTTTGCAGTGCTGCCTGTTATTATGTTATTTATCCAGTTTTTTACACCGATGCTGCCTTCGTTTGTATGTGGGGTGACACTCGGCTACATGCTTGTGTACAGTAACAGCCAGAAATCACTCATTTCCACAGATATACTGACCGGTATCAACAACAGGAGTGCTTTTGATAAATATATCAGTGCAAAGGTAAGGGTAAGGTCAGGCCATAGCAAGCTGTATCTTTATGTGATAGATGTTGATGATTTAAAATCAATAAATAAGGAATACGGTCCACTCGAGGGAGACAAGGTGCTTGTGGCGACAGCTTTTGCGTTGAAGGCGCTTGCGGCAGAGTATGATTTTTATATAGCCAGATTTGATGCAGATGAGTTTGTAGTCGTCTTTGATACGACAAGCGGGAATATGATGCAGCTCATTCGCAAAAGGATAGAAGAGCGGGTCCCTGAGACTGCGCAAAATATGCAGCTTGAGGCACCGGTGACTGTCACAATCGGAGTGGCAAAATACACAGGTCAGAGTATGCCGGCATGGATAGCTGAGGCACATATGGCGCTTGAGAACGCACGTACCTTAAAAGAGGGAAAAGGAAGGTCGGAAAATGAACTTCAAAAAGAATTGTTTGACGCGACAGACATGCTGTTATCGGAAGCAGAGGTACGTCATGAGAGCTCTGATGAGCTTGATCTGGATGGCCTTGATGAGAAGCTTTTTCCGGTGTTATCAGAGGCATCGCAAAGAATATATATGTTTGTCACAAATATGGACACCAATGTGACCAGATGGTCCAAAAATGCATTTGGTTTTATGGGGATTGACAGCGAATATGACTTAAACACAGAGGACAGATGGAAAAGTAAAATACATCCGGATGATTTGATGATGTACCAGAAGGAAGTGGATGCGGTACATTCGGGGAAAAAGGATGCATTTAATCTCACCTACCGTGTAAGGGATGAGGACGGAGTGTTTGTGAGCTGTACAGGTCATGGCCGCATAATAAAGGGTGTGGATGGAAGTCCTGATATTTTTGCAGGCTCAATACTGAATCATGGCATATCGGATTCGGTTGATTCTGTTACCAACCTCTGGAATATGAAGATGCTTGGAAGCTGCCTGAATGACTATATTTTCAGATATGAGTCGGCAGCAGTGCTTATCATCGGAATAACAAAGTATGGACACATCAATGATACCTACGGATATGAGCTGGGCAATGAGGTATTGAAGAATTATGGCGATGAGCTTTTAAAGGTAGTGAGCGGAGACCTTTACGTATTCAGAATGGATGGAACAAAGTTTGCATTCATTAAGCCATACGCAGAGCATGATGAGATCAGTGAGCTGTATCTTAAGGTGAAAAAAGTAGCTGAGGCCGGGGTGAAGCTTGGCGATGGAATGGTTCAGCTTAGGCTTGCTGGTGGAGCAGTGACAAAAGACTACTCCGGCACACCGTACAATCTGCTAAACAGCGCCACATATGCACTCAGCATATCGAAGCATGAAAAGCACGGAGATCTGGTGTTTTTTGACAGTACCATAATTCATGACAATATGAAAAATATGGAGCAGATTGCGGAAATCCATAAGAGCGTCATGGACGGCTGTAAGGGATTTTTCCTATGCTATCAGCCAATAGTCAGCGCCACGGACGGAAGGATAGTCGGAGCTGAGGCTCTTATCAGGTGGAAAAATGAGAAGTACGGATTTGTGCCACCGGATTCATTTATCCCATGGCTTGAGGAGGATCCTTGTATTTACATACTCGGAAACTGGATTATTGAGACAGCGCTTGTGGCGGCAAAGAGATTCAAGAAGGTCATACCTGATTTCTTCATAAATGTAAATATAGCGGCCACACAGCTTGAAAATACGGCATTCCGCACAGATGTACTCAATATGGTTGAGAGACTTGATTTTCCAAAAGAGGATCTTTGGATAGAGCTTACCGAAAGATGCAAGGATTTAGACCACGATTTCCTAAAGAGGGAGATATCCTTTTTCAAGGAGCATGGCATACAGATAGCGTTAGATGATTACGGAACAGGCTCGGCATCACTGAGTCTGGCGCTGGAGCTTCCGGTGGGCGAGATAAAGATAGACCGCTCATTTACGAAGGACGTCATGGAGGATGAATTAAAGCAGGCGATTGTCGAGTCCATTCTTGTTTTCACAGGACGTATCAGGATGCGTTCGTGTATAGAGGGTATTGAGACTCATGAGATGGCGGAGTATCTAAAGCAGTTTGGACCTATGTATTATCAGGGTTATGCATACTCCAAACCTGTCGAGGAGGAGGCATTTATGTCTCTCATAAAGGAACAGTCGGGCAAATAAACGGATATGCTTGCGTATCGCAACTGTAAATGTGCTGAACAGTTAAAATTTACAATAACAATTTGCGGGAGTTACAACATGGGAAAACCAGATATCATTTACGAAGACAACGACATAATCATCTGCTACAAGCCGGCGGGAATTGCTACACAGACCAGGCGTATAGGGCAGCAGGATATGGAGAGCTTCATAAGAAATTACAGGGCGGCTAAAAATGAGCCGCCCTATGTCGGTATAGTGCACAGACCCCCAGCCGGTAGAGGGCGTGATGGTATTTGCCAAGAATCAGAAAGCCGCGGCATCCTTGAGCAGGCAGATAAAGGAGCATACAACCGAGAAATATTATCGTGCGGCAAGCAGAGGTCAGGGAGTGTCAGGAGCAGATAAGGAAGAAGCTAATAAAGAAGATAATCATGATCTGGCATGGCATACTCTCACAGATTATATCTCCTTCGACAAGCTTACCAATACATCTAAAATCACAAGCGAAAAAGACAAGCTGGCAAAAAAAGCAGTGCTTCAGTACAGGATAATATCAAATGAATGCAATAAAACAGAATTTGACATAAAGCTTCTCACCGGAAGGCACCATCAGATACGTTTGCAGCTTGCAAATATTGGCTATCCACTGATAGGAGATACCAAGTATGGGAAGCCTGCCTCAAATAACTCAGGAACGGGAAGCAAATCCGGACGCACCGGTGGCGGTGTGAGGGAGCAGCTTGCACTTTGCTCCTACAAGCTTGTTTTTGACCATCCTGCGACAGGGGAGAGGATGACATTTGAATTACCATAGTGCTGTTGGGAATAAGACGAAAAGGACCATACATTCAGAAAACAACTGAGTGTATGGTCTTTTTTATAAAGTTGAAGTTTAACAATGCGACGTAATAAAAAACAAAAAACCAGAAAATTTTCGTCTACATGACGAAAAACAGTAAAATTTTTAATGTTTATCGAAAAATATTCTATAGTGATTCCCGAAATATTTTTGTATACTAGCCTTACCAACAAAACAAAGGGGGACAAAAATATATGAAGAAAAAATTTGTTGCAATCATGATGGTAGCTGCTATGGCAGCGTCAATGGCCGCTTGTGGATCAGATGGGGGTTCTTCTGGTACACAGAAAGGGGGAAGCAGCACATCGACATCTGATGTTGCAAACAAGGACAAGCCACTTGTGTGGTTCAACCGTCAGCCATCAAACAGCTCAACAGGAGAGCTTGACACAACAGCACTCAACTACAACAAGGATACCTATTATGTAGGTTTCGATGCTAATCAGGGAGCTGAACTTCAGGGAGAAATGGTAAAAGAGTATATCGAGAAGAACATTGATACGATCGACAGAAATGGGGATGGCGTTATCGGATATGTACTTGCAATCGGTGATATCGGACACAACGATTCAATTGCAAGAACAAGAGGTGTTCGTAAAGCTCTTGGAACAGGCGTAGACAAGAGCGGCGAGATTGACAGTGCACCGGCAGGGACAAACTCAGACGGAAAAGCAGCTGAGGTTCAGGACGGCAAGATTACTGTAAACGGCAAAGACTATGTAGTAAGAGAGCTTGCTTCACAGGAGATGAAGAACTCAGCAGGAGCTACATGGGATGCAGCTACAGCAGGAAATGCAATCGGAACATGGTCATCATCATTTGGCGAGTCAATCGACGTAGTTGTTTCTAACAACGATGGAATGGGAATGTCAATGTTCAATGCATGGTCAAAGGACAACAAGGTTCCGACATTCGGATACGATGCCAACAGTGATGCAGTAGCAGCTATCGCAGAGGGCTATGGCGGAACAATCAGCCAGCATGCTGACGTTCAGGCTTACCTCACACTTCGTGTACTTAGAAACGCACTCGATGGTGTAGATATTGATACAGGTATCGGCACAGAGGATGATGCAGGAAACGTATTAAGCGATGATGTATATGTTTACAAGGATGATGAGAGATCTTACTACGCATTAAACGTAGCAGTTACAGCAGATAACTACAAGGATTTCACAGATTCAACAGTTGTATGGGCACCTGTTTCAACACAGCTTGATTCAGCAAAGCACCCTACAAAGAAGGTATGGCTGAATATCTACAATGCTTCAGATAACTTCTTAAGCTCTACATATCAGCCACTCTTACAGAAGTATGATGATCTCTTAAATCTTGATGTTGAGTACATCGGTGGTGATGGACAGACAGAGTCTAATATCACAAACAGACTTGGAAATCCAAGCCAGTACGATGCATTCGCAATCAACATGGTTAAGACAGATAATGCAGCTTCTTATACAGCTCTTTTGAACCAGTAAAAGTATTTAAAGCACTTAGTTGGGGAGGGAAAAATCTCTCCCCAAAATAAAGTGTATACAGACGACAGCAAATATAGAGTTAGGAGCAGGAAGTATGGGCGATAAGAATAATGAAAACATCTTATCGATTCGTGGCATGAGCAAGTCATTTGGACGAAACAGGGTTCTTGACCACATCAATTTAGATGTGAAAAAAGGTACTGTAATGGGTCTCATGGGGGAGAACGGAGCCGGTAAGTCGACAATGATGAAATGTCTTTTTGGTACATACCAGAAGGACGAGGGAACTATATATCTGGACGGAAAAGAGGTAAGCTTTTCAGGTCCTAAGGATGCACTGGAAAATGGAATAGCGATGGTGCATCAGGAGTTGAACCAGTGTCTTGAGAGAAATGTCGTAGACAATCTGTTTCTCGGAAGATATCCGGTCAATTCATTTGGTATGATTGATGAGGGACGCATGAAAAAAGAAGCGTCTGAATTATTCAGAAAGCTGGGAATGACAGTTAATCTTGAGCAGCCGATGAAAAATATGTCAGTATCACAGCGACAGATGTGTGAGATTGCAAAGGCAATATCATACAACTCAAAGGTTATAGTATTGGATGAGCCTACATCATCACTTACGGTACAGGAGGTTGAAAAGCTGTTCCAGATGATGAGGATGCTTCGTGACCAGGGTATTTCACTTATCTATATTTCTCACAAGATGGATGAGATTTTTGAGATATGTGATGAGATTTCGGTTCTTAGAGATGGAAATCTGGTCATGACAAAGAGCACAAAAGAAACAAATATGAATGAACTGATTGCAGCGATGGTTGGACGAGTACTGGAGAACAGATTCCCTCCGGTAGACAACAAACCAAAGGATGTAATCTTGTCAATACAGCATCTTTCGACAAAGTACGAGCCACATCTGCAGGACATCACATTTGATGTGCATGAGGGGGAGATATTTGGACTATACGGACTTGTCGGAGCAGGTCGTACAGAGCTTCTTGAGACGATTTTCGGAATCAGGACAAGAGCTGCGGGACGAGTATATTTTAAGAACCAGCTTATGAATTTCACCTGTGCAAAGGAGGCTATGGACTATGGCTTCGCACTTATCACAGAGGAAAGAAAAGCAAATGGACTTTTCCTTAAGGGAAACCTCACCTTTAACACAACAATCGCAAATCTCGGTGCTTATAAGAATGGACCGGCACTTTCAGACAGCAAGATGACAAAGGCCACCTCTGATGAGATAAAGATTATGCACACAAAGTGTATGGGACCGGAGGATATGATTTCGGCTCTGTCAGGAGGAAACCAGCAGAAGGTTATCTTTGGTAAATGGCTTGAAAGAGGACCGCAGATATTCATGATGGATGAGCCTACAAGAGGTATCGATGTAGGTGCCAAATATGAGATTTACGAGCTGATAATCAATATGGCAAAGCAGGGTAAGACAGTCATTGTAGTTTCATCTGAGATGCCTGAGATCCTTGGTATAACAAATCGTATCGGAGTCATGTCAAACGGACGACTCTCAGGAATTGTCAATACAAAGGAAACCAATCAGGAAGAACTGCTGAGACTCAGTGCAAAGTACCTATAATAAAGGGAGAAGACGGATATGGCTAATAGTAAGATTTTAACGGCTGAGCAGGAGCGTGCTCTGCGCCAGCCTATCGACGAATATGTTGGTGGAATACAAAAAGAAATTGATGCACTCAGAAAAGACGGAACTACAAAGGTTGTAGAGTGTCAGTCAGCGATAGCAGGCATCAAGAGAGATAAAACTCTTTCAAAGGGCGAGAAAGAGTCAGAAATAGCAGCCTGCGAGAAAGAGCTTGCAAAGGCAAAGGCTGTTGAGGCAAAGAACAAGGATGAGATTTCAAAGCTCATTGCCAAGGCTGAAAGCTATTTAAAGGAAAATTTTGATTCAAAGTATTACAATGCCGTTAAGGCAAGCTGTGAGGCGGAAAAGGCAGAGGCGCTTGCTGCTCATAATGAGAGAATGGCAGAGCTTGATAAAAAGCACAAGGCTGCTCTTGCAAAGACATCAGACAGTACTGAGATAAAGGAAGAAAACTACGTACACAAGAATCGTATTTCCAATGAGAAGCTTGAGCTCGAGAAAGAGTATCAGACGATCAAGGACAAAAAGCATGAGGCATACAGCTACAAGTATCACCTGATTGATATGCTTCGTCTTTCAAAGTTCACATTTATGGAGAAAAGAGCTCAGAAATGGGAGAATTACAAGTATACGTTCAATAGGAGAAACTTCCTGTTACAGAATGGTCTTTATATTGCAATTATACTTATATTCATAGCGCTTTGTGTCATAACACCGATAAAGAAGGGCACACCTCTTCTGACATACAACAACATACTGAATATTCTTCAGCAGGCTTCACCGAGAATGTTCTTAGCACTTGGTGTTGCAGGACTTATCCTCTTAACAGGAACGGACCTTTCTGTTGGACGAATGGTTGGTATGGGTATGACAACAGCCACAATCATCATGCATCAGGGTATCAATACAGGCTCTGTATTCGGTCATATATTTGACTTTACAGGAGTACCAACAGGTGCAAGAGTGGTTATCGCATTACTTGCATGTATCGTGCTTTGTACATTCTTCACAAGTATTGCAGGATTTTTTACAGCGAAGTTTAAGATGCATCCGTTTATTTCAACCATGGCCAACATGCTTGTTATCTTCGGTATCGTAACATATGCTACAAAGGGAGTTTCATTCGGTGCTATTGAGCCGGTTATCCCTAACATGATTATTCCAAAGTTAAATGGTTTCCCAACCATCATACTCTGGGCAGTAGCAGCAATCGCAATTGTATGGTTTATCTGGAACAAGACAACATTTGGTAAAAACCTCTACGCAGTAGGAGGAAACCCGGAGGCAGCAGCAGTTTCAGGTATCTCAGTATTTGCAGTAACTCTCGGCGCATTCGTTATGGCCGGTATCCTTTATGGATTTGGCTCATGGCTTGAGTGTGCAAGAATGGTTGGTTCAGGTTCAGCAGCTTATGGACAGGGCTGGGACATGGATGCAATCGCAGCCTGTGTAGTTGGTG
>ENA-OPBZ01001236-OPBZ01001236.1-human-gut-metagenome-genome-assembly--contig:-NODE-1236-length-10962-cov-2.306959_pt1 | contig 10962 bp, 7 predicted proteins | sample MGYA00241072_ERZ501459 | MGnify/ENA primary metagenome ERZ501459 (study PRJEB25962, sample SAMEA2042632) | human gut metagenome | biome: human gut; feature: human-associated habitat; material: faeces...
AGATCGGAAGTGCCAGCCAGCGGTTAGTTACGATCCGGTCGATCTTATCCGATGTTGTCATGGCGTTTTTCTTGTTCTTTGTGACACAGTCGCCGATGATGCTGGAAATATAAACGTAACGCTCGTTTGTGATAATACTCTCGGTATCATCATCAAACTTGTCTTCCAGCTGTTTGATCTCGGCAGATACATCCGGAACGGATTTCATCTGCTCTGTGATCTTATCATCTTTCTCCAGAAGTTTGATTGCAAAGAAGCGTTTCTGCTCATTTACAATATCACTTCCGAGTTTGCTCTCAACGGTGCGGATGACTGCCTCCACATCCTTGTCAAACTCGTGAACCGGTACAGCAGCACCTTTTTTCTGTGCGATCTGTACTGCTTTATCAGCAGCTTCTTTGATTCCGGTTCCTTTCAGCGCAGAGATGGTTACAACTTCACAACCCAGCTTTTTCGCCAGTTTGTCGATATGTATTTTGTCTCCGTTCTTTTCAACAATATCCATCATATTGACAGCCATGATCACCGGAATACCAAGTTCCATGATCTGTGTGGACAGATAAAGGTTACGCTCAATGTTGGTACCATCTACGATGTTCAGGATCGCATCCGGTCTTTCATTAATCAGGTAATTTCTGGCTACCACTTCCTCCAGTGTATACGGAGATAAAGAATAGATACCCGGAAGGTCCATGATGGTGACATCTTTGTGGCCTTTGAGCTTTCCTTCTTTTTTCTCGACGGTTACACCTGGCCAGTTTCCTACGAACTGGTTGGAGCCTGTCAGTGCATTGAACAATGTTGTCTTACCGCAGTTCGGGTTTCCTGCGAGTGCAATCTTAATTGCCATTTTTTCCATGCCCCTCTTTCTTTGATTTTTACTGATTTTAATAACTTCACAAGCCTTACCAATATTGGCTACAGCTTGCTTTTGTTAGCATCCGCTAACAAGCAGGCAAAAAAAATTTACTCTACTTCAATCATTTCGGCATCTGCTTTTCTTAAGGATAATTCGTATCCTCTGACGGTTACTTCGACCGGATCGCCGAGCGGAGCAACTTTGCGCACGAATACGTCAACACCCTTGGTGATTCCCATATCCATGATTCTTCTTTTGACCGGACCGGAGCCGTTGAGTTTTACAACTTTAACGGTTTCTCCTACGGAAGTCTCTTTTAAAGTCTTCATCTTCTCTCCTTCTTTCCTATCAAATCAGGATTTTGGCTGCCATATCTTTTCCAACGGCCACCCTGGAATCTTTCACATTCACGATGAGATTGCCGTCGATTTCCGATACGACTGTCACGTTTCCGCCAACGACGAAGCCAAGATTTTCAAGAAATCTTCTGGTCTCTTCTTTTCCGCCGACTTTTCTGATTGTGTAACATTCGCCTGGATTTGCCATCGTTAAAGGCATAGTCAATTACCTCCTGTGTATGATAATGAGTTTCATCTCTATTTCAGTTGTTAGTATATGCTAACGTACGTTAGATGTCAACTGCTTTTTTACTATTTTTTTGTATTTTTTTCTGAAATTTACTCCGTTACTGAGAAAAAGCCTTCGTTAAGAGCCCTGTTTTTTTGAAAAATAAGGCAGAACAGAGAAATTTCGTATCTCCCTGTTCTGCCCTTTTTGCTTTCCATTTCTTTTTAGAAACGGTACATCATCTTATGCCATTTTGCACCGCCATGCGTCGAGTCGGAAAGTTCGATATATTCGTATCCGATCCTTTTGTAGAATGGAATCATATGATCCTTGCACGTAAGAACAACGGCTTTTTTGTCACGCTCTCCTGCGCTTTTTACCATATGACGCATCAGTGCTTCTCCAATGCCCTGTTTCTGGAACTTCGGATTGACGTCCAGTCCGAAAATCATCTGATAATCGCCGTCCGGGTTGTGCAGCGTGGCGTCATGGTAGAGTGCATCCGCCAGATAATCGGTATCCGCACAGCAGCCATTGCAGAAGCCTGCGATTTCGCCGTCTTCAGTTTCCGCCACAAAAAAGCTGTTTTTGCAGGTTTTGTACCGCTCCATGAAGTCTTCATAACCTGCCGCCTCGGCAGCCGGGAAGCATAGCGCCTCCACCTCGGCTACCTTTTTCAGATCTTCCTCTTTTACCGGACGGATCGTATACTTTACTTTTCGTTTTAAATAGGGCTTCAGTCCCGCAACGACTTCTTCCACCGTTCCATCCACGAACGGATTCTTCAGTCCTGCCAGCTCCAGCAGTGCAAAATATCCCTTGCTTCCGCCTGCCTGGCAGAGACGGTAATAATCGTCCCACGCCTTTTCCGGCTCTTTTTTGGAACGCTCAAAGAACTGGAAAGCACAGATCTGTGCCAGCGCATAATCAATATAATAGAACGGGTTCACAAAGATATGCTGCTTCTGCATCCAGAAACCGCCCTCCTCGAGGAACTTGTGGCCGTCATAATTTCTCCATGGCATATAGGTCAGCTCTAACTGATGCCAGATCGCACGGCGCTCCTTGGCCGTCATGCCGATATTTTCAAATACCTTATGCTGGAACTCATCCACACATACCATGTACGGAATCACTTCCAGCGCGCTCATCAGGTGCGCATAACGGTAATCATCTGCTTTCTCTCCAAAGAATGCATTCATCCAGGGGTATGCGAAATGCTCCATTGTCATCGAGTGAATCTCCGCCACCTCGCTTGTCGGGAATACCATATCCATAAACGGAATCTGTTTTGCCGCCGTATACGCCTCGAATGCATGGCCCGCCTCATGAGTCAGAACATCAACGTCCGCGCTCGTACCATTAAAGTTGGAGAAGATGAACGGCGCCTTGAACGTATTCAGAAATGTGCAGTAACCGCCTGTCTGTTTTCCCGGCTTCGTCTCCAGGTCAAACAGCTCATGCTCCACCATAAAGTCAAAGAACTCACCCGTCTCTTTCGACAGCTCATGGTACATCTTCTGCGCCTTCGCAACCAGTTCCTCCGTCGTTCCTTCCGGAACCGCGTTTCCTTCCGGGAAAATCAGCTCCTCATCGTAATAATGCAGCCTGTCCACTCCAAGCCGTTTCTCCTGCTCCTTCCGAAGCTCCAGGCAGAGCGGTACAATCTTCTCCTTCACCTGCGCACGGAACCTTGCAACATCCTCCGCCGTATAATCGTATCTTCCATAGCTCAGGTAAATAAATTCAATGTAAGAAGAAAATCCCAGCTTCTTCGCAATTTTATCGCGCAGCGGAACCATCTTGTCATACAGCGCATCCAGCTCCCCGGAAATCTCTTCATACAAATCTCCCCATGCCGTCATCGCCTCTTTCCGCATCTGGCGGTCCGTACTCTGCATCGCCTTCAGCAATCCATAAAAATTACACGTTTCGCCCTTAAATTCCGTCGAAGCATTCGCCGTAATTTTACTGTACTGCTGCGTCAGATTCGCCTCTTCGATCAGATCCTCCACGATACAGTCGTCCGCTAATTTTTGGCCAACCTCCATATTCTTCACAAAGAATTCCCCGAACTCCTCTGCAAACTCTTTGATAAACGGAGACTCCAGAATCACCTTCTCTGCCTTTTGTATCAGCAGATGGATCGCCGGAATCGTCTCATTCCAGAACTGAACCTCTCCTTCATAAAACGAATCTCTGGTGTCCACCGTATATCTTACCTGCGCCACTTCCGCCATTGTCGTCCAGGCATCCTCGCGCGTTTTTTCTTCCATAAAAAGTCCGCGCAGCTCCTCATATGATTTTGCCTCTTTGAGCGCCTTCGTATACGCTCTTACTTTTTCCTGCTCTGCCTCCATGTCCGGCCTTACGTATTCAATTTCCGAAAACTTTTTCATCTTCTCTTACCTCCCTCTATTCCAGAACGCCCAGATTTTTCAACTCATGATAAACCCGGGACGCCGGCAGTCCCATCACATTATAATAGTCTCCCTGGATTCCTTTCACAAACTTTGTCCCAAACACCGTCTGAATTCCGTATCCTCCAGCCTTATCCGACCACACAGGAGCCTCCCCCTCTTTCTCAAGAGCAAGATACCCGTTTATCTCCTCCTCTGTCATCGCATAAAACTCTACATCTGTACGGTCACAGAACGATACCACACGCTTTGCGTCCCCCTCTGTTACCGCAATCGTAACTCCAGTATACACCTGATGCACCCTTCCCTGCAACTGCTGCATCATACTTCTGGCATGTTCTATCCCCTTCGGCTTGCCAAGGATCTCCCCTTCAAAAGCCACAACCGTATCCGCCCCGATCACAACGGCATCCCCTTCGGTAATCTCCGCAACATCCAGACATTTCAGCCTTGAAAGCTCCTCCACAACCTTCTCCGGTTCCGCAGACGTCACAACTTCTTCCGCCCCTGAAGCCTGAACCTTACACCGTATTCCCAACATCTCCATCAACTCTCTTCTTCTGGGTGACCCCGAAGCCAATATCACTTTCATCCTGCTGTCTCCTTTATTTTTTCTTTCATGACATGCATTTTTTCACACCATGCAGCGATCCGCGGGAATGTGCGGCTTGCGCCGGATGGCCGGATAAAATAAGTACGCCGGGAACGAACACAATCCACTCGTGTCCGTTCCCGGCGTACTTATTTTATCCAGATGCCTGAATTTCCGTCTTAAGCAAAGCAAAACGATAAGCCGGGTTATGTCGTGTGTAATCATCTATCCAATGGAACTGTCGCCAGTCCCCTTAAGCGACCCACCTGAAAACATGACGGGCAGCCATATACGTTTTCTATTCGGTCTTGCTTCGGATGGGGTTTACATGGCTTTCTCTGTTACCAGAGAAACGGTAGTCTCTTACACTGCCTTTCCACCCTTACCAGGAAAAACCTGGCGGTATCTCTCTGTTGCACTATCCCTGGAGTCACCTCCGCCGGACGTTATCCGGCACCCTGCCCTGCGAAGCCCGGACTTTCCTCACCTGGCCCCTTTCGGTCCTGCCAGCCGCGATTACATATCTTACTTTGTCAAAAACGGAACATCAGACAGTTAATAATCTTACCACAAACTCTCTTTCTTGTCCATCCCCAAATCGCAGATCCCACAAAGCCATACAAAACAGCCTTTCACACATCAAAGCAGCTTCCCCCCACAAACTCCCGCAGAATCGAGTTTTTCGGAATATCCTCAATCGGCACCCCGACAAAATAATCCAGGAACTTCAGCAGCCGCTTCGCCTCCTGATACTCCGGCTCCCCCTCCTCAATCTGGAACAAAAGCGGCTCCGCATACAGCTTCAGCACCGAAAGCTCATACACCAGCGCCGAATTAAACATCACATCCGCCTTCTCCTGGTTCGGAAAAATATTCCGATCCTCGCCGCGGCGCACCGACGGCCACATCGCAATCGTCTCCTTCGCCGACGTTGCCCGCGTCCGGCTGTCGCGCACCATCCGCCGGATCAGACGTCCGTCCGTCGTCGGAATCCGGTTGTGCTCATCCACATTAATCTGCGTCAGCGCACTGATATAAATCCGGAACTTGCTCTCCGCCGGAAGCGACCACGTCAGTTTCTCATTCAGCCCATGGATGCCCTCCAGCACCAGAATTTCCCCTTTCTTCGCCTGAATGCGATTACCATTGTATTCCCGTTTGCCTGTAACAAAGTTATACGTAGGCAGGTCTACCAATTCCCCTGCAATCATTTTCTTCAAGTCGTCGTTAAGCAAAGGCAGGTCAAGAGCCTGAATATGTTCATAATTCCGTTTGCCATTTTCATCCACAGGTGTTTTATCCCGTTCCACAAAGTAATCATCCAGAGAGATTTTATGAGGCTGGATGCCCAATACCTGCAGCTGGATGCACAGGCGGTTGGCAAAGGAAGTCTTACCAGAAGAAGAAGGTCCTGCGATGAGTACCACACGGACTTTATCCAAACGCTGGTGAATCATATCAGCGATTTCCGCAATCTTCTTTTCGTGAAGGGCTTCATTGATGCGAATCAGGTCGCCAAATTTTCCTTGGGTCAGTGTATGATTCAATTCTGCCACGTTTTTCACGCCCATAAGCTGGCACCAGTGCATCTGTTCCAAAAATACACTGCTGATTTTCTTGGGGTTGGAGAATTCCCGCAGCACTTCCGGATTTTTCTGGTCAGGGAAGCGAATCAGGAAGCCGTTTTCATAAGCCATGAGGGAAAAGACTTTCAAATCCCCTGTGGAAGCCGGCATATATCCATAGAAATAATCATAGAAGCCATCCAGCTCATAAAGATTCACATTGGATGCCCGGCGATAACGGAACAATTCGTCCTTATCGGGCATGCCCTGTCGTCTGGCGATTTCTCTGGCGTCTTCTTTCCGCATGGTGCGTTTGCAGATAGGCAGGTCTGCTGCCACATATTCCCGCATTTTGCCTTCGATTTTAGCCAGCACTTCTTCTGTCATTTCCATTTCCGGTTTGCGGATTTCGCAGTAGAGATTTTTCTGCAAAGAATGTTCCACTACCACCAGAGATTCGCTTCCCCAGAGTTCGTAAACAGCTTTTGTCATCAGAATCAGCACACCGCGGCGATAGACCCGCATAGCTTCATCGTTCTCGATGCCGTAAAATGTCACATCGTCGCAAGTACGAATTTTCTGATGGAGTTCCCGCAGTTTATTTTTCTGTCTTGCCAGCATAATGGGACCATTGACCATGCCGGAAAAATCTTTTGCCACGTCGGCAAAGGTTGCCCCCTCTGCAATCTCCACCATTTTTCCCATGACGTTGATCTGTCTTGTTTCCATGACTTTTCTCCTCCTTTTCTCCTCTTACAGTGCCCAGAATGTCTGTCCGTTGACTTTGGAGCAAACCACTTCCAGCGCCCATCCCTTTTCTGCCGCTGCCTGTTCCAATACTTTCTGAATCACAGGCACAATCAGCACTTCGCTGGCATAATGGGTCACATCTGCCACACAAATGCCTGTTTCCACCGCCTTCTGGGCTTCGTGGAATTTGATGTCCGCTGTCAGATAAGCGTCCGCACCAGCGTAATACGCAGGCATGATAAATTCCGCGCCGCTGCCTGTGCAAAGGGCTACCTTCTGAATCATTTTATGTGCATCACCTGTCAGGCGAATACTATCCAGACCTAATTTTTCTTTGAGCATTCTGGCAAAGTCCGCAAAAGCCACAGGCACAGGCAATACACCCATGCGTCCAATGCCTTCTTTTTTGTATCTCTGTTCCACAGCGTATACGTCATAAGCCACTTCTTCGTAGGGATGGGCTGCCTTCATAGCGGCGATGACATTTGCCGCCTGAGATGCAGGCACCAGAGCTTCCAGACGGACTTCTTCCACCCGTTCCAGCTTGCCCTGTTCACCCAAGAAAGGATTGCTGCCTTCCATGGGCAGGAAGGTGCTTTCTCCCGGTGCCGCGAAGGTACAGCAAGTATAATTGCCGATTTCTCCAGCGCCAGCATCACACATAGCTTTCCGCACAGCTTCGGCGTGGGTCACAGGAACGAAAACTGCGATTTTCTTCAAATCCTCTGCCCATGTTTCTTCTAAGTATGTCAAATCCTGCAAGCCGATGAGTTCTGCCAATACGTCATTTGTGCCGCCCTTGGCGATGTCCAGATTGGTATGAGCAGAAAACGCCGCAATGTTGTTCTGAATCAAAGAAATGATTTTGCTGCCCACAGAAGTTTCTGTAGTGATGCTGTCAAATTTCTGGAACAGCAGCATGGGGTGATGGGTAATGATCATATCCGCGCCCATTTCCGCCGCTTCTGCAATGACTTCTTTTGTCACATCCAGCGCAACCAGTATTTTCTTCACTTCATGGTTGGGGTCGCCCACTGCCAGACCGGGTTTATCCCAGCTTTCCGCCAGTTTTCTGGGGGCAATGCCTTCCATGACTGCCATAATATCTTTTACTTGTACCATGCTTTCGCCTCCTTGATGACTGCCAGTTTTTCCTCGATTTCCGCCAAGCGTTCCGCCGCTTTTTGGGTGCCGCTTTGGCGTAACCCTTCTGCCACATTTTCATACTGGGCTTCTTCTCTGGTCAGTTCTTCCCACAAAATGGGGTCTTGTTTTTCCAATAATCTGCCGCCGTAGAAAAGGGAGGCAGGTGTTTTTTCCTTCTCCTCGCCGGGGACACAGCGGAAAATATGATAATACTTTCCGTCCTCTTTCACCATAATTTCCTCGTCAATGGCAAAGCCAAAATCCCACACCGTCTGGCGCACAGCGTCCAGATCATGCTGGGGAGAAAGAATCCATTCTTTCAGGCTTTTTGCCACTGCTTCGCTTTCCTTGAGGATGCGGCAGATAAGCATACCTCCCATGCCAGCAATGACAGCGCTTTCCACTTCCCCTGTATGTACGGGCAAAAGACCGCTGCCCAAACGAGTTTCGATGGCATTCCCTGCACCCATGGCGGCAATGTTTTCCTTTGCCTTTTCCAGAGGGCCTTTGTTCAGGTCACAAGCCAGTGCCCGGTCGATTTTCCTCTGTTCATACAGATACAAAGGCACATAGCCGTGGTCGGTGCCGATGTCCGCCATACTGCGGCGTGTCACCAGTCCTGCCACTGCCTGCAATCGTTTTGAAATATCCATAACCTGTTTCCTTTCTATGCAAAACAGGCGGCAAGCATACCCCTTTTGGGTACGCCTGCCGCCTGCCCCTTGTGTTTCTTATTCCAGATAATCTTTCAGTTTTTTGCTGCGGCTGGGATGACGCAGTTTACGCAGGGCTTTTGCCTCGATCTGACGGATTCTTTCTCGTGTGACATTGAATTCTTTGCCCACTTCTTCCAGTGTTCTGGCACGTCCGTCGTCCAGACCAAAGCGCAGGCGCAATACCTTTTCTTCCCTTTCGGTAAGGGTATCCAGCACTTCGATGAGCTGTTCTTTCAGCAGCGTAAAGGCTGCCGCTTCCGCAGGGGCGGGAATGTCGTCATCGGGGATAAAGTCACCCAGATGGCTGTCTTCTTCTTCGCCGATGGGGGTTTCCAGAGAAACAGGTTCCTGTGCAATCTTCATGATTTCACGAACCTTTTCTTCGGGCATCTGCATTTCCACTGCCAGTTCTTCTGCGGTCGGTTCACGGCCCAATTCCTGCAGCAGCTGTCTGGAGATACGAATGAGTTTATTGATGGTTTCAACCATGTGTACGGGAATACGGATGGTTCTTGCCTGATCGGCAATGGCTCTGGTGATTGCCTGGCGAATCCACCATGTGGCATAGGTGGAGAATTTATAGCCCTTGTGGTAATCGAATTTTTCCACGGCTTTGATCAGCCCCAGATTGCCTTCCTGAATCAGGTCAAGGAACAGCATCCCACGACCTACATATCTTTTGGCAATGCTGACAACCAGACGCAGGTTGGCTTCTGCCAGTTTCTTTTTGGCAGCTTCGTCGCCTTCTTCCATACGCTGTGCCAGTTCCACTTCTTCCTCTGCGGACAGCAGAGGGACTTTGCCGATTTCCTTCAGATACATTCTGACAGGGTCGTCGATATTGATGCCTTCGGGCAGTGTCAGGTCAAGGTCTTTTTCAACTTCTTCTTCTGCGTCCAGATTGCCCAGGATATCAATGCCCTGTGTTTCCAGATATTCATAAATCCGATCGATGCGGTCGGGGTCCAATTCCAAATCCGCCAGATGGTCCATGACCTCTTTATACTCTAATACGCTTTTCTTCTTTTTGCCCATGGCAACCAGTTCTTCCAGTCTGGTCAACAATGTGGTTTCTTCGACGGATTTCAAAGCAATCCTCCCTTTCTGTGTTCCTTATAGTCTAACCATATCAGATGGTAATATGCAGTGCCTCCAGCTTTCTTTTCTCCTCCACCAGCTGTTGGATTTCCTCCACGGTGGATGCCTGTGCCGTTTTTCGGTCGATCTTTGCCCGCTTCAATACTTTTGCGGCTTCATTGACGGCTTTTTGCAGGTCAAACCCATCGTCTGCCGGCGGTTGTGCCGCGAAAATCTCCGTGACACGCCGTTGTGCTTCGCCTTCCTCAAAAAAACTGATCAGTTCCGCAGGGAACACATTCCCCGCTTCTTCCCATAAAGTGCCCATGGCTTCAAATGCCTTGCCGTAGACCTCTGTGGGAAAATCGTCCTTATCCAACACCTTCTGTAAAATTTCATATATATGCCGATGGCTGGCAGAAAAATACAACAAACTTTTCTGGGCGTCCAACAGCCCCTTATCTTCCTTTTCTCTGCCGCCGTACTGCCTTTGCATCTGTATCTGCCGCTTCTGGGCTTCCTGCTGGAACGCCTCGTCCTCTTTGCGGCGGAGTTTCCGTATTTCATTCTGGATGGCGCTTTCCTCCACCCCTGTCATACGGCTGACCTCGGCGGTATATACATCCCGCTCGATGTCGCTTTCCAATTTTGTCAAAATCTGCGCCGCCTCTGTGGCAAAGCGCACCCGATGTTCCGGGTTGTCCAGGGCGTATTTCCTGCGGATGCAGGCGATCTGGAACGATATATAATGAACGGCATTGACCAGCAGCTTGGAAAACTCCGCTGAGCCGTTTTGTTTGATAAATTCGTCGGGGTCTTTGCCGTCTGGCACCTGTGTCACCCGTACATGGAATCCATTTTCCACCAATACGGGAATGGCACGGAGGGCGGCGTTTGTGCCTGCTTCGTCGCTGTCGTAAAGCAGAATCACGTCCTCGGCGTATTTCTTCAATGTCATGGCGTGTTCCCGGTTGAATGCCGTTCCCAACGACGCCACCACGTTATGGAATCCTGCCTGATAGACAGAAATCATATCCATATATCCTTCCACCAGAATGAGTTCCTTCTTTCTGGCGGCTTTTGCAAAGTTCAGCCCGTATAGATTGCGGCTTTTGCTGAACAGTATGGTTTCGGGGGAATTCAGATATTTAGGTTCCCCCTTGCTTAGGATTCTGCCGCCGAACCCTACCACACGTCCCTGCGCGTCAAATATGGGGAACATAAGCCGTCCTCGGAAACGGTCGTGGTAGCCGCTTCCTTCCTTATCGGG
>ENA-OPBZ01001237-OPBZ01001237.1-human-gut-metagenome-genome-assembly--contig:-NODE-1237-length-10944-cov-2.781523_pt1 | contig 10944 bp, 10 predicted proteins | sample MGYA00241072_ERZ501459 | MGnify/ENA primary metagenome ERZ501459 (study PRJEB25962, sample SAMEA2042632) | human gut metagenome | biome: human gut; feature: human-associated habitat; material: faeces...
TTTCAGCCGGTCCAGCCGGTCATACCGCACCTGTCCATCCTGAAATACATAAGATGTAACGATCACATGACTTGCCCCTTTCTCCAGATACTCTGCAGCATTTTCTGCAGTAATTCCTCCGCCGATCTGCATTCCGCCCGGATAGGCATGTAGTGCTTTCAGTGCCTGTGCCTTTGTCGCATCATAGTATTCCGATGCCGGCGGATTCAGCAAAATAATGTGTCCTCCGGTAAGTCCATCTTTCTTATACATTGTCGCATAATAATCTGCATCCTGTCTGGATATGTAATTTTCTACCGCTGCATTTCCCACATCTTTCAGGCTGCCACCCACAATCTGCTTGACTGCACCGTTATGAATATCTATACATGGTCGAAATTTCATGAAGTCCTCCGCTTTTTTTTGTTGATCTCGTCTTTGCATACCGTCATATTGTATCACACCCACGGACATTTTACTACCTTTTGTCTGTAAAAAAGGCAAGACTTTTCCGCAAAGTCTTGCCTTTTCCCTATTCCTGACCATCTATTGTATGATTATCATTTACATTCCGGTCCTCTGTCCTGTTTCTGGTCATATCATCGACTCCGTCTTTCACATCATCTACTGCATCCTCAACGCCATCTCCAATATCGTTTGTGACATCATTTACCGTTCCATTCTGATTCGTCCCACCGGTATTCGTATCCGGATTTGCAGCGTTATCACCATTTCCACACGCCGTAATTCCTCCCATCAGCATCACACAGGTAAAAACCAGAACCATTCTTCTTAGATATTGCATGTTGTAATTCTCCTTTTTCTGTAAAATACTTGTACTATTACTATCCGCAGAAAAAGGATTTTTATACTTATTTTTAAATTTTTTCGATGATCTGACCACTTCTGTAAGCGTCCAGCAATGCCTCCAGATCCGCGATCCGTTCCTTCAGTACTTTTCCAACATCAGTATCTCCTACCGTCTTGCGTTCGAGTGTCCGTTTTACGATCACACTGTCCGAATGGATATCTCTTTCTTTTTCAATAGCTGCCTCCGTCGATTCAAACGGATCATGCGCCGCAAGGATCAGTCCATAGGAATTATAGATCAGCGTGTATCCTGCAATTCCGGTTTCTTTCTGGTACGCTTTTGAAAATCCGCCATCAATTACAAGCACTTTTCCACCACATTTGACCGGATTCTCTCCATTTTTCGTTTTCACCGGAACATGTCCGTTGATGATATGGGAAATTTCTCTGTCCAGGCCAAATTCATCCAGAATTCCGTTCATCACATTTTCATCTTCAAGAAGAAGATAATACGCATTCTTTTTCTCTTTCCACAGCTCCTTTTCTGCAAGGAAATAACGCTCAAAGGTCGCCATTTTATCTTTGCCGAAAAGAGGAGAATTCGCACCCTGCCAGATATACCACATCAGGTCACGCCCTTTTTTCTTTTCATCCGGATCTACCGCAAAAAATCCTTTTCTCACATAGGACTCCATCACATCATAAAGTGTCCTTCCCTGATAGCTTTTACCGTATATCTTTACCTTTCTGAGTGATCCGTCATCATTCAGTGGAACACAGCCGTGATACAGCAGATTGGAATTGTAAATCTTGTAAAGACTTCCTTTGTTCAAAAGGAAACGCATATGCCGCTGCAATTTTTCACAGCTCTGGAACGCTTTTACCAGGCGGTTCATGATCTCTTCTTCTTCAGCTGAAAGCTGATATGGATTCTTCGGATCTATTGTCGGAAAATAATCATCCAGAAGCTGATAGATTTTTCCTCCTATCGTTATAGTCCCTTCCTCGTAGTTGATCTTATCCAGAAAGTTTCTTCTCTGGAAACCAAATTCCGGATAAAGCTCTGCTGCCTGTCCTTCTACTTTGAACTGGATAACAGAAATTGCCTTGTGCATTTTCATATTCAGTTCCAGCTCCTGTGGTTTGCAGTTATCCTGCCCTTTTAATAAAAAGCATTCACAGGGATCTTTTGCATACTGTTTCCATGCGAAAGTTGCAAGTGGAAGCAGATTGATCCCATATCCATCCTCCAGAATATCCAGATTCCCATAGCGGGCACAGATACGGATTACATTCGCAATACAGCATTTCTGCCCCGCTGCCGCTCCCATCCACAGGATATCATGATTCCCCCACTGGATGTCCACCGAATGATACTCCATCAGCTTGTCCATGATCAGATGCGGTCCCGGACCTCTGTCGTAAATATCACCGACGATATGCAGATGATCGATGACCAGCCGCTGGATCAGGTGGCTTAACGCAATAATAAACTGCGGCGCTCTGCCGATGCGGATGATAGTATGGATGATCTCATTATAGTATGCCTCTTTGTCCTGGATTTCTTCCTTCTCCGTGATCAGTTCTTCGATGACATAGGCGAAATCCTTCGGCAATGCCTTTCTGACTTTGGAGCGGGTGTATTTGGAAGAGACACGTTTGATGACCTGTACCAGACGATGAAGGGATATTTTGTACCAGTCCTCCAGATTGTCCTCTTCTCTTTCCACGATCTCCAGTTTGCTCTCTGGATAATAGATCAGGGTTGCCAGGCTTTTTTTGTCCTTGTTGCTGATGGTGTTGCCGAATTCCTCGTCGATCTTGCGGCGTACGGAACCGGAACCGTTTTTCAGGACATGGTTGAACTGTTCGTATTCTCCGTGGATATCCGTCAGGAAATGTTCCGTACCTTTGGGGAGGTTCAGGATGGACTGGAGGTTGATGATCTCTGTGGAGGCTGCCGCTATATTTTTGTATTGGTGTGAGAGGGTCTTTAGAACCTTCTGTTCCATTTCGCTCATGAAATTCACCTTTCTATGTTACTTCACGAAACGTACGGATACCATGCCTCGGTGTAAGGTCTCCGAGTGTGAATTTTTTAGGAAAAGTGATTCATTTGTTCTACTTAACACGGGCACGCCTACACGCACCATCCGGAGTGCGGATCGGCTGTCGCAAACATCGTGTTTGCTCCACCCTGTTCTTCAACACTTTTCAAGAAAATGTCAACACTCTACGACAAACATCATCGCCATGGCATCCATCCACTTCGTCAGTTCATGACTTTACCAGGTAATTACATCGCTGCATTGATAACATCAGACATGTTGTACATGCCGGCGGGCTTGCCTGCCAGGAACTTGGCTGCCTGTACGGCGCCTTTACCGAAGACAGCTTTGGAGTAGGCGGTGTGGGAGAAGGTTACAACTTCGTCTGCCCCGGCGAAGATCACATCATGGTCACCGACGATGGTGCCGCCTCTGACAGAGCTGATGCCAATTTCTTTCTTCGGTCTCTGCTCTCTGCGGTTGCTGCGGTCATAGACATATTCATACTCACCGTTAAATTCCTCGTTGATGGAATCTGCCAGTGCCAGTGCGGTGCCGCTGGGAGCGTCTACCTTCAGATTGTGGTGCTTCTCCACAATCTCCATATCGAAGCCTGCGTTGGCCAGCACTCCGGCAGCTTCTTTCAAAAGCTTTAACATCAGGTTGATACCTAAGGACATATTGGCGGATTTTAAGATGGCCACCTTTTTCGCTGCTTCGTCTACTTTCGCCAGCTGTGCCTCGGACAGACCAGTGGTACACAGCACGCAGGGAAGCTTTTTCTCCACGCAGTAATCCAACAGCTTGTCTACTGCCACGGCTGCGGAGAAATCAATGATTGCATCTGCAGCCACATCACATTTGTAAATATCTGTGAATACAGGGTAGGGATTGTGTCCATCGTCTCTGGCATCAATTCCCGCCACCAGTTCCATATCGGGGTCCGCTGCGATCAGTCCGCTGATCACCTGTCCCATTTTACCGTTACATCCATGCATGATTATTTTTACCATTTTTCTTTTCTCCTATCTATCATGATTTTTGTAATAACGATCCAGCAGCCCTCATATTCATTTGCAAAAGCGCACTATGAATCGTTACTTTTTGAAAAAAGATCCCGCCCATGACAAAAATTTCACAGGCGGGATTCTTCCACTCTTGCTCTCTATTTTCCAGCCTACAGGATACCATAATCCTTCAGGGCTTTTTCAAGCCTCTTGGCATTGGCCTCTTCCATTTCACACAGAGGCATACGGAACGCACCGGCTCCCATTCCCATCATGTTCAGTGCGGTCTTCACAGGGATCGGGTTCACTTCACAGAACAGCGCGTTACACAGATCCATGGCATCTAACTGCATCTGACGGCTGCCTGCCACATCTCCGTCAAAGAACTTCTGGCAGATCTCGTGGGTCTGTGTAGGTGCTACATTGGAAAGTACGGAGATAACTCCGACTCCGCCCAGGGCCAGAATGGGTACGATCTGGTCGTCATTACCGGAATAAATATCCACAACGCCCTGTCCGATGGCTGCCAGGTGAGCGATCTGGCTGATGTTGCCGCTGGCTTCCTTGACACCTACGATGTTCTCCACGTCCTTACACAGCTTCACTACGGTCTCCGGCAGAATATTGCAGCCGGTACGGCTGGGGACGTTATACCCAACGCAAAGCCCAGCGAAGTAGGTTTGCATTGGAGAGGCGGAGCGATGGAACGAGCAAGCTTTGCCCACTGGGCGAAGCGAGGGCTGCTTTATTATAGTAGGGACTTACCAGCAGAATGCCGTCCACGCCGTATTTCTCCGCTTCCTGAGACAGATATACTGCAGTCTCGGTACAATTGGAACCGGTACCTGCTACTACGGGGATTCTCTTTGCAACTTTGTCCACACAGTATTTGATAGTATCCAGATGCTCCTCATGGGTCAGGGTAGATGACTCACCTGTGGTACCGCATACGATAATAGCATCTGTGCCGTTTGCGATCTGGAATTCGATCAATTCACCGAATTTCTCATAATTGACGGATCCGTCCTCGTTCATGGGTGTGACGATTGCCACGCCTGCTCCTTTAAAAATAGCCATATGCTTCCTCCATTTGCAAAACGCCAGCGCACAATGGCGCCGGCGCTGATTATCCAAGCTTATTTGATAGCGCCCCATCTGCTCACGAGATGACAGTCATACGCTTCTTAAACGTATGCCCAAGATAACATATACAGGATACCTTATCTTTCGGCGTGTTCCCCTTTCTTCTTCCCTCATCGGTACCTGTTACCTCCGAAAAAATACTCTTGAAAAACGCAACCTCTATCTTCTTAAATATAGTTTTATGATAGCATCAACCCATGTGACTGTCAATCCCAGACCTTGAATTTTACCGTTTCAATCTTAGACACTTCATCCGCCAGAACACAGATCTCATCGTTCAGGGTGATTCCCGTCAGAATCACATCCGTATCTCCCCGGCATTCCAGTAATGCCTTCAGGTCATCTTCCGTAATAATATCCTTCTCCACCAGTCCCAGCACTTCGTCTAGGATCAGCAGATCGCATTCTCCAGTCGTCAGTACTTTCTTGGCAAAGCCGATCCCGTTACGGATGTTCTGGATCTCCTCCTGCTTCTTTTCCTCCGGTAATTCCACGAAATTACCGTCCGATTTCTCGAAACGGAACAGCTTGATCTCCGGCTCCATTCTGCGTAAAAAATCGGAATCCCCCAGTCCCTTTCCCTTCAGGAACTGAATAATAACGACCCTCTTGCCTTCTACCGCTGCCTGTACCGCTCTTCCAATCGCTGCCGGTGATTTGCCTCTGCCATCGCCGGTATAAATATAGATGCATCCTTCTGCCATTCCACACCTCATGGTCTATCTGCGTATCTGACGCTCCCTAGCTGTACACAGTTACTAATATCTATGCATTCTTTTATACCATATATTGTCACTTTTTGCAATCTTTTGTCGTTAGACGATGGATTCCTGCACCTGTGCCTCCTCCAGAAGTTCCAGTTTGCTGACGGATACCTCGAAAGCTACTCTTTTCTCCACATGCTCTTCATCCAGTTTTTTCATATATTCACGGCTCTGGATCCGTCCCCAGATTGCACAGCGCTCTCCTACCTTGAAATGCTCCGCATAGCGGGCGTTACGTCCCCAACAGATACAGGGAATATAATCGGATTTTCCGTACGGACGGTTTACCGCCAGCAGCAGATCCGCTATTTCTCTTCCCAACGGTGTCTTACGATACACCGGTTCCTTACATATATATCCATCCAGATAAATCTGGTTCGTCTTCGAACTTTCTTCCATTTCTTCAATAAATTTCACTTCTCTGGCAAACACAGACAACACCAGTCTGTTCTTGCGCTCCTCATGACGATTGTAGGAACGAAACTGTCCGTTCACACACAAAAGCATTCCGACATAGCTGGCTGTCACGTCCAGTAATCTTTCTGAGACCATCACCGGTATAATGTCAAAACTGTCGCTCAGTCTCGTACATTTGATGTCCACCATGTAGAATCCTTCCCCATAGATCTCATGGCTGTAGGAAAAATTGCTTACCACTTCCCCCATCACCGTTACCTGATTGTTTTCAATAACCTTATCTGTCATTTTTGTTCTCCCTTCTACATCTTCTGACTCTTCTACAACAATCTTTATGTATTGCACTACTATTTATACTCTAAAATCCATCGTTTGAGTACTAAAACTCATCGCACAAAAGGGCAAATTACGCACAAAAGGGATTTCTTTTCCATACTTTTTCATATAGAAAACCACCAAAAGCGTTGATTTTCCACGGTTTTTTCTTGCGTCCGGAAATGATAAGTGCTATACTGAAACAGTTTGAAAAAAGATTGAATCAGTTGCACGCATTTTTAGAAAGGCAAGGATTTTTATGAGACAAAAAAGAGAAGATGTCAGAAACGTTGCAATCATTGCTCACGTAGACCACGGTAAAACCACTCTGGTGGATGAGCTGTTAAAACAAAGCGGTGTATTCCGTGAAAATCAGGAAGTTGCTGAGCGTGTCATGGACTCCAACGATATCGAGCGTGAGCGTGGTATCACCATTCTGGCCAAGAACACTGCCGTTATGTATAAGGGTACCAAGATCAACATCATCGACACCCCGGGCCATGCGGACTTCGGCGGCGAAGTAGAGCGTGTCCTGAAAATGGTAAACGGTGTTATCCTGGTGGTGGATGCCTTCGAGGGTGCCATGCCCCAGACCAAATTCGTGCTTCGTAAAGCACTGGAATTAAAGCTTCCCGTTATCGTATGTATCAATAAGATCGACCGTCCCGAAGCAAGACCCGATGAGGTCGTAGACGAGGTACTGGAACTGTTCTTAGAGCTGGATGCGGATGATTCTCAGCTGGATTGTCCTTTCGTATATGCTTCCGCAAAGGCCGGTATTGCCTCTCTGGATGCTGACGAAATGGGTACTGATATGGAACCTCTGTTTGAGACCATTTTAAACTACATCCCCGCTCCCGAAGGAGATCCGGATGCGGCTACCCAGGTACTGATCAGTACCATTGATTATAATGAATATGTAGGACGTATCGGTGTCGGTAAAGTAGACAACGGTACCATCCGTGTAAACCAGGATGTGGTCATCTGTAACCACCACAACCCCGACAAGATCATTAAGACCAAGGTCAGCAAGCTGTATGAGTTCGACGGTCTGAATAAAGTAGAAGTCAAGGAAGCAGGCATCGGTTCCATCGTTGCCATCTCTGGTATCAGCGAGCTTCACATCGGTGACACCATCTGCTCTCCGGAAAATGTGGTACCCATTCCTTTCCAGAAGATCAGTGAGCCTACCATCGCCATGCAGTTCATGGTCAACGACTCTCCCCTGGCAGGCCAGGAAGGTAAATTCGTTACCAGCCGTCACCTGCGTGACAGACTGTTCCGCGAGTTAAATACCGATGTATCCTTGCGTGTGGAAGAGACCGATTCTCCTGACCGTTTCAAAGTATCCGGCCGTGGTGAGCTGCATCTGTCCGTGTTGATCGAGAATATGCGTCGTGAAGGTTTCGAATTCGCCGTGAGTAAGGCAGAGGTTCTGTATCATACCGATGAGAACGGTAAAAAGTTAGAACCTATGGAGCTGGCTTACATCGATGTTCCCAATGAATTTGCCGGTGCTGTTATTGAGAAGCTTGGTCAGAGAAAAGGTGAACTTCGTAACATGGGTTCCATTTCCGGCGGCACTTACACCCGTCTGGAGTTCTCCATCCCCGCAAGAGGACTGATTGGTTACCGCGGTGAGTTCATGACCGATACCAAGGGTAACGGTATTCTGAACACCGTATTCGACGACTACGGCCCTTACAAGGGAGATATCCAGTATCGTAAGATGGGTTCCCTGATCGCATTTGAAGCCGGTGAGGCTATCACCTACGGTCTGTACAATGCACAGGAGCGTGGTACTCTCTTCATCGGACCCGGTGAAAAGGTATACTCCGGTATGGTCATCGGTCAGACCGGACGCAGTGAGGACATCGAGATCAATGTCTGCAAGAAGAAGCAGCTGACCAACACCCGTTCCTCCAGCGCTGACGAAGCTCTGCGTCTGACACCGCCCAAAATCCTGTCTCTGGAGCAGGCTCTGGACTTCATCGATACCGACGAACTGTTGGAAGTAACTCCTACCAACCTGCGTATCCGTAAGAAGATTCTGGATCCGACCATGAGGAAACGTGCCATGATCAATAAGAAAGCTTAAGAAGATTTATAAATATAACCACCTTCGTGTACTGCCTGCAGTATGTGAAGGTGGTTTTTAACTGGGTTAACAAAGAATCCCAAATGCCCACGGCGAACGGAACATCCTTCCTCGATGTAAGGTCTCCCGGTGGGAATTTTCTGACGAAAAGTGAGTAGCGGTTCTAAACCGCACGGGCACGGCTCCAGTTGCCATCCATGGCAACGTCCGCCTGTCGCGAACGTCCTGTTCGCTCCACCCTGTTTTTCTACACTTTTCGAGAAAATATCACCACCTCCCGACAAACATCCTCGGAAGGACATTCCGTCCGCCATGGGCGTTCTGCATTTTGGAAAGTTTTAAAAAAACAGTAGCCCCGGCTGGGTATAAGAATAAGCAGTGCCGTAAGCAGACGTCGGTACCATAGCGTCCCAAGGGACGCATTGCGGTCGTATTGTGACCGCTTATGTACCGCTACGCTCTGCGACAGGAGCGCATCGTACTAAAGTACGAGCGTGCCGCGTTTCTTATACCCTGCCAAGGGCTACGGGGATATTTCGCTAAATCTCAATTTTTAACAAAAGGCTCTGGTGCTATACCATCTTGAATCCCTTTGCTCTCAGGCAGATTTCCACTTCCTCAGGATCTGCGGTGTGCAGGATCATGACAGGTGTGGAAGAATCACGGTTGAAGGATAGGTAGGTATAGTCCACATTGACATTGCTGTCTAAGAGAGCTGTCAGCAGGGTATTCAGTGCACCAGGCTTATCCTCGATCTCCACAGCCAGAACATCCACAAAACGGCAGAGATAACCTTTCTCTGTCAGAACCTCTTTTGCCTTATCGGGATCGGATACCACCATGCGGTTGATGCCGTACTCCGCACCGTCGTTGGTAACAGAACCCCAGATATTGATGCCTGCTTCATACAACGCATTGGTCATAGTCTGCAGGGCTCCTTTTTTATTTTCAGCGTAAATGGATAATTGTTTTAACATTTCGATATTACCTCCTCATTACAATCTGACTGTTATGCAGTCTGTCGGAAACTTCCGACACTTTATTATGATAAAGCATTATTACAAAATAATCAACCCGGAGTTCGCATTTGAACATAAAATTAAAGTAACTATTCTGAACCCCATTTGCAAAACCGCCTCTGCGAGGTTTTTTAAAAATTGTGATAATATCGCACCTTTTAAAAGAGCATCAGTCATTTGACTAATGCTCTTTGCTAATTACTCTATTTTATAGGTGTCGGGTTCAAAAGTTCTCGACATCTATAATGTTCCATGGGAGAACAGTCCTACCGGTCCCTGAGGAGGATCCTTAGGATCCTTCGACTCCTCGGCAGCATCGCTTTTCTGCTCTGTGGATTCCTGTTCATGCTTCTCCTGTGCGGAAGTCTCTTCTTTTGCGGATTCTGCAGGCTGCTTTGCGGTATCCTGCGCCGGTGCAGTCTGCTCCTTTGCTTCCTGCAGGCTGTCTTCGAAAGTCAGGGGTTGGAAAGTTGAATCGGTGGAAGTCATGACCTGTTCCCCAATGGTCACATCCACGCTGTTGCCCTTTACTGCACTGCCCGCAGCATTTGTTTCTGTCACATCTTTCTTCTCTTCCTCTGGGTCAGGCAGTCCCTTCTCTCTGCGAAAGATCTCCATGAATTCCTTACCGGTGATGGTCTCACGCTCGATCAGGAACGCTGCCAGCTTATCCATCAGTTCTCTATTCTCGCGAAGCATCTGCAATGCCTGATCGTAGCTCTCCTTGATCATGGCAACGACTTCTTCGTCAATGGCTGCTGCCGTTTCATCACTACAGTTCAGCGCGGTTCTTCCCTCCAGATATTGGCTCTCTACGGTAGCCAGACCCACAAGACCGAAACGTTTGCTCATACCGTAGCGGGTGATCATGTTGCGGGCAATGGATGTAGCCTTCTCAATATCATTGGCTGCACCGGTGGTCACAGTGTCGAATACTCCTTCCTCAGCGGCACGTCCACCCACCAGACCTACCAACATATCCCGAAGTTCTGCCTCGGTATTGAGGTATTTTTCCTCCTCCGGCACCTGCATCACATAGCCCAACGCACCCATGGTACGGGGGACAATGGTAATTTTCTGTACCGGCTCCGCATGTTTCAAATTAGTTGCCACAAGCGCATGTCCAATCTCATGGTAAGCAACAATCTTCTTTTCTTCCTCGCCAAGAATACGGTCTTTTTTCTCTTTTCCGGCAAGCACCACTTCAACTGCCTCAAACAAATCCTTCTGGCTTACAACCTGTCTGCCATCTTTTACTGCCATAATAGCAGCCTCATTAACCATATTGGCAAGGTCCGCACCAACGGCACCGGAAGTTGCCAACGCAATTTCTTCCAAATCTAC
>ENA-OPBZ01001239-OPBZ01001239.1-human-gut-metagenome-genome-assembly--contig:-NODE-1239-length-10930-cov-2.846345_pt1 | contig 10930 bp, 10 predicted proteins | sample MGYA00241072_ERZ501459 | MGnify/ENA primary metagenome ERZ501459 (study PRJEB25962, sample SAMEA2042632) | human gut metagenome | biome: human gut; feature: human-associated habitat; material: faeces...
CCATCTCGACAAGCATCTGGTTCAATGTCTGCTCACGCTCGTCGTGTCCGCCGCCCATTCCTGTGCCACGGCGTCTGGCTACTGCATCTATCTCATCGATAAATACGATACAAGGCGCATTTTTCTTGGCATCCTCAAACAAATCTCTCACTCGTGATGCTCCGACTCCGACGAACATCTCCACGAAATCAGATCCTGAAATGGTGAAAAACGGTACCCCTGCCTCTCCGGCCACTGCCTTGGCAAGGAGAGTCTTACCTGTTCCCGGAGGTCCTACAAGAAGGACACCCTTTGGGATTCTTGCTCCAAGTCTGGTGTATTTTCCCGGATCACGAAGGAAATCAACTATCTCCGCAATCTCCTCCTTTTCCTCCTTTAAGCCTGCTACATCGGAAAACTTGATATGGTTTTCCTCCTGTGTGGTGAGCTTCGCACGGTTCTTGCCGAAGTTCATCATCTTGCCACCGCCGCCCTGTGCTGCTGCGTTGTTGTTCATCACTGCAAAGAGTATGAACATGGCTCCGAATACCAGAAGATACGGAAGCAGTGTCATAATCCAGCTCTCAGCCGGAACATCCGCAACTGTATAGTCGGTGTACCCTGCTTTTGTCATGGTCTTTTCGATATTGTTTACATCTGATACATAAAGCACCTTTGATGTGCCATCCTTGAACTTCACCTCCAGACTTCCTGTCGGTATCTCCCTGTTTTGCACTACCTTTACGCTCTTCACCTGATTCTTGTCAAGATCCTTCTCGAACTGACTCTGTGTGTAAGAGTTTGATGTAGCCCCGGCGCTCAGCCAGTACCAGATGCAGATTACTGCAAATACAATGATAATGTATACGCCTATTCCGCGCATACCGCTTTTTTGTTTATTCAATTTACTTCTCCTTTTTATTTTATTTCGCCCTCGACGAAGCCGATGTAAGGCAGATTTCTGAACCTCTGATCATAGTCAAGGCCATAGCCTACCACAAACTTATCAGGAATCACAAAGCCCACGTAGTCTACATTTACATCATCAACCACACGGCGCTCAGGCTTGTCCAAAAGTGTACAGATTGTGAGACTCTTCGGGTTTCTTTTGGCAAGGAGCTTTGAAAGCCTGCTAAGAGTATTTCCCGAATCAATGATATCTTCTATGATGATGACATTCTCTCCCTCGATAGAATGCTCAAGGTCCTTTTTAATCTTGACATCGCCTGATGACTCTGTGCCTGAGCCATAGCTGGATACCGACATGAAATCCATAGTCATAGGCAAATCAATTCTCTTTGCAAGCTCAGTGGTAAAGAATATTGAGCCCTTGAGTATGCAAATGAGATATACTGACTGTCCCCTGTATTTTTCTGTGATTTGCGCTCCAATCTCTGCAATACGTTTATTGAGCTGCTCCTCTGTCAGGTAAACCGAAATATCATATTTTTTTGAAAAATCCATTTTGTTTTCCTCCGTAAAATGTGATCTTAAGTACTTTTCCTGTCTGTGGTGTGACAAGTGCGCTACAGCCAGATCTGTATCCGATAATGGCATGCACCAGTGATTCATGGGCTATAAGCCACAGCCCCGCTCTCTGCTGTGCAGGAATTTTATCACCTGTAAATACCTGCTTCAGCTTCTTATGATGGCCCTCGTCATCCACAATTATATAGTCACCGGCTTTTCTTGTTCTTATTTCAAAGCCTTTCTTCATCTTATCATAATCAAACCATTTCGTATATGGTTTTTTGGGAATTTCGTCCATTTTACCATTAAAATCTTGTATACAAAGTGTGACATACGAGCCATCTGCCGAAAGCTTTATGTTTTTTTGCGCTCCCGTGGCACTCAGTGCCTCAAGCTCTTTTTGCGTAATGTGAATTTCTTCTTTTTCATCGTCACACCTTTCGGCGAAGAGTATCACCTCGCCAAATGATTTTTCCGCAATAATGCCATACGGCAGATTGATTTTTCTGCCCGACTGCTGCCCTGCAAGCTTCACAAGTGCACCGATATGCGTGCTCGTGATGTCCTTGAGCCGCCCTGACGCCAGATGTATACACTCGCGTGCCACTCCGCTTTTTAATGCCGGATGCAGACTCTCAAAACGGCTGATTTCAAGTATCACCCTGCCTTCTTTTTTTGAAACCATGCTGTCACACGCCTCTTTTAGCTGCTGCTCGTAAAAATCATTCATCACCGCAAGCTGTCCTGCACTCTCATTGATATGCTCTATCGCCCTGTCATTAATCTGCAAAAGCAGCGGAAACACATCATGGCGCAGCTTATTTCTGGAGTAGGCTGTGTCAGTATTTGTGGCATCGGTGACAAAAGCCTGTCCGTTTTCCTTTAGATATTCCTCTATCTGTGCGCGTGTCGCTGATAAAAGCGGCCTGATATAGGTGACACCGTTCTTCCCGGAAACCGGATGCATGCCGGAAAGTCCCTTCGCTCCGCTTCCGCGAAGCATCTGAAAAAGAACTGTCTCTGCGTTGTCCTCCATATGGTGCGCAACCGCAACGACTACCTGCCTGCTGTTATCCTGATTTTGGTCTGCTGCATAGGCAGTTTCGCAAGGATATCTGCCTGCCTCCTCTTCAAACGCTTCATAGCGCAATATCCTGGCGGCCTCCTCCAGTCCGAGTCCATGACTTGCTGCATATTGCGGTACATCCACGGAATGCACATGACACGGTATGTTAAGCCTCTCGCAGAGATCTGACGCAAACCTCGCATCCTCCCTGCTCTCGGCTCCTCTGATGCCATGCTCCACATGTACTGCCTCCAGCGCAAAATCAAGCTCATCTGCGCACTGTCTTTTTATCTCATTTAACACCAGCAGAAGGCAGACCGAATCCGCACCGCCCGACAGCGCAACAAGCACCGTGCTGTGATTTTTTATCATTTTGTTTTCCAGAATATATTCTTTTGTCCGTCTAATCATTATTTTTCCCAGATTCCTATTGCAACTACAGTCATATCATCCATGGCGTATCCACCTGTGTCAAGCAGCACCCTGTCCAGAATTTCCTGCGCCATCACGCCTGCATTGTCACTTTTGACGCCTGCGATGATATCCATAAGCTTCCCCTGTCTGTCCTTTACATGCAGATATTCTAGCACACCATCCGTCACCATGACAAGGAAATCGCCACTTTGAAGTGTATTTTTTGAATGTTTGCTCTCCTGCCAGACATCGACCCCTGCCGGGAGTGATTCATTTTCTATAACACTTACTTTTTTCCCTGATTTGATAAATGACGGTGCAGCGCCTGTTTTGGCCAGCTCAAGCTCACCTGTGTACATGTCTATCGTGGCAAAATCAACCGTGGAATAGGACTCCTCGCCCGCCGATATGACCATGGCAGAGTTCATCAGCTTTAGGGTACTTTCCCTGCTAAAGCCGGCCTCCAAAAGCTTTTCAAGCAAATCCACCACCAGTGTGCTCTCGGCCTGCGCCTGCTTGCCCGAGCCCATGCCATCGGATACACATACATGATACATGCCATCATCCAGCTGAAACATACTGCAGCTGTCGCCATTTGCCTGAGAGCCGGTCTTCTTTTTGGTCGCCACCCCCGAAAGTGCATAGAACTGATTCTCCTCGTAAAGCACAATAGATGTCCTCTCATCGGATATTATTGAAACTGTCCCATGTGCCTGCCTGAGCTTCACTCCCATGGCGCGTGAAACCGCCTGCACATACTTTGAAATTTCAATCCCACCATCTATCCTGGTGCAGACATCTGCCTTTATACATACCTGCTGCCTTGCGTTCTCATAAATATGGGCATTTTCCACCTGTATACCAGCCTCTTTTGTATATACATAAACTCTTGAAAGACGCAGCCTTCTTTTTTTATCAATACATTTTTCAGCCCTGCACCAGCTATCCATGAGCTCTGCCATAGCGTCAAGCTGTGCGGCTATGACGCGTCTGTTTTCTGTGAGACGCCTGTACCAGGCTTCATTTAGCTCAATACGGGCAAATGCCTCTGTGGCGGCTTCCACCATGCGCGTATAGTGCGGGCAGCCATCCACATATCTGTTTTGCACAATTTCCTCTGTTTTCATACGTTTGCGCACTGCATCAGCAAGCATTTTTATACTGTCGGAAATCGAAGTCCCGCTTGTCCAGCACACACTGCAGCCCTCACAACATGCACAAAGTCTCCCTGTCACCTCAAGCTGTATTTTCTCACTCTCATCAGGGATTTTATCTGCCGTACATTTTACAGCCATGACGTTTGCAGTCGAAATAATGCCTGAAAGTCCTGAAACTGCTGTGGCAAATGCCTCCTCCCTGTCGGGCAGGAGTCCTGCTATGACCGGGTTTTCATTGTGCTCAAGAGCCCTTAAATATTCGCATGCTCTGCAAAGCGCAAAGGCCATCGAAAACACAACAAGGCTCTCTGCTACCGACAACACTATCTCATCCGTATCCGGCCTTCCCAGAAATGTTACCGACAGATTCATCACCGCCGTGGCACAAGCTGCCACAACGGCTGTTGTCAGACATCCGTTTTTACTGCTTTTTCTCACAAATAGCCTTTCCCCAAAGTAAATCACCGCAATAATAAAGAGATACTTACATATCGACGGTATCGATATAAAGTATCCCATTCCAATAATTAATCCTATGTAAAAAATAATCGTATGTCCACTACTCAGACAATAAACTCCATACACTGCAGGTATCAGCGGATAACAATCCATCACACACACCAGTGTGGATGCAAATGCCATAAGCCCCCACACAGCCTTTTTTAAATTTGCAATCCTCATCTTTTTGCCTCCATCTTTTTTCAACGATTATATGTGGTCAAAAATGAAGGTTTTGACGAAAAAGCGCAACTATATCTTCAAAAATTATTTGTCCTTTTCCTTGAAGATTATTTCATTGTCATACGCAAGCCCCAGCTTGCTCTTTGCTATATCCTCTATGTACTGGTCACTCTGCATATACTGCTGCATGCTTTCTATCTCATCAGCACGCTCCGATTCTTTAGTATACTGCTTCTCAAGCTCCGCTTTTTGTGCGGCATATGTAGATTCCTTCTGCTTTAGCTGCACAACCTGGACTACCATAACCACAAGAAATGCTATAACTATGATGGAAACACTTAAAGTTCCGCCCCTTCTCTTTGCACGACGTTTACTCATTATTCCTCCTTAGGTGCTTATCTGAATATCCTGCCAAACATTTTATCTTTCTTTCCGGTCACCTCCGGTACCTTCGAATACGTAATCATGTCTATCTCACCTTCTATATCGGCTTCTCCCTTCTCAAGGTTTAGCCTGTTTACGTGAAGATCCTTGCCCTTTAGGTCAAGCATGCCCAGCTCCGTCTCCAAAAGTATCTCTCCCACATCAAAGGAGAGCACATCCAAAATGCCTGTAAAGCTGCCTGTTCTGCGATTATTCAAGATAAGCTTATGACTCTTTGTGCCTGATATTTCTTCCATTTCCTGTCCCTCACATATTTTTTATATGTCCCAAAAACAGCCTCACATATGGCTGCCATCTGTGGAATCACATATGTAAATATATGCCGGGATTTATGAAAATATAACCTATATATACTCAAAAAGATCTTTTGCTTCTTCCTTCTTTGTTGTGTCAAGGAGATTTAACACCTTAACCTTGACTGTCTTTTGTCCAAATGCTATCTCTATTATGTCTCCGACCTTGACATTTACAGATGCCTTTGCCGGTCTGCCGTTTACTGTGACACGGCCTGCGTCACATGCCTCATTTGCCACTGTACGTCTCTTTATCAGACGTGATACCTTCAAAAATTTGTCTAATCTCATTGTTACCTCTGTGTCTTACCTATAATAAATCAATTCATAACCATTACCCTGATTTCAGTGGATATAGCCAAAAATGGGCGGAGCCTTAAAGGCTTCACCCATTCTTCTACTCCGTGATAGTCTAACTTATTAGTTAAGAGAATCTTTTAAAGCCTTTCCAGCCTTGAACTTAGGAGCCTTAGATGCTGCAATTGTCATCTCAGCGCCAGTCTGTGGATTTCTTCCTGTTCTTGCTGCTCTCTCAGATACCTCGAAAGTACCGAATCCAACTAACTGGATCTTCTCACCTTTCTTTAACTCCTCTGCAACAACATCTGTGAATGCCTTTAAAGATGCCTCTGCATCCTTCTTTGATACTCCGGCCTTCTCTGCCATAGCTGCAACTAAATCTGCTTTGTTCATGATAAAATTCCTCCTCTGGATTTTCATAATTTATATAATTCGAGCTGTATTCCCAAATTACCTACAAGAATATATATACTTGTTTTTATGGGGTTTGTCAAGGAAAATGCGCTATTTCCTAGGCTTTTATGTACTTTTACCATTCTTAAAACCTTACTTTGAACTTAATAAAGAGGTTAATGTTGAAAGATAATCGGATATGTCCTTATTTGTCAGACTATTTTTGGAACTGTCAGAGGATTTATTGTTGGTTCCCCGTGATGAATTTGTACTCTGCGAGCTGCCGGTGGTGCTGCCCTGAGATGTACTTTGATTGTCCTTCTCATCAGCCCTCTCTGAGGCTGTCTCGGAAGGTGTCTGTGCGGTGGCTTGTGAACTGCCAGTGCTGTTAGTTTTGGTACCTGATGAATCGTTTGCAGAGCTGTCCGTATCGTCATTTATCGTAATCTGTATGGTGGCCTCCTTTGAGTTCACGTAAAGCGTCCTCGTCCAGGTGTCATAGCCATCGGCTGTTACCTTAAGCGTGTGTTTTCCGTATGTTATCTCAACCGGGCTCGTATAGTCGATTTCACTGCCATCGACATATATTTTTGCTCCCTGCACATCAACCTCGAAAAGGATACTGCTCTTTTTAGGACCCTCACCCTTTAAATCATTTAAATTTACCTTTGTAGTCTCGCCTCTTTTTATCTCAATATCCGTGCTGCCTCCCCAGCCGTTGTTGGCCACAGCGAGCGTATAGCTGCCCTCCGGCACATCAAGCGACATATCCTTAGTGATTTCTGCAAATATCCTGTCTCCGAGCTGCAAAAAGCTGCCCTCAAACAGCGATGTATTGCTAAGCTGCAGTGTGCCGTGCCCTGTCGTGACAGAAATTGACACTATATCCTTGTCAATCCCGACAACAGCCAGCTTATCCTGCGCCGTGAGGCTGTCAGTATCTACCGAGCCTGAAAATATCATGGTGCGCTCACCCAGCCTGTAGCTGCTATTTCCGATTTCAAGCACGCTCTTATTCTTATCCACAGAAAAATTGGTCACTGCGTCGTTTGTCCACACCTTATCGGATTTTTGTATCCGCTTTGCCTTGCCGTCTGAATCTGCCCCTGATATGTCAACCACATCACCCTGATGTATGTCTGAAACTGACATGTGATTGCCATATTTGTCAAAAAAGCCGGTGGTCAGCCCATAGTAATACTGATACTGCACTCCTGTCGAGTAATTGTATACCCTGATTGTCTCGTTGGCACTGTTTATGTCAGATACTATGAGAATATCTGAACTTTTCTTAACAGACTTTCCATTTTCCTCCGCAGCAGCTTTCAAACCGGACTGCGTGCTTTCTCCCACGGCCTCCGTCGTATCATTCATGCTGTTATAGAATTTTTTTACACCATCATCCGTGTCCTGTTTTCCACATGCTGCAAGTGACAGCACAAGCATGCATACTATGCAAAATAATCTTTTAAATTTCTTCATCTGTATTTCCTTTAATAGCTGGCTTTAAACGTTTTTCTACAATAATAATATATCGTATAGTCATTTACTTTTCAATTAAATTCACTATATATATGCATTACTGCTTACACTATGGCTTGCAGGGCATGCAGATACTCCTCGCGCTCCCCACTTAGCTGTATGAGCTGTGCAAGCTTATCCACATCGCGGTCGCATACCCATGACTTGCGCGAGTTGCTATAGTGATTGCAGAGCTTACAAAATTTTTCAGGAAACAAAAGCAGTGCTTGAAGCAGTCTCATTGATGTATCATCAAGACTTCTTACGCTGCAATAGCTGTCAAGAATTGCATCTGCAACCGCTGTATCCCAGTGATTTTTTTCGAGCATCTTGCGCATGTACTCCGCAAGATCAGTTTCCGGATATCCCGGATGCATGGTCTCAAAATTGACAGGGAGCCATCTTCCGGACTGTGTATACACGACATTGTGCTGGTTGAAGGCTCCGTGACAGTATATCGGAACCGATGTTTTACTATTTTCCAGCTCACACAATATTTCCGCCGATTTCTGCCCCTGCTCTAAGAATCTCTCATAGCATTCATAAAACAGATGTTCAAAGGCATTTGTCTTGCTGCGACGCAGTATGTAGTTTTTAAGCTTTACTATCTGCGCACATTTTCGCTGAGCTTTTTCGTGCAGGCTTTCTACCTCGATATCCGAAGGCAGAGGATACTTTTCCAATATATTGTGCAGCTGCGCTAATGCCCTGCTGCCGCCACGCATATCATCTATGCTGTCCGTGCTGCACTCTCTGCCTGCTCTGTAATCCTTCAATATGTATGCGTCCTCACAGTTATCTCGCGATATGATACACTGCTCCTTTGTCTGTGATATCTGCTCCACATCCATACCGTTTCTCTGGATAAATGCCAGCGTATCCCACAGGGTGCATGCCCTTTGCTCATGCCCTCTGTACGGCACGAGCAGCTTCTGCCCGATGCCTGTGTCACATATATATGCTCCTCTGCCCTTTATTATCCTGCTTACTGTAAGCTCATATTTTTCCAAAGCCACTTCCGGCTGATTATACAAAAAAATCCCCCCTCATATGATTAATGCACCATAACTATTCAGATGCTTTTTAATCATATGAGAGAGGTTATTATTTTATTCGCAAGCTCTTTAAGTTTTTGTGCTTCATTGAGCGATGGGTCATCAAGCACCTGCTCATAAAGCCTGTCCAGGATATCGCCAAGCTTCGGTCCCGGCTCTACTCCCATTTTAATCAGGTCGCTGCCATTTATCTTCATTTCCTTTTTGGATACACACTGGTGGTCTGCGAGGATTTTCCTGTATACGCGCTCATATTCTGCGATGTATTCAAGCTTTTCTGCGCGCTTATACATGCTCTGTCCGAGTGTATCGGCTCTTTTCACCTCAAATAACAGCGGAAAAAGCTCTGTTCCTATGCGGCTCATGGCACGCCTTACATTGCGCTCTGTGATGGCCGGACGGTCATCATGCTCTTTTACGAGCTTACAGCAACAGTCTGTAGTCCTGTTATCAAACTTAAGGCGCCTGAGTATCTTTCTTGTCATATCAGCTCCCACAACAGGATGCTTCTTGAAATGATTCTGGCCTTCCTCGTCTGTCGTAATGCACACCGGCTTTGCCACATCATGAAGCAGCATGGTAAGCCTTAGGATTTTGTCCGCTCGCACATGCTCCAAGGTATGAAGCGTATGCTCGCCGACACTGTACATATGATGCTTATTGTGCTGAGGTGTCTGCATCATCACATCAAACTCCGGCATGAATACCGCTGTGAGTCCAAGCTCATACAGATCTCTCATCATCTGCGGATGATCTGATGTCAGAAGCTTCACAAGCTCCACCTGGATTCGCTCTGCGCTGACCTTTGACAATGCAGGGGCAAGCTCTTTTATGGCTGCTTTAGTCTGTGCCTCTATATCAAAGCCAAGCTGGGCTGCAAATCGCACCGCACGAAACATCCTGAGTGCATCCTCACTGAACCTGTCGTGCGCACAGCCCACACATCTGATCACATGTGCTTTTAAATCTCCTATGCCGTCAAATTCATCGACAAGCCCTGCCCTGTGATTATACGCCATAGCATTGATTGTGAAGTCGCGTCTCTCCAGATCAAGCTTCAGATTGGAGGTAAAGGTAACCTCCTTTGGATGGCGTGCATCCTCGTACTCTCCGTCTATCCTGTAGGTGGTGACCTCATAGCCCACATGCTCCAGCATGACCGTGACTGTGCCATGCTGGATACCTGTGTCTATCGTATGGTCAAATATCGCTTTGACCTGCGCAGGCTTTGCAGATGTGGTGATATCCCAGTCCTGCGGTGTCCTGCCAAGGAGACTGTCACGCACGCATCCACCTACCGCATATGCCTCAAAGCCATGCTCGTAGAGCGTGTCTATTATGAAGTTGACATTCTGCGGTAAATCTATGCGCATCGTTGGATTCTCCTTTTTTATTCTAAATGACGCTCGCCAAAGGGGCACATTGCCACAGCATACGGCTGTGACACATGCTCTCATAACTCCTTAGTCTGGTGAGAGTAAATACCTCCTGCGGCAGAGCTTATTAGGCGCTAAAAAATCAAACGCGCTTACGCTTGAACGAGTATTTTTTGCGCCAGCTTCAGCCGCAGGTGGCATTAACTCTCACACACGACACGTCGTAAATCGAGCATGCGCCACAGCCGTATGCTGCGTCAATGCGCCCCTCCGGCGAGCTGTTTATCATAATAATATACAAAAGTAATGATTAATTCGCGAAATAAATTCTCGTAGGCGCGAATTTAGTATGCCTTGCCCCAGTATACAAGTTTGTGCGCCGGCTTTCCACAGCATACGCATACGTCAGAAATCTGCTCCTGGTCACCAAATGGCATACAACGGCTTGTAACTGTTGTGTCCTCTTTGATTTTATTCTCGCAGGCCTCGTCTCCACACCACATAGCACGGATAAAGCCAGGCTTTGTCTCTGCGATTGCCTTGAACTCATTGTAGTCGTGTGCATCGTTTATATGGCTTGCAAGGAATGCCTTTGCCTTCTCGAGCATGTCATTCTGCATTGTCTCAAGTACCTCTGCGAGCTTCTCATTGACCTCATCGAGTGAGACAACGATTTTCTCTCTTGTGTCTCGGCGGACGATAACGCACTGGTTTTTCTCGATATCCTTTGGTCCAATCTCGATACGTGTTGAGATTCCCTGAACCTCCTGTGCTGCGAACT
>ENA-OPBZ01001243-OPBZ01001243.1-human-gut-metagenome-genome-assembly--contig:-NODE-1243-length-10904-cov-2.566965_pt1 | contig 10904 bp, 9 predicted proteins | sample MGYA00241072_ERZ501459 | MGnify/ENA primary metagenome ERZ501459 (study PRJEB25962, sample SAMEA2042632) | human gut metagenome | biome: human gut; feature: human-associated habitat; material: faeces...
GAAGGAGAGGGGTATGCCAAGCTTGATGATCTGGTATTTCCGATTAAGGCGGGTGATTCATTTGTTGCACTCGCAGGAGTGGCCCATACGATAAGAACCAAAGAGGGATGTCAGCCTGTTAAGGTGTTCTGGTTTCATAGTGCAAAGTAATTATTAGAGAGGGTTGTTTATGGATGAGAAAAAGTTTGAAACTCTTAGTGAACAACAACAGAAGAAATTTCTGTTCAAAGAGAATATAAGATTGAATGAATTAAGCCAGTCTCTTGAAGAGGACAGACAGCTTATTGATATACAGAAGGGTATGTTAAGAAGCCAGCAGAGAAAGAACCAGCTTATGAAGAAACAGCTTGAGAGCCAGCAGTCTTTATTTGATCAGAAGTGGACTATACTTGAAAAAGAGACAAGACAGCTTGCAATTGACAAGGAGAGGTTTAACAGAGAAAAGCTTATGTACAGGGATAAGGTGTATCGCGAAGCACGAAGAACTATGGCTGATGCAGAAAATGTCAAGATATTCTTTAAAGGTGTTAATGATACTGACTCTGTTAAGAAACGTTACAAAGATTTGTTGAAAATATATCATCCTGATAACACACACGGAGATAATAACATTGTGCTTGCAATTAATGAAGAATATGAAAGATTATTAAGATTTTATCTTGGGACATAGCGGTAAATGTATAGTAACGGTTATTATTATTAGGTTTATTATCCTTTATATTGTTGTTTTTCAAGTATTTTTTTATTTTTTTTATAAAAAAATTGACAATTGTCGATTGGGATATTATGATAATGGGTGTGCTGTCATGCTAAAGCGATGTAGCGACAAAGAACAGCATATGGGAAGCTGCTGTGAACAGAACAGTAACTACCGAAGTGAAATAACAGGAGGAAATCACAATGAGTATTCGTATTGGTATTTTAGGATATGGTAATCTTGGAAGAGGCGTAGAATGCGCAATTAAACATAATCCGGACATGGAACTGGTTGCAGTATTTACACGTCGTGATCCTGCAACTGTAAAAATTCTTACAGATTCAGCATCTGTTTACCATGTAGATGAAGCAGAAAAGATGAAAGATAAAATTGATGTTATGATTCTCTGCGGTGGAAGTGCAACAGATCTGCCGGTTCAGACACCGAAATATGCACAGTGGTTCAATGTGGTAGACAGTTTTGATACACATGCCAGAGTACCGGAACATTTCGCAAATGTTGACAAAGCAGCATCTGAAAGCAATCATGTAGGAATCATTTCTGTTGGCTGGGATCCGGGAATGTTCTCCCTGAACAGAATGTATGCAAACGCAATCCTTACAAATGGAAAGGATTATACATTCTGGGGCAAGGGTGTAAGCCAGGGACATTCCGATGCAATCCGTAGAATTGATGGAGTAAAAGATGGAAAACAGTACACAATTCCTGTAGAAGCTGCACTGGAAGCAGTCAGAAACGGAGAAAATCCGGAACTGACTACAAGACAGAAGCATACAAGAGAATGCTTCGTAGTAGCTGAGGAAGGTGCTGATCTTGCACGCATTGAAAATGAGATCAAGACAATGCCGAATTATTTTGATGAATATGATACAACAGTACATTTTATTTCTGAAGAAGAACTGAAACGTGATCACAGTGGAATTCCGCATGGTGGATTTGTGATCCGTACAGGCAAAACCGGCTGGAACGATGAGAACAGTCATGTGATCGAATACAGCCTGAAGCTGGATTCCAATCCGGAATTTACATCTTCCGTAATCGTTGCATATGCGAGAGCTGCATATCGCATGAGCCAGGAAGGACAGAAAGGATGCAAAACAGTATTTGATGTTGCACCGGCATATTTAAGTGCACTGGATGGCGCTGAACTGAGAAAACATCTTCTGTAATATATGAAATGAAATTGTAAAAAATAAGGATCGGGTTTTTGACCCGGTCCTTTTTGCGCTCCAGGAGGGGAATATATTGGCAGGTTTTTACTTTTTTATTGACGTTGTTACAAACATGATATATAATACCTACATAATATTGTAACAAGATTGTAAAAAATACGAATATTTATACTCGTAGAAAGAGGTTGACCGTATGGGAAAGGTGTGCAAAAAGTCATGGATCGCAGCCATATTTTTAGGAGTGATGCTTTTTGCTGCAGGCTTTGCGTTTCAGGCGTCCACGGTAGATGCGCAGGCTGCTACAACTGGTTTTCGAACCGTAAAAGGAAAAACATACTATTATAAAAACGGAAAGAAAGTTAAGGGATGGCTTACTTTAAATGGAAAGAAATACTTCCTTAATACAAGGACAGGCGTCTTGCTGAAAGGCTGGCAGAGAAGTTCCAGAGGACCAAAGCGCTATTTTAATAAAAAAAATGGTGTTATGTATACCGGAATGAAAAAGATCGGCGGTAAATATTATTACTTCGATATCAAGACCGGCTACACGAAGAGGGGATTTGTAAGATCTGCCAATGGCGCAGTTGTCCGTTATTTCCAGCCATCGAATTATACGATGGCAAAAGGCTGGCTGAAAAATGCAAAGGGGCAGAAGTGGTATTTTGCCAGCGATGGTAAGATGTATATGGGACTGAAAAAAATCGGCAAATATTATTATTATTTCAATCCAAGTACAGGAATTGCAGCCAGCGGTTATGTGAATACCGGAAATGAGACGAGATATTTCAATGCCAAATACAAAAGAATGGTTAGCGGCTGGACAAAATCTGCCAAAGGAGAATTAAGATACTTTGGCAGCAACGGTGTTATGGCCAAGGGACTTACAAAGGTTGGCAGTGCTACATATTATTTTGATCCAAGTACGGGAATCGCAGCGGGCGGCTGGGTAACGATCAGTGGAAATAAATATTACTTTGACAAGAGTAGTTTCAAGATGGTTACAGGTACCAAGTCGATTGATGGTGTGACCTATACATTCAGCTCAACAGGTATTATGACCTATTCATCTGCAAATGACAGCAGTACGACAAGCAATACCTATTTTGCAAATGATCCGAAACCGGTTGAGCAGACCGGGATCAAAACGCTCAAGAATTATCTTGCCGGGGCATTGAAACCGGTTGGACAGGCATTGTATATTTGGGGCGGCGGTTGGTATGATTCCACAAGAATCGGTGTCAGCCCGACCTGGCAGAGCTTTTATCTCAGCCAGACAAGTAGTTATAACTATAATAATTATCGTGATCTGAGTACTGCAAACAGAGCAAAAGGACTTGACTGTTCCGGATTTGTAGGATGGGCAGCACAGCAGGTTATGAGAAATGGAAATAGTTATACGGTTGTATCAGGAGAAATTGGCAGTTACTATAAGAATACATTAAAATGGGGAACTTATGTGAACCAGAACTATCTGTCCCAGACAGGATGGAAAGTATATCCTGGTGATATCGGATATGATGACGGTCATACATGGATCGTTCTTGGACAGTGTTCCGATAAGAGTGCCGTGATCGTTCATTCCACTCCGAATGCAGGATGCCAGATTGCAGGAACCTGTACACCGGATGGTGATTATGACAGCCAGGCAGTAGCTCTTGCAAATAAATACATGTCCAGATATGCAGGATTTAAGAAGTATACCTATCGTCCATCCTGCGGTAACTACATCCGAAGAGGAAATTATATGAGATGGTACAGCTCCACTCTTTCTGATCCGGATAACTTTAAGAACAAGACTGCAGGTGTAATTCTTCAGGAATTGTTTGGATTTTAAATAAGAATGAAATGTTACGGAGAAGTTTCCAGACACGGGAACTTCTCCTTTCTTTTGCGGAGTTTTTAATAAATGTTACAAAATATTAAACTTTTTATCGATTTACTCTTGCAATCAAAAGAACCTTGTGTTAATATGTATAAGAACTTAAGAAAGATATTTCACAATTGTTACAAAATAGAGCTAAAATGATTATGAGGTGAGAAACATGAAAAAAAGAATTGTTTGCCTGACGTTGGCATTAATGATGACTGCAACACAAGTTGTCAGTGTAAGCGCGTCAAGAGAAGATGAACTGAGAGAGGAACAGGCGGCTACAAGCGCACAGCTTGATGCTACATATGCTCAGATTGATCAGCTCTACTCCGCTAAGCAGCAGTTACAGGATGAGATCAACTCCTTGGACGCAAATCTTGTGAATGTCATGGTTTCCATTCAGACCTTGGAAGGGGATATCAGTAATAAAGAAGCAGACATTCAGCAGACACAGGCTGATCTGCAGAAGGCACAGAATGCCAAAGACAAACAGTACGCAGCAATGAAACAGCGTATCCAGTATCTGTACGAAAAAGGTGGAAATGAAGCCTGGTTCCAGATGATGATGAGTGCAGATAATCTTTCTGATCTTCTTACAAAAGCTGAGTATACTCAGAAAATGTATGATTATGACAGACAGAGCCTTGAAAAATATGCAAACACAATTACACAGGTAACAAACCTTGGAAATCAGTATCAGCAGGAAAAAGCTGAACTGGAAGGTATGAAACAGGAATATGAAGCACAGTCTGTAGATCTTCAGAATCAGATTGATACAAAGAAAGCAAATTCTGCAGATTGTGATAATGAAATTGCATATGCACAGGAAATGGCAAATGAATATGCAAACCTGATTCAGGAACAGCAGGCGGAGATTGAACAGCTTGAAGCAGAACGTATTGCAGCCGAAGAAGAGGCAAGACGTCAGGCAGAAGCTGAAGCAGCAGCAGCTGCTGCAGCCGAGGAAGAAGCTGCACAGCAGGAACAGGAAGATCAGACAGTATATGATGAAGACGGTAACGAAGTTGATGCTTCAGAAGCAGCAGAAAACGGAGATACTGTATATGACGAAGATGGAAACGAGGTTGATCCGAGCCAGACTACAACAGAAACAACTACAGAAGACAGTGGAAGTAGTGATGTAGAATATGATGAATATGGAAATGTGATTGACAGTGACAACACAGTTGATCCGGATACAGTAGATACTTCATCCAGCTCTTCAAGCTCCAGCAGTTCTTCATCCAGTGGTTCAGGATCTTCAATCGTAGATTATGCTACACAGTTTGTTGGAAACCCATATGTATGGGGTGGCACAAGTCTTACAGGTGGAGCTGACTGCTCTGGATTTACACAGAGTGTATATGCTCAGTTTGGCTACAGCCTTCCGAGAACATCTTATGAGCAGCAGAACTGGGGAACAGAAGTTTCTTATGCAGATGCACAGCCAGGAGATTTGATCTGCTATGGCGGACATGTTGCAATCTACATGGGTAACGGACAGATCGTACATGCATCCAACTCCAGAGATGGTATTAAGATCAGCAACAACGCTGCTTACAGAACAATCCTGTCTGTAAGAAGACCTTCATAAATATGATTTCAGGGCAGTTCCTTCGGGAGCTGCTTTTTTTTCTTGACTTTTAAAAGAAAAAGTATTAATATGACTTAAAGCGCAACGGAGCACTTCATACTTCCGTGCGCTCTTTTTTTGTTATGGATGAAAAAAATATATACATTTCAGGAGGAAACGAAAATGAGAAAGAGTAAAATGTGGAGAATGTTGACAGTGGCTGCTGTAGCAGCATCTATGACCTGTGGCATTGCAGGCGTTCAGAGCGTCAGTGCGGATGATAAGAAAACTCTGAAAGTTGCAATGGAATGCGGATATGCTCCTTACAACTGGACACAGCCGGATGACTCCAATGGAGCAGTACAGATTTCCGGAAGTTCTGATTATGCGTATGGATATGATGTTATGATGGCAAAGAAAATTGCAGATGAACTTGGCTACGATCTTGAAATCGTAAAGCTTGACTGGGATTCTCTTGTACCTGCTGTACAGTCCGGACAGGTTGACTGCGTTATTGCCGGACAGTCTATTACAAAAGAACGTCAGCAGATGGTTGATTTCACAGATCCATATTATTATGCATCAATCATTACTCTTGTAAAAGAAGATGGAGACTATAAGGATGCAGCAAGCGTAGAAGACCTTAAAGGAGCTACAGTGACATCACAGCAGAATACGATCTGGTATGATTCCTGCCTGCCTCAGATTCCTGATGCTGATATCCTTCCGGCACAGGAAAGCGCACCGGCAATGTTGGTTGCTCTTGAATCTGGCAAATGTGATGCAGTTGTCACTGACATGCCTACAGGAAAGGCTGCATGTGTAGCATATCCGGATTTCAAACTGCTGGACTTCAGTGGAACAGACGGAGCATTTGAAGTATCTGATGAAGATATCAATATTGGTATTTCAGTACAGAAGGGCAACGATGAACTTAAGGATGTGATCAATGGCGTGCTTAAAGATATGACCGAAGATGATTATAATAAAATGATGGATGAGGCTATTTCCGTACAGCCACTTTCAGAATCATAAAGGAGGAGCGAAATGCTGCCTGAGAGTTTTGGAGGAAGAATTATATATCTTCTTCAGCAATATGGTCCTTCTTTTGCGAAGGGAGCCGGAGTCAGCATGTGGCTGGCGCTGGTAGGAACACTTTTTGGATGTATCATTGGTTTTCTGGTTGGTATCGTGCAGACGATCCCGGTGGACAAAAATGATTCAACAGCCAAAAAAGTAATTATCAAAGTTGTCAAATTTATTATGGCCTGCTATGTGGAGTTCTTTCGTGGGACTCCAATGATGGCCCAGGCGATGTTTATCTATTTCGGAAGTGCCTATCTATTTAACATCAATATGTCTATGTGGTTTGCAGCAATCTTTATTGTATCGATCAACACAGGGGCATACATGGCAGAGACAGTTCGAGGTGGTATTCTTTCCATCGATCCCGGACAGACAGAAGGCGCCAAGTCAATCGGCATGACACATGTTCAGACGATGATAAATGTAATACTTCCGCAGGCCCTGCGAAATATCATGCCGCAGATCGGAAATAACCTGATCATCAATATCAAAGATACCTGTGTACTTTCAATCATTGGTACAGTAGAGCTCTTTTACACGACTAAAGGTGTTGCCGGAGCACTGTATACATATTTTGAGTCCTTCACAATTGCAATGGTTATCTATTTTATCATGACATTTACCTGTTCCAGAATCCTGCGTGTGATCGAACACAAGATGGACGGACCGGATAATTATGATCTTGCAACCGCTGATACCCTGACACATACCAGCGGAATGTACTCTTATAAAGAAAGGAAGGACAGCAGAGAATGAGTGAGACAATTCTGAAAGTACAGCATCTGGGAAAATCTTTTGGAAATAATGAGATTCTGAAAGATATCGATTTCTCAGTGAAGCCGAAGGATGTTACCTGTATCATTGGTCCTTCCGGTTCCGGTAAATCCACGCTGCTGCGCTGCATGAATCTTCTGGAGACACCTTCCTCAGGAGAGATAAGATACCATGGAACAAATATCATGGATAAGCATGTAAATGTGCCGGAATATCGTTCAAAGGTAGGCATGGTCTTCCAGAACTTTAATCTTTTTAACAATATGACAGTTCTTAAAAACTGTACGGTGGGCCAGGAGAAAGTCCTGAAAAAAAGCAAGGAAGAAGCCCGTAAAAACGCAATGATGTACCTTGAGAAGGTAGGGATGGCACCTTATATCAATGCAAAGCCGAAGCAGCTTTCCGGAGGCCAGAAGCAGAGGGTAGCAATTGCCAGAGCGCTTGCCATGGAGCCGGAGATCCTGCTCTTTGATGAGCCTACTTCAGCACTCGACCCGCAGATGGTCGGAGAAGTCCTTGAGGTTATGCGAACGCTTGCCAAAGACGGACTGACAATGATCATTGTCACACATGAGATGGCATTTGCCCGGGATGTGGCAAAGCATGTAATCTTTATGGGTAATGGAGTTATTGTAGAAGAGGGAACTTCACAGCAGATCTTTGAAGATCCACAAAATGAGATGACGAAGGAATTTTTAAGTCGTTTCAGAAATGCATAATGCCGGGAATTGCCCGGTGCCCGCCTGTTTGGCAAACAAAACGCTGCATTAAGTGAATTAAAATTCATTTTTTGCAGCGTTTTTGTTATTTATAAAAAGTATCAGATTTCAATGAGAAGGTTCGGTTGTTTTTCGATTGATCAGAATTGGAGGAATGATCTTGTGAACCGGTTCAGAAGACAGAGCCGGTTTTCTTTTGTGTCTTTCTGTAATCTGTTCATGCAGGATTTCCATGGCAGATGCGGCAATCTTGTCAATCTGCTGTCCAACAGTACTGATCGGAACAATAGCTTCACTGGAAACTTGCGAATCATCAACACCAATGATCTTGTAGTCATCTGGAAGCTGTCCATACTTTTGAATCAGATGATTGAGCATGATGTTGGCAAATGTATCATTTGGAAGAAAAATTCCCTTTGTTTTGCCTTGATATTTAGAATCAATTGTTTCCAGCAAATCTTTGAGAATCAGAGAACTTTCTTCATAACTGTGGCCGGTATCTGTGAGAATCAGTTCATGTGGAATCTGATATTCCTCGCAGATATCAGAAAAGCCTTTTATACGGCCATAGGATGGAACCTGTGGAGATAATTCAACATTGATGTGGATCAGAATATCTGCTCCGGTCTTTGCAAGGAGACTGGTTGCCTGCACCGCACCCATATAGTTATCCGTATTGACACTGCTCACAAACTGATCTTCACGCTCGATCGTTACAATTGGGAGATTGTAGGAGGCGAGCTCTCTGGAAGGAATGGTATGGCTTAAAATAACCATTCCTTCTATTTTATAAGAAAGAAGTTCCTGAATATACTTGCGTTCAGTTGATTTATGATCATCACCGGTAAAAACTAGAAATTTGTAGCCATATGTATCATAAGTTTTCAGTATCTGGTTTAGCATTTCGGAATAGTAATGTAAATAAAGGTTTGGAATGATAATACCGATAAATTCGGTTTTCCCGTTTGCCAGGATCCTGGCAACTTTATTCTCCTGATAGTTTAGCTTATCAAGTGCATCCGAGATGATCTGTTGATTCTCCAATGTGAGAGAATCAGGATTGTTGAAATATCTGGAAACAGTGGTTTTTGAGAAACCAGTATATTTGGCAATGTCATTGAAGGTTATATTTTTTTTGCCCATGGTAGTTTCCTTTCAGTAAAACTCAGTAATAATTGTAATTTTAGTATAACAGAAAAAGAGAGTCAGAACAAGGTTAACCAGTAACAGAATTGGTAAAGTAACCGGTTCTGTACGGATTTTACAAAACTTATATATTAAAATTGTAAAAATCAATGAAATGTAAGAGAATACTTGACGTAAAAATGAGTATATGCTATTATCAATACATAAAGTAACCGGTTACTTTACCGGTCACGAAGAACGGAAAGATGGAAAAGGAGGAGAACATGAAAAAAGCAAAACTGATTCTTCTTGCCGGTCTGGCAATTGCAGTCAGCCTGACAGGATGTCAGAAAAAAGAAGTAAAGCCTGGCGATGTAGCAGGCTATGATGAAGGAGAACAATATCTTTCAATCTGGGTGCATAGTATTGAAGATACTCTGGAAGGACAGGTGTACAGGGAATCTGTAGACAGCTTTAATGAGAAATATAATGGTAAATATTTCGCAGATATTGAATTTATTCCTAGAAACGACAGCGGCGGTGGATATTCGGACAAGGTAAATTCTTCTGTACTGTCAGGAGGTCTTCCGGATGTGCTTACTCTGGATGGACCGAATGTGGCTGCTTATGCAGAGAATGGCATCATACAGCCGCTGGCAGAGCTGACAGAGGAAGAAAGAGGCGAATATCTGGAATCCATTCTGGATCAGGGCACTTATAACGATAAGCTTTATGCACTTGGAGTTATGGAATCCAGTGTAGGGCTTTATTATAACAAAGATATTCTGGAAGAAGCCGGAATTGAGGTTCCGGATGCAGATCATCCGTGGACGACATCAGAATTTATGGATATTCTGGCTAAGCTGAAACCGCTGATGGATGAGAAGAATGGTTATCCGATCGACATGACATTCCCGGTAGGTGAAGCAAGTATTTATTATTATGCTCCATTTATCTGGGCAAATGGTGGAAACCTGGTAAGCGAAGACGGACTGACAGTGGACGGATATTTCAATTCAGAAAAGAATGTTGAAGTTATGAATTATTTCCACCAGATCGTAGAGAACAAATACATGTCCGAAGCTCCGATCGAGAATCTGTTTGAAAGTGGAAGAGCAGCCTTCAAATTTGACGGTGCGTGGGAAGTTAACACAATCTACGAGAACTATCCGGATGTGAATCTTGGCGTTGCACCTTATGTAGTTGGTGATGACTGGGATGGTGAAAGATATACACCGACAGGCTCCTGGGCATTTGCAGCATCTTCAGAAACAGACAATATTGAAGGTGCAACAGAGCTGGTCAAATGGATGAGCGGCGTGGACAGCGGGATAAGGATCTGGGAAATGGCGAAGAGTTTCCCGTCTACCTACAAGGCATTTGAGAATATCGATGTGTTCCAGACGGACGAGAACTACAAGGCTTTGTACGACCAGTTGAGCAATTACGGACATCCGCGGCCGAAGACCCCGGCTTATCCCCAGGTGAGCACTTCTTTCCAGGAAGTACTGGAGAGTGTGGCGCTGGGCGGAAAGGACACACAGGAAGAGCTTGACAAGGCTGTGGAACGGATCAACTCGAAATTGGAACGTTATGCGAGGGAATAAGAGATGAGAAGAAAAAATTCAATCATGGGAATGGCATTTTTCGGACCTGCGCTGGTGCTGCTGACGCTGTTTTTGTTCCTGCCGATGCTGCTTACCTTTGGATTCAGCTTTACCGATTATTTTGCGCTGAATCCGGAGCTGACACATTTCGTAGGCCTGGAAAATTATATCAACATTTTTAAAGACGATCTTTTTGTACAGTCGTTCTTAAATACCGTAAAATTTGTAGTTATCATCGTGCCGCTGCAGTGCGGCGGCGC
>ENA-OPBZ01001251-OPBZ01001251.1-human-gut-metagenome-genome-assembly--contig:-NODE-1251-length-10854-cov-3.204741_pt1 | contig 10854 bp, 8 predicted proteins | sample MGYA00241072_ERZ501459 | MGnify/ENA primary metagenome ERZ501459 (study PRJEB25962, sample SAMEA2042632) | human gut metagenome | biome: human gut; feature: human-associated habitat; material: faeces...
AACATGTAGAAGGAGAAGGAAAGATGCGTATCACAGAACTATTCAACATCCAATCCATTGCGCTGGATTCTGCCGCAGCAGACCAGGCGCAGATCATTGACGAACTGGTGGAGCTGCAGGCCACCCACGGCAACCTGACCGACAAAGCCGCGTACAAAGCTGCCATTTATGCGCGTGAAGCGGAGGCTTCCACCTATGTGGATAACGGCATTACGGTGCCGCATGCACGCGCCGCCTGCGTGACCCGCCCCAGCCTGGCTGCCCTGCGCCTGAAGACCCCCGTGCAGTACAATGCTGACGATGACGGCAAGACGGATCTGCTGTTTATGATTGCCGCACCGGAAAACGGCAGTCTGCACATTGATATGCTGGCCCGCCTGATGCAGATGCTGATGAATGAAGACTTTGTGGCAAAGCTGCACGCCGCCAAAACGCCCAAAGAATTTTTGGATACGATTGACGCCCAGGAGGAAGCCCAGTTCGGCAACGAGAGCTTTACTCAGGAAGAGCTGCCTGCCACCTACCGCGTGTTGGCCGTTACTGCCTGCCCCAACGGCATTGCCCACACCTACATGGCCGCCGAGGCGCTGGCCAAGGCCGGTGACAAGCTGGGTCTGCCCGTGAAAGTGGAGACCAACGGCTCCGACGGCACCAAGAACGCCCTGACCCGGAAAGAGATCGAGGCGTGCGACGGCATCATCGTGGCAGCGGACAAGAACGTGGAAACGGCCCGCTTTGACGGCAAGCCGGTATTGCAAACCACGGTTTCTGCCGGTATTAACAAACCGCAGGAGTTAATCCAAAAGGTGCTGGACGGTAAGGCTCCCATTTACCACGCAGAGGGCGGCGCAGCCCCCGTCGGGGATGACGATGAGAAAGAGAGCTTCGGCCACAAGGTGTATAAACACCTGATGAACGGCGTATCCCATATGCTGCCTTTCGTGGTCGGCGGCGGCGTGCTGATTGCTCTGGGCTTCTTGATTGATACATTGGCCGGCAACGCCAATGCCGGCGGCAACTTCGGCCAGACCAACCCGGTAGCGGCGGTGATCTTTTGGATCGGTAAAGCGGCATTTAGCTTTATGATTCCCATTTTGGCCGGGTATATTGCCCAGTCCATTGCGGATCGTCCCGGTTTGCTGCCCGGTATCGTTGGCGGTTATTTGGCCACCATCGGCGCCACGCTGCAGTCGCCTACCGGCGATGACAAGGCTGTGTCCGGATTCTTGGGCGCGATGCGGGCCGGTTTTGTGGCCGGTCTGTTGGTCAACGGACTGAAAAAGGCCTTCTCCTGGATGCCCAAGAGCATGGACGGCATTAAGCCGGTGTTCCTGTATCCCCTGTTCGGCACTGTGTTGATCGGTCTGTTTATGTTGCTGATCAATCCCTTCGTGGGGTATATCAACTTGGCGTTGTCTGCCGGACTGAAAAGTCTGGGCGAAACCTCCCGCATTCTCCTGTCCGTTGTTCTGGCGGCTATGATGGCCACTGACATGGGCGGCCCGTTCAACAAGGCGGCTTATGTGTTCGGTACGGCTTCCGTCGCCACCGGCGATACCTGGATCATGGCGGCGGTGATGATCGGTGGTATGGTGCCGCCTATCGCCATCGCTTTGTCCACCACCTTTAACAAGAAGAAGTGGACCAAAGAGGAACTGAAAAGCGGTCCGGTCAATTATGCGATGGGTCTGTGCTTCATCACAGAGGGCGCGATTCCTTATGCGGCGTCTGATCCGCTGCGCGTGATTCCGTCCTGTATGGTGGGCTCTGCCGTAGCCGGTTTGGTCTGCGCGCTGTTTGGCTGTGCTTGCCCGGCACCCCACGGCGGTGTTTTCACTTTCGCAGTTGTGGATCATCCTCTGGGCTATATTGTGGCTCTGGTTGCAGGCTCTGTGGTCGGTGCGTTGATGCTGGCCCTGCTGAAAAAGAATAAAACAGAGAAGGAGAGAGCATAATGGTATCTCAGGTAACAAAGGTGATCAATAAAGAGGGCTTCCATATGCGCCCGGCAAATATGTTCGTTAAGGAAATGACTGCATTCCAGAGTGATGTGCATCTGATCTTAAACGGCAAGGACATTAACGCCAAGAGCATTATGAACATTATGGCCGGCTGCATTAAGTGCGGCAGCCAGCTGGAAGTGCGGGCCGACGGTCCGGACGAAAATGAGGCGCTGGCCAAGGCAGTCAGTCTGATTGAGTCCGGCTTAGGCGAGGCATAAGAAATTTTGCACACAGGGAACGGCTCTTTGGGGCAGTTCCCTGGCTGTGTTTATTAAGTTGAACAAGGAGAGGGAGCGATACCATGCTAAGAGGAACAGGCGTAAGCGAGGGCTGCGGCATCGGCAAGGCCTTGATCATTCAGCACCGGTCGCTGGATTACAGCGGCGTGGTCTTTGGCGGCGCCCAGCAGGAAAAAGAGCGGCTTCGGGCAGCCATTAACGCATTTATGCAAAAGACGGAGCAGCTGCGGGATCGTCTGCAAGCCTCTGCCGGAGAGAAAGAGGCAGCGATTTTAGACGGTCACATGGAGATGCTGCGGGATCCGTTTATGCTCTCCCAAATGGAGGAGATGATCGACGGCGGCGCCACGGCGGAAGCGGCGGCTGATGGGGTGTGCAACCAATTTATCGCCATGTTTTCCGGCATGGACGACGAGCTGACTCGTCAGAGAGCCAGCGATATTGCCGATGTGCGAGAGGATCTGCTGGGTATTATGCTGGGTGCGGAGCAGGTGGATTTGGGTGCCATTGAACCGGGCACGGTACTGGTGGCCCACGACTTTACCCCCTCTATGACCGGCAAAATGAACCGGGAGCATGTGGCAGCCATTGTGGCAGAGGTGGGCGGTATGACCTCCCACAGTGCCATTTTGGCGCGGGCTATGGGCATTCCGGCGGTGCTGTCCGTCAGCGGTGCAGTAAAGGCGCTGCACACCGGCCAATGCGTGGCGGTGGACGGCTTTCGCGGCACAGTGCTGCCGGAGCCTACGCCGGAGCAGACGGCGGAATTTAAGCAGCGGCAGCGGGAATATTTGGCAGAGCGAGAGGCGCTCAGCCGCTATTGTAATCTGCCTACCGTCACCAAGAACGGCGTGAAAAAGGCCGTGTACGGCAATATCGGCAAGCCGGAGGATGTGCAGGCGGTGGTGCAAAACGGCGGTGAGGGTATCGGCCTTTTCCGCACGGAATTCCTGTTTATGGATCGGTTGTCCCGCCCCACGGAGGCAGAGCAGTTTGAGGCTTACGCCACGGTGGCCAAGGCCATGAACGGCCGGGAGGTCATCATCCGTACGCTGGACATTGGCGGTGATAAGGAAATTCCCTACTTAGAGATTGAAAAAGAGGATAATCCGTTTTTGGGACACCGGGCCATTCGCTACTGCCTGGACCACCCGGATCTGTTTTGCGACCAAATCCGCGCCATTTTGCGGGCGGCCAAGTTCGGCGACTTAAAGCTGATGCTGCCTCTGATCACCTGCAAGGAAGAGATCCTGGCAGCTAAAAAGCTGATTGAGCAGTGTCTGCGGGAGCTGATCGAAGCCGGCGAAGATGTGCACCCGGTGCCGGTAGGTATTATGGTAGAAACCCCGGCTGCGGCGCTGACTGCAGCGGAACTGGCTAAGGAAGCGGACTTCTTCTCCATCGGCACCAATGATCTGACCGGCTATGTGATGGCGGTGGATCGTGGCAATCAGGCGGTGGCGCGGCTGTACGATCCTATGCAGCCGGCAGTGCTCTCTGCCATTGAAATGACCATTAAGGCCGCCAAGGCCGCCGGTATTCCGGTGGGTATGTGCGGCGAGGGGGCGGCGGACCCCCGGCTGATCCCCCATCTGCTGGAGTGGGGACTGGACGAATTTTCCGTGTCTGCCTCTTCTATTCTGAAAACCCGCAAGATGATCAGCGAGGAAGAAGCGTAAATATAGTACCCTTTTACGGCTCCCCTTGGAAACAAGGGGAGCTGCTTTGCTTTGAGCGAATGGATAGCGGTGCAATCCCCCTGCTGGGCACGCGTCGATTAAAATGGAATGTGTATTGCAAAGGGGTGTAGCGTATGCTATACTGAGAATAGAAAATCGGGGCGGTTTACCGCTTTTTGCGCCGAGAGGAGGTTGCAGCCCATGCAAATGCTGTATATATGGATTCTTGCCGCCGTCGTATTTGGCGTGCTGGAGGGGATTACCGCCCAACTGGTGTCCATTTGGTTTGTGCTGGGCGCGGTGGCTGCGGCTGTTGCGGCAGCCTGCGGCGGGGCTGTCTGGCTCCAGGGGGTGCTGTTTGTGGCGGTGTCCGTGGTGGCGCTGCTGGCCACCAAACCGCTGGTGAAGAAGTACCTGCGCCCTCGTATTCAGGCCACCAACGCGGATCGCTGCGTTGGCCGAACCGGCGTGGTTCTGGAAGATATTGACAATTTAGCCGCCACCGGACAGGTGAGAGTGTGCGGCAGTGTGTGGTCTGCCCGCAGCACGGACGGCGCGCCCATTGCCGCCGGGACCACGGTGGTGGTGGATCGCATTGAGGGCGTGAAGCTGATGGTGCGCACGGCCAAGGCTCCGGTGGGCAAGGTTTGATCTTGTTATCCATTTTTATCTATATAGAATGAAAGAAAAGGAGAATTTGTATGTTAAAGTGGATCATTTTAGCTGTGGTCATTTTGGCGCTGATTGCGCTGGTGCTGGCCAACATTCGTGTAGTGCCCCAGTCTAAGGCATTCGTTTTGGAGCGGCTGGGCACTTTCTACGCCACCTGGCAGACCGGTCTGCATGTAAAGATTCCGTTCATTGACCGGATTGCCAAGACCGTTTCTCTTAAGGAGCAGGTGGTTGACTTTAAGCCGCAGGCGGTGATCACCAAGGACAATGTGACCATGCAGATCGACACGGTGGTGTTCTTCCAAATCACGGACCCCAAGCTGTACACCTACGGTGTGGAAAGCCCCATTTCTGCCATTGAGAATCTGTCTGCCACCACGCTGCGTAATATTATCGGCGAGATGGAGCTGGACAGCACCCTCACTTCCCGCGACACCATCAACACCAAGATCCGGGTGATTTTGGACGAGGCCACGGACCCTTGGGGTATTAAGGTGAACCGGGTGGAGTTGAAAAACATTATCCCGCCCCGGGAAATTCAGGACGCTATGGAAAAGCAGATGAAAGCGGAGCGCCAGCGCCGCGAGGCCATCTTGACTGCCGAGGGCGAGAAGCAGAGCCGTATTTTGGTGGCTGAGGGACACAAGGAGTCCAAGATCCTGGAAGCAGAGGCAGAAAAGCAGGCGGCCATTCTTCATGCCGAGGCTGTGAAAGAAGCGAAAATTCGCGAGGCCGAGGGTGAAGCCGCGGCTATTGAGGCGGTGCAAAAGGCCACCGCAGATGCCATTCGCCTGCTCAATGAGGCCAACGCCGGTGACGCGGTGATTAAGCTGAAAGCGCTGGAGGCGTTCTCCAAGGCTGCCGACGGTCAGGCCACCAAGATCATCATTCCGTCGGAAATTCAAGGCATTGCCGGTTTGGCAGAGGGCGTTGTGTCTGCCGTGCAGAAATAAACAGATAAAAGGGTATAAAAATGGAAACAGGGAACGGTGTGTACCGTTCCCTGTTTTTTGCGGGCGGCAGATTGCCGCCCCTACCGTAGGGCGGGGGCTTGCTCCCGCCGCTCCTTTTTACGCAAAAACACCCCTATGGCTCTTGCGGGTCATAGGGGTGTTTGGCATATTTATTGCGCTTTTTTCTTGCTGTTCATACGCGCTGCGGCAGCGGTGACGAAACCGCGGAACAGCGGGTGCGGGCGGTTGGGACGGCTCTTGAATTCCGGATGGAACTGGCCGGCCACAAACCAGGGGTGATCCGGGATTTCCACCATCTCTACAATGTGGTTATCCGGCGAAGTACCGGCAAAGATCATGCCCCCATTCAGCAGGTCCGGGCGATAATCATTGTTCACTTCATAGCGGTGGCGGTGGCGCTCATAGATCATAGAGGCGCCGTACAGGCTATAGGCCTTGGACTCCGGGTTCAAGGTGCAGGGGTACTGACCCAGGCGCATGGTGCCGCCCATGTCCGTTACATCCTTTTGCTCCGGCAAAATGTCGATCACCGGGTGGGTGGTGGACGGGTCGATCTCTGCCGAGTTGGCGTCTGCCATGCCCAGCACATCCCGGGCAAATTCAATAATTGCAATCTGCATACCCAGGCAGATTCCCAGGTAGGGCACTCCGTGGGTGCGGGCGTAGCGGCAGGCGTTGATTTTGCCTTCTATGCCACGGGAGCCAAAGCCGCCGGGTACCAAAATGCCGTCCATATCGCCCAAGATGGCGTCCAGATCTACATCATCGCCCTCCAGGGTCTCCGAGTCGATCCAGTGAATATCCACGGCGCTGTGGGTGGCAATGCCGCCGTGCTTCAGCGCCTCGTTGACGCTGATATAGCTGTCGTGCAGCTCCACATATTTGCCCACCAGACCGATTTTGACCGTCTGTACCGGGTGGCGCAGCGCGTCCAGCATTTCCTGCCAGTCGGCAAGATCCGGCGCACCGGGGCAGTCAATGCCCAGCTTGCGGATCACCACATCGTCCATGTGCTGCTGGTGGAGCATGATGGGCACGGCATAGAGAATGTCGCAGTTGTTATTTTCAATGACGCACTCCGGATCCACATTGCAGAACAGGGAGATCTTGTGCTTGATCTCATCCGTCAGCGGGTGCTCCGTGCGGCAAACGATAATATCCGGATTGATGCCGATGGAGAGCATTTCCTTTACACTGTGCTGGGTGGGCTTGCTTTTCAGCTCATCGGAGGCTGCCAGGTAGGGCACCAAGGTCACATGGATAAACAGGCAGTTCTCTCGCCCGGCCTCCACGGCAAATTGGCGAATGGCCTCCAAAAACGGCTGGCTCTCAATATCGCCTACGGTGCCGCCGATTTCTACCAGGCATACATCGGCGCCGGTGTCTGCGTTGCGGGCGATGGAACGCTTGATCTCATTGGTCACATGGGGAATGATCTGAATGGTCTGGCCGCCATACACGCCCTTGCGCTCGTCGGTGATCACTTTCCAGTACACGCGTCCGGAGGTCAGGTTGGAGTTTTGGCTCAGGGACTCGTCAATAAAGCGCTCGTAGTGCCCCAGGTCCAGGTCCGTTTCCGCACCGTCGTCGGTAACGAATACCTCGCCGTGCTGTACCGGGTTCATGGTGCCCGGGTCCACATTCAGGTACGGGTCCAGCTTCTGCGCGGTGACCTTTAGCCCTCTGGACTTCAGCAGTCGGCCCAGGGAAGCGGCGGTAATGCCCTTGCCCAGCCCGCTGACAACGCCGCCGGTAATGAATATATACTTGGTTTTGCCCAATGAAATCACCCTTTCTGTGTTGTAGTCTGTATATAAAATGATATTGGGTCGATCAGTAAATGACCTTTTTGTCGCTTTTTGCAGTGCAGGTCAGGTGCACGCCCAGCTTTTTCAGCGTGTTCTCATCCACGGAGGACAGCAGAACGGAACAGTGCACTTCGCAGTCCCGCAGCTTGCCCAGTTGTTCCAGCGCCAAGGCGGCGTTGGGGTCCGTTACTGCGCACATAGACAGGGCAATGAGTACCTCGTCCGTATGCAGCCGAGGGTTGTGGCTGCCCAGGTGGCGGGTCTTTAGCGCCTGGATGGGACGGATCACCTGCGGCGAGATCAGCAATGTTTCGTCCGGAATACCGCCCAGGTGCTTTAAGGCGTTGAGCAGCATAGCGCTGGCGCAGCCCAGCAGCTCGGTAGTTTTGCCGGTGATCAAATCGCCGTTTTCCAGTTCAATGGCGGCGCAGGGCGTGCCGGTGTTTGCCGCAGTCCGGGTTGCGGCTGCCGCGCAGGCCCGATCGTCGGTATTCAGTCCCGCCTGACCCAGCAGCAGCTCTAATTTATAAATTTCGTCGCTGCATTCCTTGCCGCGCAGCGCGTTGCAGCAGGCGGTAAAGTAGCGGCGCAGGATTTCCTCTTTGGCGGCGGTGCAGACGGCGTCGTCATCCACAATGCAGTTGCCGGCCATATTGACTCCCATATCCGTGGGAGACTGGTAGGGGCAGGGGCCGGAGATCTTTTCAAATGGGGCTTTCAGGACCGGGAAGATCTCCACATCCCGGTTGTAGTTCACCGTGGTCTGGCCGTAGGCCTCCAGGTGCCAGGGGTCGATCATATTTACATCCCCCAGGTCCGCGGTGGCAGCCTCATAGGCCAGGTTCACCGGATGGTTCAGAGGAATGTTCCAGATGGGGAAGGTCTCAAATTTTGCGTACCCGGCCTTAATGCCCCGCCGATTCTCATGGTACAGCTGGGACAGGCAGGTGGCCATCTTGCCGCTGCCCGGACCGGGGGCGGTGATGATTACCAGGGAGCGCCGGGTCTCAATATAATCATTTTTGCCGTAGCCGGCGTCGCTGACGATCTTGCTGATGCTGGCCGGGTAGCCGTCGATCAGATAGTGGTGGTACACCGCCACGCCTGCCGCCTGCAGCCGGGCCTCAAAGGCGTCCAGCTTGGGTGAGGGGGCGTACTTGGTGAGTACCGCTGAGCTGACGGTCAGCCCTTTGGAACGGAACGCCTCGATCAGCCGCAGGGTGTCTATATCATAGGTAATGCCCAAATCGCCACGCACCTTGTCCTTCTCAATATCCTGGGCGCTGACTACAATGACGATCTCCGCCTGGTCCTTTAGCTGCAGCAGCATTTGCAGCTTGCTGTCCGGCTGAAAGCCCGGCAGTACCCGGCTGGCGTGGTAGTCGTCAAACAGCTTGCCGCCAAATTCCAGATACAGCTTGCCGCCGAATTCGGCAATCCGCTCCCGAATACGGCCGGATTGCATCTCTAAATATTTTTGATTGTCAAAACCTACTTTTTTCATAATCCCTCTACTTACGCGCGAACATTAAAATAAGAAAAACGGCTGTACGCCTGTACAACCGTCTGTACTTATACATTATACTGGAAAGTGCCCGCCAAATCAATAGCCAGTTCTATTTTTTTGACAAAATCAGTCTTTCTCTGCGATGGGATGGCTTTTTTCTGCCTGCAGCTTTTTGCAGTCCACCGCCAGTCGCCAAACCCACATCCCCACAGCTACCGCCAGCAGTACGATGAATACCGCCATGCCCGGTCGGGTGTAAGCGTGGAGAAAGCGCAGTACGGTAAAGAGGGGAAACAGACCGGCGCCTGCCAGCGCCGCCAGAGCCTCTATCCGGTTGGCTGTGTTCAGGTGTTGCATCTCCGTGCGGTAGCGCACCAGCCCGATGAGAAAAACCATGGCTCCCACCACCACCAGCACAAAGGCCAGCACCAGCAGATAAATCTCAATAAACATATAAAAGGGCTTGACCCAAAACAGCCGCACCTCGGTGATCAGCCCGATCACGCTGCCCGCCACTAACAGCGCTCCGGCCACGATCTTGGCCACCTGGTAGCGGCCTTGGGCACGGCGGGCTTCTGCGGCGCTGACGCTTTGCTGAATTTGCGCCGGTACTTCCCCGGTGAGCAGCTCGTCAATGGTGATGTCCAGGGCAGCGGCCAGTCCCGGCAGCAGCGAAATATCCGGAAAGCCGTCGCCGGTTTCCCTTAGTTAAAAATATTACTCTTGTTGATTACTCAACTTTTCCGATAAATCGGTAATATATCTCAATTTCCTGTATTCTTTCGTTATCCTCATTCGTTGTTGCCTCATGAATAAGGATTTTTTCTATCATGGCATTTAATAACGGTGCTGTCAGTTCCTTTGGTACGGAATATTCCTTGATTAACTCTATCCACTTTTCAGCACCTATCATATCCTGTTCCATTTTACTTAGTTCTTCTCTTAGGCTTGTTATCTGCTGTTCCAGTTCTATCTGTTCTTTTTGGTACTTGCTGGACAACATCACAAAATTTCGCTCTGTTATCTTCTCACAGGCTCTATCTTCATACATTTTCGCAAATAAACGGTCAATCTCATTTTGTCGGTTCTCGGCTTTCTTCAATGTACTTGACTTTTTCTTTTTTTCCCGTATTCGCTCTGCATTGCCGACTTTCTGTATCTTGTTCAATACCTTTTCTTCGTCCTGCTGTACTGCCTTAGCCCAATACTGCAATCGTTCCAATACGGCTTGATACAGCACATCATAACGAATGTAGTGCATAGAACAATTACCTTTGCCAAACTGTCCGTAGTAACTGCAAGCATAATAACTGTATGGCGTTTTATTTGCCTTATTCGTTCCAAATCTCATAGACCAGCCACAATCCGCACACTTGACAAGCCCTGCAAATATCGGCGTTGCCTTTTCCTTTGTCTGTCTGCGTCTTGATTTTATCTGCTCCTGCACACGATAGAACACTTCCTTTTCAATAATCGGCTCATGCGTGTTTTCTACTCGAAACCATTCGCTTTCGGGTTTACGCACTTTCTTTTTACTCTTGAACGATACCGTAGACTGCATATTGTGGACACTGTTTCCGATATAGACTTCACTTTTCAATATCGCCTTGACATGAGCAATCGTCCACTCATAACGTTTACTTTCGGGTTTTCCCTCAAAGATATGTGCAAACGTACCATACCTTGTAAAATTCAGCCATGACGCTGTCGGAACTTTTTCTGCTCTTAACTGCTTTGTGATTTTTGCACTTCCGTAACCTTGATAGGCTAGGGAAAAGATTTTTTCAATAATCCATTTTGTTTCATCATCAATCAACAGTTTTCCTTTGATGTCAGGGTGTTTCTTATATCCCAACGGAGCATAAGCACCGTAATGAGCCCCCTCCGCAAACTTTGTCTTAAAGGCTGATTTGACTTTACGGCTTGTATCTCTAGCCACCCATTCATTGATGATGTTCTTAAATGGTGCAAT
>ENA-OPBZ01001260-OPBZ01001260.1-human-gut-metagenome-genome-assembly--contig:-NODE-1260-length-10795-cov-2.614153_pt1 | contig 10795 bp, 7 predicted proteins | sample MGYA00241072_ERZ501459 | MGnify/ENA primary metagenome ERZ501459 (study PRJEB25962, sample SAMEA2042632) | human gut metagenome | biome: human gut; feature: human-associated habitat; material: faeces...
CCGCTACCAGCTGCACCTGGTACAGAGCCTGATTGACAACAGCAGCGGCACGGTCACCGAGACCCAGCCCAAGATAGAGGAGAGCCTGGATCTGCACAAATCCACCCTTACTGCCGTGAAGAGCGGTATGCGCCTGGTGGCAACGCAAGGTGCACCCTCGCTAATCTTCAACCAGCTGCGCACCGAAGTGGCCGCCAAAACCGGTACATCGCAGGTGATCGTCAACGGTGTGAAGAAGAACAACGGCTTCCTGATCACCTTTGCCCCCTATGACAATCCGGAGATCTCCGTGGCCTCCGTGGTTGAGCTGGCAGGCAGCGGTACTTCCACCGCAGAGATCACCTCTTCCATCATCAAATACTGGTATCAGAACAATACGGACGAAAAAACCAATCAAAAAACCGGTGCCCTGCTGAACTGACCTGTATTTTTTGTTGAATAAAGCGCCAAAATATGGTATGATGAGCTGTAAAATAAAAAACAACCGCCGTTTATCATAGAAACGGCTGAACCTACAGCGCCACGCGCGCACCTAACCACCTAACCCCCTAAGAGAAACGGAGGAGCATTATGAATATTGCACTGATTGCACATGACGCCAAAAAAGAACTGCTGGTGCAGTTTTGCATTGCCTACTGTGGCATTATCAGCCGCCACGAGGTGTGTGCCACCGGCACCACCGGCAAGCTGGTGGCAGAGGCTACCGGTCTAAAGATCAACTGCTTTTTAGGCGGCAGCCAAGGCGGCGGCCAGCAGATCGCCAGCCGTATTGCCTGCAACGAGATTGACCTGCTGATCTTCTTTAGAGATCCGCTGACCGCCAAACCCCATGAACCCAACGACAACGACCTGCTGCGGCTGTGTGATGTGCACAACATTCCCTTTGCCACCAACATTGCCACGGCAGAGGCGCTGATCCGCGGCGTGGAGCGGGGCGACTTTGAATGGCGAGAGATCGTCAACCCCAAATACAATCACTAAAAACGCAACGGGTGAGCCAGCTCACCCGATTTTGCTGGTATTACACGAACGGAGAAAGAACTATGGCACTGATTACCAAAGCGATTAAGGGCACCAAGGACGTGCTGCCCCAGGACGCCTACAAAATCCAGTATATTGAAGCCACGGCTCGGGAAACGGCCGCCGACTTTGGATACAAAGAGATCCGTACCCCTGTGTTTGAGCACACGGAGCTGTTCCAGCGGGGCGTGGGTGACACCACCGATGTGGTGCAAAAAGAGATGTACACCTTTGACGACAAGGGCGGCCGCTCCATTACCCTGCGCCCGGAGGGCACTTCCGGTGCTGCCCGGGCATTCCTGGAGAACGGGCTGTGCAACGAGGCTCTGCCCCAAAAGGTCTATTATCTGGACAGCTGCTACCGGTACGAGAAGCCCCAGGCCGGTCGCCTGCGGGAGTTCCACCAATTCGGTGTGGAGTGCTTCGGCACCCAATCCCCCCTGGCAGACGCTGAACTAATCGCCTTGGCTTCCGCGTTCTTTGACCGGCTGGGGGTCACCGGACTGCGATTGGAGATCAACTCCATCGGCTGTCCCACTTGCCGTGCCAAATATTATGACGCCCTGCGCAGCTACTTTGCTGCTCGCAAAGACGAACTGTGCGACACCTGTCAGGGCCGACTGGAGCGCAACCCCATGCGCATTTTGGACTGCAAAAGCCCGGTATGTCAGGAGATCGCCAAGGACGCCCCGGCAGTGACCGACTATCTGTGCGACGAGTGCCGGGAACACTTTGATAAAGTACAGTCTTACTTAAAAGCGCAAAACATCGACTACACCGTAAACCCCCGCATTGTCCGCGGGCTGGACTATTACACCAAGACGGTATTTGAATTCGTGTCTGACTCCATTGGTGCCCAGGGCACCGTGTGCGGCGGCGGGCGCTACGACGGCCTGATTGACGAACTGGGCGGCCAAAAGACCCCGTCCCTGGGCTTCGGCCTTGGACTGGAGCGGCTGCAACTGCTGATGGAGGCACAGGGCTGCGCTTACCCGGAGCCGGAAAAAGCAGACCTGTTTATCATCGCCCTGGGCGACAAGGCCACCGGCAAGGCGCTGGAGCTGGCCGGGGATATGCGCAGCGAGGGCTTTGCGGTGCTGATGGATCTGAACCAGCGCTCCCTGCGTGCCCAAATGAAATATGCCAACAAGCTGGGCGCCCGCTACACCGTGGTGCTGGGCGACAACGAAGTGGATACCGACCGGGTGCAGCTAAAAGCTATGGACACCGGGGAGGAAACAGAAATAGCGCTTTCTACCTTTGTCAACGGATTTTACAGCGTCAGCATGCAGGCGCAGCTGGCGGATCTGGAGATCAACGGCGAAGCCTTTGACTTTACAAGCCTTTTTCAAACAGGAGAAACGGAATAATGGATACTTTAACGGGAATGAAACGAACAGACTACTGCGGCAACTTCACCACCGAGCAGATCGGGCAGGAAGTGACCGTTTACGGCTGGGCACAGCGCCAGCGGGACCTGGGCAACCTGATCTTTATTGACCTGCGGGACCGCACCGGTATTTTGCAGCTGAGCTTTAACGACGCCACTGATCGAGAGATTTTTGCCAAGGCGCAGAGCGTACGCAGCGAGTATGTGCTGGCTGCCACCGGCACCCTGCAAAAGCGGGAAAGCGTCAACAAAGAGTTGAAAACCGGCGAGATTGAGCTGGCGGTCACAGACCTGCGCGTGCTTTCCAAGGCGCAGACTCCGCCCTTTGAAATCGCCAACGCAGATAAAGTCGGCGACGAGACCACGCTGAAATACCGCTACCTGCACCTGCGCAACGAGCGGCTCACCCGGAACCTGCTCATGCGCCACAAAATCGCCAAGATTGCCCGGGAATACTTCTACGGCCACGATTTTGTAGAAATCGAGACCCCCATGCTGATCAAATCCACCCCGGAGGGCGCCCGGGACTATGTGGTGCCGTCCCGGGTACACAAGGGCAAGTTCTATGCCCTGCCCCAAAGCCCCCAGATCTACAAACAGCTGTGCATGATTGCCGGGTTGGACCGTTACATTCAGCTGGCCCGCTGCTTTAGAGATGAGGACCTGCGCGCCGACCGACAGCCGGAGTTTACCCAAATCGACTTGGAAATGAGCTTTGTGGACTGCGAGGACATTATGCAGATGGCCGAAGGCTTTATTCAGACCCTGATGGCACAGACCGTAGGCGTGGACATTGCCGCTCCCCTGCCTCGCATGACCTACGCGGACGCCATGGCTCGCTACGGCTCCGATAAACCGGACACCCGATTCGATATGTGCATTGAGGACATCACCGACTGGGCCAAAGGGACGGACTTTGTGGTGTTCCAAAACGCCATTGCCGCCGGTGGCACCGTGCGTTGCATTGTAGCAAAGAACGCCGCCGCTGCCTATACCCGTAAGAAGATTGACAAATTAACAGAGCACGCCCGTGGGATCGGCGCCGGTGGCCTGGCCTATGTGCGCTGGGCAGACGAGACCCCCACCTGCTCCTTTAACAAATTCTTAAAAGCGGGCCAGCTGGACGCTCTGCTCACCCGCCTGGGGGCAGAAAAAGGCGACTGCGTCTTTATCATCTCTGACAAAACCTCCAAGGCACTGCCTATTCTGGGCGCTCTGCGCCTGATGGTGGCCAAGGAGCTGGACATCATTCCCAAGGGCAAATGGAACTTCCTGTGGATCACGGAAATGCCCTTCTTTGAACAGGACGAGGAAACCGGCGAATGGATCGCCATGCACCACCCCTTCACCATGCCTATGGAGGAGTGCTTGCCGTACCTGGATACGGACAAGGCTCGGGTGCGTGCCAAGGCCTTTGACCTGGTTCTCAACGGCATTGAACTGTCCTCCGGCTCCATGCGTATCACCGACTGCCAGCTGCAAAACAAAATGTTTGAACTTCTGGGGCTGAGCAAGGAGGAGATCGACGCCAAATTCGGCTTCCTGGTAGAGGCCTATCAATACGCCGCACCGCCCCACGGCGGTATGGGCATTGGGCTGGATCGACTGGCTATGCTCATCTGCGGTGCAGACTCCCTGCGGGATGTGACTGCATTCCCCAAGGTGCAGAACGCCAGCGAGCTGATGAGCGGCTGCCCGGCAGAGATCGATGCCGTACAGCTGGAGGAGCTGGGTATGCCCCTGCCGGAGGCGGACGCATGAGCAGCAACTTCTTTGCCATGGTAGAGCGCATGAAGCTGATTGACCGTTGGGCACTGATGAACAATACCGGCAAGGAAAACATTGCCGAGCACTCTCACACCGTAGCGGTGATTGCCCATGCGCTGGCGCTGATCGGCAACAAGAAATTCGGCCGCAGCTACAATGCGGAGCGGAGCGCGCTGCTGGCGCTGTACCACGACACCACCGAGGTGATCACCGGCGATATGCCGACCCCGGTAAAATATTATAACGACACCATTCGCCGTGCCTATAAAGAGATCGAGGCCACGGCGGGGGATCGTCTGCTGGCCATGCTGCCGGAGGAATTCCGACCGGATTACGACCCTTGCTTTCACCCCGACCCGGCGGACAAAGAACTGTGGCAGCTGGTGAAGGCGGCGGACAAAATCAGCGCACTGATCAAGTGCATTGAGGAGGACCGTATGGGCAACCGGGAGTTTGAGATGGCTCTGCGTGCCCAGGAGGCCAAGGTGGAGGCCATTGACCTGCCGGAGGTGGCCTACTTCCGGAAAGAATTCATGCCCGCCTACTACCTGACCCTGGACGAACACACCAAATCCTAAGGAACGAACGCTTATGCAAACCGCTTCTTCTGCCCCCCGCAAGGGGGCGTTGACCCGCGCACTGTCTGCGCCCGGCACAGCCAATGGGCTGATCCTGCTGGGCGCCGTGTTGCAGGTCCTCTTTTTTATACTTTACCTGATAAACGGCGATGTGCATGTGGACGAGGCTATGCTGGTACTCAACGCCCGCAGTTTGGCGCGGGAGGGCACAGACATTTTCGGCCAGCGTATGCCGGTGTATTTTGACACCTGGCTGTACGGCGGCCAGTCCTCCCTGGCCACCTACCTGGCAGCGGCGTTTATCCGCCTGTTTGGCAACCAAATTTGGATTGCTCGGCTGCCCTTGGCGCTGACCGCTTTTGCCGGTCTGTTCGCCCTAAAAGGGCTGATGCGTCTGCTGTTCCCCGGGCAGTACACGGTACAAAATACCGTCCTTCTGCTGACAGCGATCGAGCCGTGGCGGCTGTATCAATCCGCCTGGACCCTGGACTGCGCCTACCTGCCCTTTGTGCTGCTGTTTGCCCTGTACTTTTTGGTGCACGCGGTGGAAAAGCCTAAGGCACGGCTGCTGTTTTACACCCTATCCATGGCCTGCTTCGCCCTGGGGCTGTACGCCTATATGGCGCCAGCCATTCTGATCCCGGTGCTGCTGGTGATCCTGTATCTATCTCTGCTGATCAAAAAGAAAATGAAATTCCGTTACGCCCTGTGGTCCGTAGCCGTATTGGCTGTGTGTGCTCTGCCGTTTTTGCTCTTAGGACTGGTGCAGGCGGGTCTGCTGAAGGACTGCAACTTCCTGGGGCTGTCCATCACGGCTATGGACAGCTATGCCAGGGGCAACAGCACCACCATTTTTGGCGCGGCAGGCTCTGCCGGCGCTGTCTTTCAGCGAGCATTCTCCAACTTGGGCGGCGTGCTGTACAATATCCTGGTACCGGATTTAATGCTGCTCCAAAGCGCCCGCTATCCCACCCTCAGCGGCAATGTAAGCAACTACCCCTTTGGCCACACAGTGGCAGGGCTACTGGCACTGGCGGGGCTGCTGCTGTTTTTGTGGCCCAAGAAGCACCGCAAGGCCGATACGGACTTTGCCAAAACCCCCACCGCCCGTGTGGTGATCGGCAGCTTTTTAGGCGCGTTTTTGGTGTACGCCATTGTGGTCAGCTACGCCTCCAACGCCATGTACCGCTACGCAGCCTTTTATCCGCTGCTGCATATTTTGGCCGCCTTTGGGGTGTGCTGGCTGCTGGAGAGCTTTTCCTCCCCGGCGGTGCCCCGCCTGCTGGCCGGGCTGGCCGTCGTGTCCTTGGCACTCACCGGCTTTGCCTTTGGCAACTTTGCCACCCACAACAGTGCCCTGTACGGCAAAAGCTTTGAACAGGCGCTGACCGCCGCCAGAGACAGCGGCAGCAGCGAAATTCTGCTGGTAGACAGCCAGGACCCGTACTTTAGAGAGCGAGAGAGCGTATTCCTGCGCTTTTATGCGGACGACAAAATCGACCAAATGACCCCACTGGAGCCGGAACTGCGCGCCCGTGGCGGGCTGAGTGCCGGTAACCCGAATGTGGCGCCCCGCCTGCGCCCGGTAACCAAGGACGGCAGCTGGCGCTATGTGCAGGTGGAGGAAAACCGCGACTTGACCGGCGACTGCTACATTTTCTTTGGCACCGTGCCCCAGCTGGATAAAACCCGACAGCAAGAATACGCCGTAAAGAATTATAACGACTTCTGCGTGACCCTGGTGCGGAAGAAATAAGATTTCCTCCTTGCGGCGAACGAATAACAGTGCAATCCCTCCGTCAATCCCTCCGTCAATGCCTACGGCATTGCCACCTCCCTTTTCAAGGGAGGCAAATCGGTTTCAACATCTGAGGCTCCCTTGTAAAGGGAGCTGTCAGTGCAGCTGACTGAGGGATTAAATAATATATTCTCCCAAACAAAGGAGAACACCATGACCACATTTGAATTCAAAATGACGCCACGGGCGTATTACGCCGGGTGGCGGGTGCTGCAACGGCAGCAGCTGCGGCTGCAATGGGTGTTTTGCGCCCTATGTGCGGTGCTGGCAGCGGCGGGCATTTTGCTGTATTTTCTGCTGCAAGATGTAGAAGAGACGGCGATACTCCCGGCGCTGAGCGGTATTGTAGCAGCCATGGCTGTGCTGCTGCCCTGGGTGCGGCGCAGTTCCGTGCTGCGGGAGTTTGGCAACTCTCCCACACTGACCCAGCCCTTTACCCTTCGGCTGGAGGAGCAGGCGCTGCAGGTGTGGAGCAAATTTGAGCAGTACACCCTGCCTTGGCAGGGAATCACCTACGCCAAAGAGACCAAGGACTATATTATTCTCATCGGGTGCTACCGAATGGGGCTGTTTGTGATTGAAAAAGCAGACTGTGACCCGGCGGATCTGAATGCGCTGCTCAGCGCCCTGCACGAGAAGGCACCGGCCTTTGGAGGTGCAAAATGATCGAAGTAAACTACTGCTTAAATGCGGCGGATTTTGCCGATATGGCTGCGCTGCGTCGGCGGCTGACCCGCATAATCCCCATTCTCTTTTTTGCAGCTGTTGGATTTGGCTGTGCGGTGGCGGGCTTTAGCGCCCGGTCCCACCAGCCTATCGTTGCACTGGCGGCCTGTATGCCCCTGTTGGTCATGGGCGTTCTGCTGCTGTGCCGCGGACCTGTGTCTCGGCGGATGTATACCCGCCTGTGCAAGGCACATCCGTCCCTGACTGCGCCGGTGCAAATGCGCATTACCGGCACAGAGGTGGAGTGGGTAATGCCTGCCACCCAGCCGGATCAGTGCGAAATTCACGCTGTGTACCCTATGGCCATGTTTGGCGCTGTATTTGAGACCGGGCGGCTGTTTGCCTTTGCCATTCCCGGCACCGTTACGCTGCTGTTGCCCAAGCGGGCACTGCCGGAGAGCGAACTGCCCCGGCTGCGGGAAATGCTGCAAAACACCGCTTATTATAAATTGACCAAGTAAAACCTGCCGGGCTGCGGCCCGTATTTAGGAGATGAATGCCAATGGATAACAATGAGATCCGGTATGACAATCAAAAGATCGTAGATGTAGAAATTAACAAAGAGGTGCGCAAGGCCTTTTTGGACTACTCTATGAGCGTGATCGTCAGCCGTGCCCTGCCGGATGTGCGGGACGGGCTGAAGCCGGTACACCGCCGTATTCTTTACACCATGTTTGAGAACAACCTGTACCCGGATCGGGCGTACAGAAAGTGTGCAGACACCGTAGGTGCCGTGCTGGGTCGTTACCACCCCCACGGCGACGCCTCTGTGTATGACGCCATGGTGCGACTGGCCCAAACCTTCTCCATGCGCTACACGCTGGTAGACGGTCACGGCAACTTTGGTACCGTAGACGGCGACCCGGCCGCTGCGTACCGATACACCGAGAGCCGAATGAGCAAGATCAGCATGAAAATGCTGCAAGATATTGACAAGGACACGGTGGATTTTGTCCCAAACTACGACAACACCATGCAGGAGCCGACGCTGTTCCCAACGACATTTCCATCAGTGCTGGTCAACGCCAACGTGGGAATTGCTGTTTCCATGGCGAGCAGTATCTGTCCGTTTAATCTGGCGGAGGTCTGCGAAACTTGCATTGCTGTTCTCAAAAATCCGGAGCACGACTTGATTTCCACCTTGAAAGGACCGGATTTCCCCAGCGGCGGATATCTGTACTATGACGAAGATGAGCTGAAAAAAATCTATGACACCGGTCGTGGCAGTGCTCGGGTTCGTTCTAAGTGGAACTATAACAAAGAGGATGGCTGCCTGGAAATCACAGAAATTCCGTACAGCACCACCATTGAGGCAATCATCGATAAAATCGTGGACTGCATCAAACAAGGGAAGCTGCGGGAAGTCTCCTATGTGCGTGACGAAACCGGCAAGGATGGCTTGAAAATCGCCATCGATCTCAAGCGTGGAAACGATCCGGAAAAGGTGATGCAGAAGCTGTTCCGCCTGACCCCATTACAGGACAGCTATTCCTGTAATTTCAACATTCTGGTCAACGGAAAGCCCCGTGTCATGGGCGTGCGAGAGATTTTGCAGGAGTGGTCGAACTTCCGGCTCAGCTGTGTCAGCCGGCGCTTGCAGTTTGACCTGAAAAAGAAAAAGGAAAAGCTCCACCTGCTCTTGGGCTTGAAGCAGATTCTCTTGGACATCGACAAGGCTGTTCGAATCGTTCGGGAAACCGAGGAAGAGGCAGACGTTGTTCCTAACCTGATGATTGGATTTGGCATTGATGAGATACAGGCGGAGTACGTCGCTGAGATCAAACTGCGCCATTTGAACCGGGAATACATCCTCCGCAGAACACAGGAAACGGATCAGCTGCAAGCCGACATCAAGGAGATCGAGGAAACGCTGACAGACCCGAAGAAGATTCAGAAGATCATTATTTCGGAGCTGAAAGAAACTGCGAAAAAATACGGACAGCCACGAAAGACACTGTTCTATTACGCTTCTGACCTTCAGGGCGAACAGGAGGAGGAAGAGATTCCGAACTATCCGGTACACCTGTTTCTGTCCGAGAGCGGTTACTTCAAGAAAATCCTGCCGGCTTCTTTGCGCATGAGCCATGAGCAGAAGCTGAAAGAGGATGACCGGATGGTGTGCCATCTGGAAACCACCAATCGCATTGAGCTGCTGTTTTTCACCAGCCAGCAGCAGGTGTATAAAACACGTGCCAGCGAATTCCAAGAGGTAAAGGCGAGCGTTATGGGCGACTATGTTCCGGCAAAGCTAGGCTTTGGCGATGGGGAATATGTTGTCCAGATGATTGCAACCATGGATTACAGCGGAGATCTGCTGTTCGTCTTTGCTAACGGAAAAATTGCCCGTGTGCCATTGTCCTCTTATGCGACAAAGACAAACCGCAAGAAGCTGCAAAATGCGTACAGCGACAAGTCACCATTGGTACAGGTTCTGCAAATTCCGGCAGAGGATGCCGCATGTGATGTATTTGTGCGGACAGATGGCAATCGTGCAGTGCTGCTGGATGCCAACTTGATTGCAGCAAAGGCAACTCGTGACACGCAGGGAGTACAGGTGCTGACCTTAAAGGCAAAGCATGCAGTTTGCGAAGCGTGTCTGCTGGATAAAGAGCAAGCAGCGCAGCTGAAAAAATATCGGGTCAAGACGATTCCGGCAACTGGCGGCCTGGCAAAAGACCTGCCCAGTTCCGGACAGATGACACTTCTGTCTGAATAAAACAAGCGCCAAAAAGGCAGCCCTCAGAGAAGAGGACTGCCTTTTGCGGTTAGAAAAGTGTTTGGAAAATCAGAGATGCTTATGCAACCGGAATGTTGTTTACCAGATGCACAAGAAATTGCAACAGCGTCATGCTGTCGTCACTGCTGAGGATGTTGTCCTTCTTGCAGTCGGCATTCGCTTTTGCCTGCTCATTCAGATTTACCTGTCCAGCAACCGCCTTGTTGAGTATAACGGCATCGGCAAGGGAAACCTCGCCGTCCTGATTGACATCTCCGCACAGGGTGGCTTCTATCGGATCAATAGGTTCCGTTTGCTGCGAAGTGGTGGTTGTGGTAGTTTCAGCGGAATCCGAAGAAGATGAAGAAGATACCGTAGTTTCCGATGCTGTCTGTGTCGTTGTCACAGTCGTCTCTGCTTCTGAACTGCTGGATTTCGATGTTGTGCTGGTTTCTACCGCTGTTGTCGTTGTTGTTTCTTCTGTGGTGGTAGTGGTTTCCGGTATTGTTGTCGTGGTGGTTTCCGAAGAACCGGAGTATTCATAGACCATTGTGATGGAATTGAAGGTTACTGTTACGTCAGTGCCCTTATCTCCGCCCTTTTCGGAGGATTTCCACCAGTTATCCTGCAATTCTGCGTAGGTATCGTTGCAGACTGCGCTAACTTCTTTGCTCTTTCCGTCTACCACAATGGAGAACAGTTCATCGAACGGAATGATCGCATCTGCGGTACCGGCATTGTAGGAGAAGGATTTGCTTGCCCACTGTTCCTTTGTCTCACCGCTGGGGATAACATGATTG
>ENA-OPBZ01001271-OPBZ01001271.1-human-gut-metagenome-genome-assembly--contig:-NODE-1271-length-10736-cov-3.277596_pt1 | contig 10736 bp, 9 predicted proteins | sample MGYA00241072_ERZ501459 | MGnify/ENA primary metagenome ERZ501459 (study PRJEB25962, sample SAMEA2042632) | human gut metagenome | biome: human gut; feature: human-associated habitat; material: faeces...
CGGAATGGATCAAATCAATATACTCTCTGTCCAATACCTCCAGTGCCTGTGCTCCATCCGACGCACTTTTGACCTGATATCCGCTCTTTTCAAGCACCTTTTGGAATAACAGACTTAATTCCTTATCATCTTCTACAATTAATATCTTAAACACGCTTTATATTCTCCTTTAATCAAAACAAATCCCTTGCCCATCCAAGCAGATGCTGTACCAGAAACACCTTTCTTTTATGTTTTTCTGTTAATTCAATCGGCTTTACATGATACGGATCATAATATGTTCCATCGTCTAATACCTGTCTGGACACGCTCTCATACTCCATCATGCCATCCTCCAGCTGTTTATTAATCTCTTTACTGCGTATTACAAGCATCAGCTCTGTATCCAGATAAGTACTTCTCATGTCCATATTGAATGAACCTATTACTGACAGATCATCGTCAATCAGAATACTTTTTCCATGATACGAATAACCGCCTTCATATTCCCAGATATCAATTCCTGTTTCTAAAATTCTGTTTCTGTTTTTGGCATAATCAGCAGCTCCAAATGGATTTCCGTTATTTGCAACAGAATTTGTCATAATAGAAAAGTCCGGAACCTTCTGTGCAATTTCCTCCCATGTATTATACATCATATCATTGCAAATAATATATGGTGTATGAATTTTTACGCGTTCCTTTGCATTTTTCATTAATTCTCCCAGCTGATACCATACCACCGGTTCCTTAGCTTGGGTGTGGATTGGGTTTGATAACAATGTAATCTTTTCTGTTTCAAAGGTTTCATCCGCATAATCTGTATCACAAATTTTTTCCTTATTAACTTCAAAATATTGCTGATACACTTCCTGCAGCTCTAAAACTGCTTTCTTTACAGATTGTCTGTCAGCTAATTTTTTACTGTTATGAAAATACCGACAGTCCTCCTGTTCCCATATTGTTTCAAAATAATTCCAAAGCTGATTGACCGAATTATCTTTCTGTGGCTCATCGCAGACAACTAACACATCCCGGTCAAAATTTTTATGCCCCGGAAAATCACCCAAAAAATAATTATATGTGTTTCTTCCGCCAAGAATATATATTTTACCATCTGCAATCAGATATTTATCATGCATTCTTCCCATTGTCTTCCATGGCTTAAGCGGATTTGCTTTATTGTACAGCTTAATCTCAACATTCTCATGCGAAGATAATCCATAAAAATATGGATTACCCTCCATATCAATCCAGCTCTCCATTCCATCTACCAATATGCGGACATGTACGCCTCTGTCTGCCGCATCATGCAGTGCTCCTAAAATCAATTTTCCGCTTTCGTCTGATTTAAATGCAAATGTAGAAAGGATTATTTCATCCTTTGCATTTTGGATTAATCTAACTCTTTCTAAAAGAGCCTGCGAATTTTTTTCAATGATTACTGCTCTTTCCGTATTCTCTCTCCCCGCCACACTCATAATATTTTGTGTTTCCTTTATAGTAGCATCAGACACCGCCGGCTGTTTTTTATATGTGATGCAGATTCCGATTAACTCATAAAAAGCCACACATAAAAAAACTGCCAGTATAGCAAAAATAATTTTACATATTTTATGCCTTTTCATTGTACATCACCTGATTCCTTGTATTTTATACTCATACAATACAATGTCAATCTCAATTTTACCTCAACAGAATTGATTTTATGCAAAAAAACAGGAAAAAGCAGCTGCCTGCAATTTCCTGTCCATAAAAACTCATATAAAATTATTTTACTGCGATTTACCTATTTTTCGTCGCTTCTACCGTCTTTCCGTTTACCTGATGTGCAAAGCTCCATGACTTCTTATAGATAATCCATATAATTTTTAAAGCACAATTACGGCAGCGTCAAGCCCATCTACTTTTCCGTCAAATGCGCTATCTGTCAGCAGATTATATTTCTTGGCATACTCATTAAATTCCTTTACACTGCTGCCGCAATTGAAAAGCATTGCGATTGTCTCCTCGCCGTTTTTTCTGATCATAACAATCGTATCATCATCGTCATTTGTGATTGTCTCAATCATTTCGCCCTCTACGATGCATGCATGTGCTTTTCTAATCTGCATGAGCTTCTTATACCAATTATACATCTCCTTGTCCTGATATTCTTCATCCCAGTACATGCCTCGTCTGCAGTCCGGATCGTTTGCTCCCGGCATGGCATACTCATCGCCATAGTAAACCATAGGCATTCCCGGCAGTAACAGCTGAAAGGCTGCTGCGAGATGCTGCTTTTTCTTATTATCATGGCACAGATGTAAAAATCTTGCTGTATCGTGGCTGTCAATCAGGTTCCACATCAGCGGATAGCACTTTTTGTTTAAGCGTCCCTTCAGATATCCAAGATTTTGTACAAACTGGCTGACATTAATCTTTTCGTCTGTAAGCAGGTCTATCAGATTCAGGTAGAATGGATAATTCATGACAGTATCCCACTCATCTCCCTCGAGGAAGTCTCCTGCATAGTGCCATATCTCACCAATTATCAGCATATCCTTCTTTACTGCCTTGATTGCCTTTCTGAAATTCTTCCAGAAGAAATGACTGATTTCGTCTCCTACATCCAGTCTCCATCCGTCAATATCACATTCCTTAATCCAGTAGCAGGCAACATCCGTGATGTATTTTTCAACCTCAGGATTTTTCAGATTAAGCTTTGGCATTCCACCGTAATAGCCGAAGCATTTGAAGTTTGGAATTTCTCCCCATTCACCCCTAGGCGGCAGCTCGTCGATAAAATACCAGTCGAGATATTTTGACTTTTCGCCCTTTTCAAGTATATCCTGAAATGCGAAAAATTCTCTTCCTGAGTGGTTGTATACCGCATCCAGCACTACCTTCATGCCACGCTCGTGAGATTTTTGTACGAGCTCCTTTAAATCCTCTGTTGTTCCAAATGATGGGTCAACCTGATAATAATCAATGGTATCATACTTATGGCACGAATTTGATTTAAAGATTGGTGTCAGATACACCACATCGATTCCCAGATCTTTAATATAATCCAGATGCTCTATGATTCCTCTGAGATTGCCATGCAGATCATCCATAGGCGTAATCGGAGCCTTATACCACAGCTTTTTGTCTACCGGCTGTGTTGCGGCAAAGCGCGACGGGAAAATCTGATACACTACCTTGTTTGCTGCCCACTGTGGCACCTCAAACATCTCTTCCTCCCTGAGGTTCTGCGGGCAGTCAAACATTCTGTCCCTGTTTGTGATGCACTCCTTGTCGAACTCATAATTGCCGTAATATACCTTTTCACCCTGCATGTCTGTAAATTCAAAAAAGTATCTCAGACATATCAGATGCATCTGAAGCTGTGCTTCATAATAATCGTGAAACTGCGAGGTGGCTACCTTCTTCATAGGAAGAGTCATTCGCGTATCCTTGCGCTCCATAGGTATATACTTGTCCTCATAGTGAAGGATTACCTCCTTCATATCATCCTTTTTTACCTGCACGCGTATCACAAACAAATCCTTATCTATCGCATAGCAGAATCTTTTATCCATATCATGAAAAATTGCTGAATATTCCATAAAATGCCCCTTTACTTACGTATTTCGTTATTTTGTATTTTAACGCACTATCTCAAACAATTCTATCATTATATCCATTACATTTTTACACTATTTCTACTTTATGTGTAACTTTAACTTAATTACATTTTATTTTTTTGACTTTATTCTCCAAAACACTGCGTTCATTATATCACTGCACACTCAGATAGCTTGTCACACAATAAAGTGTCTGTCCATTATATTCCACGCGTGACCAGCCAAACTCCTCATTGATTCCGGTTCTGGTGACGGTTTCCCCATTTTTTATCGTTGCAACAACTGTAGCATCCGGATTTGTGACACTTGGAAGTGCACGCAGATTAACCTCTATTTTTGCAGTGACAGTATCATTACACTCCTTGAACTTTGTCTTCAGTCCGTCTCCGCTGCCACTTCCGTCCTGCCCGGGAACTACATAGTTCATATCTGTTGTGAGGTAGTTTGAAATGGCATAATATGTCTGTCCATTATATTCGACACGTGACCATCCACTGTCACTGACGCCTGTTCTTGTTGCTGTATCACCGTTATTCAGCGTTGCCTTAATTGTGCTGTCATTGCCCTGACTTGGAATATCCCTCAGATTGACGCTTTCCTTGGCAGTTACAGTCTCATTTACATCCGAAAACTTCATATTTGCTTCCGGATCAGCTGTTGCATCGTCAGCCGCATCCCCATTTTTTGCAGACTCTGTTTCATCAAAACCAAAGTATGCCACATTCAAATCTACCGGCTTATCAATTCCTGACACCTTTCCCTTATTGGTATACTGCCACATGGCATGTGTGCCCTCATATGATGACTTCGGTGTTTCCGGGTAAGCTGTATCCGGATATTGTGACACCCATATTTTGTAGCTGCTCTCAAGTGTTTTAGTATCCCACTGGCTGTTTTCCGACAACTCATTCATGGCAGCGTAAAACATAGGTGTATATCCTTTATTATATATTTCCTGCAAAAATGCCTCAGCTACTTTGGTGCGTGCCTCTGATGACATGCCATACTGTCTGCTGGCTGAGTCTGTGAAGCCCTCGCAGTCAAATGCCACCGGATATGTAATCTGATATTTTGAGATGTAGTCTGCTACCCAGTCTGCCTCCTCAATGGCTTCTGTTTCATTTACTGCTGATGAAAAGAAATATACCCCGACCTTTATGCCATTTTTCTGCGCCTCCTGCATGTTGTATCTTGCATTTGTATCAACACACATCTCGCCTGTTTTCTGGGTTCTGTAGCCCACACGTATCATTGCAAAATCAATTCCGCCTGCGGCAACCTTGTCCCACTTTATAGTGCCCTGATATTTAGATACATCAATTCCGAAGGTCAGGTTACTGTTTTCCGCAACAGAGCTTGCAGACAGTATCTGTGTCTCATCCGCAGAAGCTCCCTCATCAGTTGTAACACTCATTGAGCCGGCATTGTCGCCCGTATGCTGCGGGTCTTCCTTGTCTGAACTATCCTCTGTGGCTGTTTCCGTCATCTGTGACGAGCCTTTAGCCTCGTTTTTTGCTGACTTAATCACAAAAAATGTGGCAACTGCAGCAAACGCAGCTACTATTGCAACAATTATAAATATTGCTATTATCTTTCTTTTATCGTTCATAGATTTTCCTCTTCATTATTTATATATGTCACCATGTACAGGCAATCTGCTTTTATGCAACAAAATATATCATATAATCCTGTAATTTTCAAATATTTGTCTTTTTTCAGAAAATATTAAAAATCCGCTATACTCACCTATCGTATAGCGGATTAATATAACACTATTTAATTTTCAGTCTTTTCACCGTTTTTGTCCGTATCCGCATTTACAACGAGATTCACTCCATCAAGTCCGGTTACATTTACGTTGCGATTTACCTTTGCGTCATATGAATCAGCGTTGATAATCTCAGATAAATCAATACCTGTTGCCTCTTTCATACTCTCAAATACCTTTGCCATTACAACCGGTACATTTCCGGCAACCTTGCCTACACCATTTTCGCCATCACCGCCACCGATAATAGTAATCTTGTCGATTTGTCCAAGTGGCTCTGCAACCTTGGCTGCGATATCAGGCAGCACCTTAATCATCATCTCTGCAACGGCTGCCTTATTGTACTTGGCATATGCCTCTGCCTTTTTCTCCATAGCCTCAGCCTCTGCAATACCCTTTGCCTGGATAGCTGATGCTTCTGCCTCTCCGACTGCACGGATACCGGCAGCTTCCTGCTCCTTGGCATATCTCATGGCTTCTGCCTCTGCTTTCTGTGCCTCCGCCTGACGCTGTGCCTCGAACTGTCTTGCCTCAGCTTCCTTCTGACGCTGGTAGAGCTGTGCCTCTGCTTGCTGCTGTGCCGCGTATTTATTGGCTTCAGCCTTTTTCTTGACCTCTGCCTCAAGAGACTGCTCTGTTACTGCAACCTCTTTCTGCTTTAACTCAATCTCTCGCTCCTGCTTTGCAATATCAGCGTTTGCTGTGGCAACCTCAATGGTCTTACGCTGCTCCTCCTTCTGGATGACGTAAGCATCCGCCATAGCCTTCTTTGTATCAGCCTCCATCTGAAGCTCTGATTTCTTGATAGCGAGCTCATTCTGTTTCTTGGCAATCTCTGTCTGTGCTGCAACCGCTGCATCATTTGACTCTTTATCAGCCGAAGCCTGAGCTACCTTGATGTCTCTCTCACTCTCTGCCCTTGCGATGGCGGCGGCCTTTTTAATCTTTACGATATTGTCGATACCAAGATTCTCTATTACCTCGTTGCCATCCACAAAATTCTGCACATTAAAGCTGATGATATCAAGTCCCATTGCCGCAAGATCAGGCTCTGCATTCTCTTTTACCAGATTGGCAAACTTCTGACGGTCTGAGACCATCTCTTCAAGCTTCATTTTTCCAACAATCTCACGTACATTACCCTCGAGAACCTCTCTGGCAACACCAGCGATATACTCTGTGTTTTTGTTAAGGAAATTCTCAGCCGCAAGGCGTAGCTTTTCAGGATTATTACTGATCTTTACGTTTACCGTAGCATCGACGTTGATATTGATATAATCTGCTGTCGGTACTGCATTGCTCGTCTTTACATCGATAGGTATCAGTCTGAGATTCAGCTTATCAAGACGCTCAAAAAACGGAATACGTATGCTCGCCTTTCCGATAACTACCTTTGACTTTTTCTTCACACCTGAAATGATATACGCCATATCAGGCGGTGCCTTCACGTATCCGATTGCCATAAACAACAGGATAACAAGAACAACAACTGCAACAATAATTCCAATGATACTAATGTCCTGCATAACTTTCTCCTCTCTTTAGTATGCTTTTTATTAATAATTTAACAATATCATTTTATTATAAATATATTGTTTTGTCACCCTAAATATTAAAAAAATAATATACCACTGTGCATTTGAATGTCAGATTTCCCGCTGTGGATGCCTGGCCGATTGGAATCATTGCGGATGCCGCAAATGCAAAGGTATTTATATGGCATGCTGCACCCGTTGCAATTAGTACTGCTCCTCCAACTGTCCTCCAGATTCCCTGTGTCTTTACTTACAATCGAAATGTCTCTCTGACTTTTTATCTATTTCACCAAAAGAATGAAAACTGTTATTTATATAAATTTCTAGTTCCTGTTCTGTAAATTTATATTCTTTGAACAGTTTTGAAATATGTAATACCTTGGAACACGCATATATTATTGCACTCCCATTAAATGGTCCTGTAAATGTACAAAAATTTCTTTCATCTATTACGTATGTATACCAATTTCCATTTCTTTCAAAATATCCACACTGATTTGGCTTTTCGATAAACTCACCAAAATGAAAATCTCTATACTTTTCCAGATTCTGCTCTGTTTTTTCAAATAACACATTTTTTATTTTTTCCGCTTTTTCATTTAACATATTATTCACCACTTTCTTATTTCTACACTTACTTAATCACAACAGTATCCATATCAAAAATTATTCCAGCTTCTTTTAAAGTTCCCCAACTATAAATTGTATTCATCTGCCCTGCTCCACCTTCATAATATCTGTAATCATAGCGCATGCCGCCTCCAAGCGCAGAGGACAGCCGTCCCATGGCATCATAGCTGTAATCCGCCATATGTTCCCTGCAGCCGGCCGAGGATATCATAGGTAAACTTCTCGATGCTTCCGTTCTTCTCTCGGTAATGTTTCGCAACATTTTTTCTTGTTGCTAAGAGTGCGTTTATATCAGCATATTGGAACTAAATATTCTATTTTGATTTTGTAATGTTCGTTCGTATACCCAACTCGGCAAAATTTCGCTAGCGTCTATTAATTAACATCATGGATTCTTAATTGCTTCTGGGCAGCCATGATGGTTAATTATTAGACGTGCAGGAGTTATAGGTTGTTGGGAGTCCGAAAGAATAAACATATAAATAACCAAGCATCCTCTTTCAACACTACTTTTTTAAATTAGAAAGCATTTTCTCTGCTTTATCCATTTCGCCTAATAAAGGATTCATATAATCACTAAACGCATCTAAATAAGCTCTACACCCACCACTAATCATAATTTTACTAATATCTTCATTACTTGATATAATTTCTTCAGCTTTCATATATCTATCATATAATGTTTTTAGAATAGGTCTGTTAGGCTCAAGTATTATACGTTGTTCCAACAATTCAATTATTTTTCTAACCTGTTTTTTTATTTCAATTACATTTTCATCCATAGCTGGTCTGGTATGCTAAACACATAGGAATCAAAGCAGTCTTTTTCTATCTATTGCTTTTATTTCATTCCTATACCACAATTATCCTGTAATAGATAGAGGTGTGCGTCACCACTCTTGAAGCACTTGTGACTTCGTTCATTGAGACTGCTCCCTCTGCTTTGCAGGATTTTGCGTATTAGCTGGATGTTGGCAGCATTTGTGCTGTACTTCGTATATCTAACCAGATTGTAACCCGCATTGAAGTGAGGATTCTATCTACTTACAATTCACATTAGAAAGGATTTCAATTATGTACATCGTAGGCATTGATATTGGCAAAAATCATCATGAAGCATCCATTGTTTCACCTAAAGGCAAACAAATCGGCCGTTCTCTTCGCTTTGCAACTACACACAAAGGTGCAGATTCTCTTATGAGCTTTATCTTCAAAAACATCGGTAATTCCCCTTGTGTATTTGGCATGGAAGCTACAGGTCATTACTGGTATCCCATTTATTCATTTCTAAAAGCAAAAGGATATACCATCTATGTAATCAATCCTATCCAGTCTGATTCTTTGAGAAAAATGTATATACGACAAACCAAAAACGATTCAATTGACTCTTTTTTAATTGCAGAAGTGATACGTTTCGGTCAGTTTGGGACTACTTCCATGGCTGATGAAAACATCCTTGCCATGCGTCAGTTATGTCGTTATCGTGATTCTGTCATTTCTTCCAGAACTGAAATTAAGCTCCGAATCGGCACAATTATGGAACAAATCTTCCCAGAGTACGAAAAACAGTTTTCTTCTCTTTGGGTGAGCACATCCATGGGCATTCTGGAAAAGTATCTCACCCCTGAGAATATTGAGAATGCACCAATAGATGAGCTCTTTGAAATCATAAAAGATAAGAGCCACAACCGACTTACCAGAGCTAAAGCCATTTCCATCAAAGAAGCTGCAGCTGATACCTTTGGTATTAAGATAGCACAGGATGCTTTCTCTTTCCAGTTAAAACAGCTCATTGACAGAATGAATTTTCTTGATAAGCAGATTGAAGCTCTTGACTGCCAGATTCTTGAGTACTACGAGAAGTTTGATTGTTATCTTCATACCATTCCCGGAATAGGCATGATTGCTGCTGCAACCATTCTTGCTGAAATCGGTGATATAAACAGATTTAAGAGTTCATCTGCCTTAGTTGCCTTTGCAGGTATTGATCCAACTGTACGACAATCCGGTGAATTTAGCAGCACTCATAATCACATGTCCAAACGGGGTTCACCTTACTTACGGCATGCCATTTTTCTCGCTGCAACTACCTGTTCTTTCCATAACAGTCCGTTGAATGCATATTACAAAAAGAAACGTGACCAAGGTAAACATCACTTAACTGCCACAGGAGCTGTAGCAAGAAAGCTTACCTCCGTAATCTATGCAGTATTACGGGATAGTAAGCCTTATGAGCCTAAAAGTTTTTGTTAATGTCTGGTAGTAAGACTATGATTTAAGCCTGCCTGTGGGGAGGCTTAGTTGTGATGCTCATTTTTGTTTCCATATTATATTCACGTTTTCCTGCTAAACACTCTAAGAAATACATCCACTCATCTTTGCTAACCTCTTCTTCGCCACTGGCATAATGTTTTAATGTAAAAAAAGCATCTGTTATCAGTTCCTCATCTGAGTCATATATTTTTTCACAATCAAAATCGTCAATTAAATATTCCATTAATACATTTTTATCTATATCACCTTTTACTACTTTTTCTATTATTTTTTCCATTTCATTATGATACATATTAACCTCCTAACTAATGTCCCTTGTTTATCAATTGTCCCGATGAAATTCTTACAGCATCAAAGTCTCTGTGAATAATATATCCCCTGGCATCTGTAACTTCATGAATCAAATATTTTGTTCCTAATTCATCACTATATTTATATACAACAGAAGTTCCTCCTTCAGTAGATGCACGGGAACTCATTATCCTTTTATTCAACGGTGAAAAATCTTCTCCTCTAGCTTCAACCTGTCCAATTTTATCTATTGTGGCTTTATCTGTATAAAATTTTCCATTTCGATTTTCAATATTAGTCAGAAAATCTGCTGTAGTATCATATTTTCCACTTGACTTCCCATAGCTGATCTCAACAACTTTCCCAACATCTTCCGCTAAATTTCCGACTCCCTCGGTTACTCCATCAATCCCTTTTGGGGCTTTCGCCAGCTTGTTCGCCTCTGCTTCAATTCCATTCAGCCCCTTTGCTGTCACTCCACTCGCAACCATACCGACAACCATTCCTGCTGTATCATTTCCTGTCACATCTGTGGTTATCTTCTGCGCTCCGGCTCCCATTGAGATGCCTTCTTTGGCGACTATTGTTGCTGTGCTTTTGAATGTCAGATTTCCCGCTGTGGATGCCTGGCCGATTGGAATCATTGCGGAT
>ENA-OPBZ01001272-OPBZ01001272.1-human-gut-metagenome-genome-assembly--contig:-NODE-1272-length-10735-cov-3.605056_pt1 | contig 10735 bp, 10 predicted proteins | sample MGYA00241072_ERZ501459 | MGnify/ENA primary metagenome ERZ501459 (study PRJEB25962, sample SAMEA2042632) | human gut metagenome | biome: human gut; feature: human-associated habitat; material: faeces...
GTTGTCAGCAGCCCGTTTCACGGTCTGCGTGTAGTTCCTTGTAAACTGACCTAAAATTCGTCCTTAAAATTCATTCGTGTTTTCATAAAAATTCCCCCAAAGTATAAATAGTAGTTTTTGCTGTATTATAGCGGAAAGAAAATGGAAAAACAATGGCTAAAACAAGCTATTTTCTGGTCAATGTTGACATTCCCTGTATAATATAGAAGAAAAAGAACTTTTCCGGTGCCCGTGTCCGGTACGCCGGAAAGCGGAGAAGAAGTTTGATCAGAAAATCAGGTTTCCTTCAGCAGAAACTCCAGGATTTCTGCTATCAGAATAAATATGCCGGCAGCGGCTGTCTTTATAAAATCCAGAAATCCATGCAGGAGCTGGAGAAGCTTTTGAAAAAGAAAGATAAGAAACGGAAGTAGGTTCGGCTGCCATTGGAGCCGTCGTCGAAACAAACGGAAATATACGAAAAAATTGTGAAATTTAATAGAATTATAAGACCTGTTTTCGCTGTTTTTAACAAAAGTAAAGAAACAGTGAAAAAAAGGTTGCTTTTTTCGGCAGAATCCTTTATAATCTTATTTGTGTTCAGCGAGTGGATCATCCAATGAAACACAGAAAAACAAAAGTAAGCGCCTTTAGCTCAGTTGGTAGAGCAGTAGACTCTTAATCTATTTGTCCAGGGTTCGAGTCCCTGAAGGCGCATCGAAAGCACTGTTTTTGCAGACCTGAGAGCTGCGGGGACGGTGTTTTTCTTGTTTTACGGGCGGAATACCGAAAATCTACGTATCAACTTTTCCTATCATCATAGCATCTCCAAATGAGAAAAACCGGCAGCAGAGGGATCCTTTCTGACATGGATCTTTCCGCTGCCGGTTTTGTCTTTCAGAGCAAAAAATTTAGTAATTCTTCAGCTCGCTCGCCGAATCAATAATAATCTGGCAGCCCGGCTGAACATTTTTCAGAATCGTGATCATCTGGTCTTCCGGGACAGAAATGCATCCGCCGGTCGGACGGTTTGCACTGCAGTGCAGGAAAATGGCGGAACCGACACCCGGGGTGCAGCTTGGGTTGTAGTCGAGAGACAGAACGTAATGATAGGCTGGATTGATCTCGATGATGTGCTCCGCGGAATTCCAGGCTTTCGGCGTTGTCTTCGTCGTGACGAACTGATTGTAGTATCTGGAATTTACATCATCGACCCAGTAATACGTATCATCCACCTGGGTATAGGAAAGTTCCGTTCCGGGATTCGGGAGAATGCCGAAGGCATATGTAAAGCTGAACTGTCCGCGCGGTGTTTTGCGGTTCCACTCTGTGGTTTCGCCCACGCCGCCGGAGCCGACATAGCCGCTTGTACAAAGATCCTCGTTCCAGGTGCCGTCCGCATCTTTCGTTACCATGGCCACTGTCGCACTGGTGCCGCCAGAACTTTTCTTTTCATTTTCAAATCCCCCTTACATGCAGAAATGTTTTTTACAGAAACCGTGCCTCCATCTTACAGATCGGGTTTCCGATTGAGGAAAACTTCTCCTCATATTCCGTCATTACATTTCCTTCTGAGAGAACCACATCGTGGTGCAGATCGTATGTGAATGCAGTGAGTTCCCATCCCTCTGCATTTTTCATCTCTTCAAGAGAGTAGTCAAACAGATCTTTATTATCGGTTTTGAATTCCAGTGTTCCGTCCTTCTTTAAAATCTTCTCGTACCGTGCAAGAAACTCATGCGATGTCAGTCTCCGTTTCGCATGGCGGTCTTTCGGCCACGGATCGGAGAAGTTGAGGTAAATGCGGTCTACCTCGCCCTCAGCAAACACTTCCGGAAGCTGGCGTGCATCCATGCGGATAAAGAACAGGTTTTTGATTTCCGTCTCCAGTTTTTCCCGTTTCTGTACTGCGCGGAGCAGCACGCTGTCGTACATTTCAATGCCGACGTAGTTGATTTCCGGATGCAGAACCGCCATATCCATCAAAAAGCGGCCCTTTCCCATACCGACCTCAATATGAATCGGATTTTCATTTCCAAAAATTTCAGCCCACCGTCCCCGGCAGCTCTCCGGCTCCTGCACAACGAACGGACAGGAAGCAATCACATCTTTTGATCCTCTGATATTTCTAAGGCGCATATGCGTAAAATTCCTTTCTTAAGTGATAAATATTAGAATAAAAGCCAATCATATCCAGTATATCATAGCTCCCGAAAAAGCAAAACAGAAAAATCCCGTTTTCAAATTTTCGAAGTTTTCAAAATACTATATACAATATCAACCTGCACATAGCATTTCTTATCAGCAATATGACAATCGGATTGGAACCATATCGAAATCATATGAGGGACCATCTTTTGGCTATTGAGATTGGAAGAAAAAATATGACCCATTGTCTATTTTTAATCAAAAAGTCGATCGAAATCCCACTTTTTTTTACGATTTCAATATGTCAACTTTGAAAAAAAAGGTGTAGAATACTAACAGCAAAGATGCGGGGAGTTTTCCTCGTCTTTGTTGTCTTTTAAATAAATAAGGAGGGAAAGCGATGCTATGGAATCTGTAATTAACAAACTTGCAGAGATCGAAACGGCTGCTACCAAGATTATGCAGGCTGCCGAGAATCAGAAGAAGCTCCAGGATGAGCAGCAGGAAGAGCGGATTGCAAAATTCGATGCAGATCTGGAAGCGGAAACGGCAAAGCGGATTGAAGAGATCACAACAAAACTTCATTCTACTACAGATGCGGATCAGAAAAAGCAGCGGGACTCTGCCGCCGAACTTCTATCTTCACTGGACGCTTATTACGAACAGAATCACGGAACACTGTCCACGCAGATTTACGAAAACATTATAAGGAAGTGAAACGATGAGCGGTCTATTATCCTACAGCGGCCTTACCACAAAGATAAGAGCCATGCAGAGCCATCTTTTAAACGACCAGAATTTTCGGGAAATCGTGGAATTGGAGAGTGTACCGCAGGCAGTTTCTTACCTCAAGCAGCATAAAAGCTATGAGGATCTGTTTGAGGGCTACAACGAAGCTGACCTTCACCGAGGTCAGATCGAGAAAATGCTGCGCCTGACGGTATACCGGGATTTTTCCAAGCTGTACCGTTTTGCAAATGTGGAGCAGAGAAAGTTCCTTGCGCTCTACTTTAAACGATACGAAGTGTCCGTTATCAAAGAATGCCTGAACACGGTATTTGATCACCGTGATGTGGTATTGAACCTGTCCATATTCGACGAGTTCTTTAACAAGCATTCCCAGCTGGACATCAATCTTCTGGCGTCCTCCAGGACGATCGAAGAACTGATTGCGAACCTGAAAGGGACAGAATATTATGCCCCGTTGTCGCAGCTCGCGGATATCGAGCGTCCGACCCTGTTCGACTATGAGATGACCCTGGATCTGTATTACTTTGCACAGATGTGGAAAGACAGATCAAAAGTAGTGACAAAGCGGGATCTGGAAGAGCTGACCGCTGCATGGGGAAGCAAGTTTGACATGCTGAACCTTCAGTGGATCTACCGTTCCAAACGCTATTATCACATGACCAGCGCACAAATCTACGCCCTGCTGATTCCGGTTCATCACCGGCTGAAAAAGGATGTGGTAAAGGCACTGGTAGAAGCCGAGAATATGAGTGCATTTTCCCAGCTGCTGGAACAAACCTATTATGCGAAACGGTATGATTCCTTCAAGGTCGATACGCTGGAATCCATGTATGCAGCCATTATGAAGCACATACTTTCCAGTGAATCCAGACAGGATCCTTATTCCGTTGCCACAATATACTCATACCTCTATCACAAAGAGCACGAGGTAAACCGGCTTATTATTGCACTCGAGTGCGTACGTTACCGTATCAGCGCTGACGAGGCAATGCAGCATATCGCAAAAACTTAATACACGGGGAGGTGTACTCATTGATTGTCAAGATGAAATTTTTGAGCATCACCGGGCCGAAAGCCGACATTGACCGTGTGGTCAACACTTATCTCTCAAAATATGAGATACATCTGGAAAACGCTCTGACGGAGCTGTCTACGATGCAGAATATCACACCGTATATCCAGATCAACCCATACAAAGAGACCTTAAAACAGGCGGAAGATTTTACAGCACTTCTGCCGGAAGAGAAGCGTACCACCACGAAAAGACTTTCCCTGGAAGATGCCATCAACTGTGTCCATGGTTTGGATCACACCCTTGGCCAGTTGAACCAGGAGCGTACAGAACTGGAAGCAAAAAAGAAAGACTTGATGGAAAAAGCACAGAAAATCGAGCCGTTCCAGGATCTGCACTGCAATCTTTCCTCCATTCTGGATTTCCACTTTATTAAATTCAGATTCGGAAAGATCACAAAAGAGTATTACAACAAATTTGAGAGCTACTGCTATGAGAACAGCGATACGGTATTCTACCGCTGCCATTCCGATGAGCAGTATGTATGGGGCATTTACTTCTGCCCAAGAGATCAGGTCACGAAAGTGGACGCCGTATTCTCATCCCTGCACTTCGAAAGAATCTACGTTCCGGACGAGTACAGCGGAACGCCGGAGGATGCTTACGCAGCACTTCAGGCAGAAATCAAAAAGACAGACGATGCACTCAGCGAGTGCTCACGGAAACTGGCAAAATGCCTTTCGGATTCCGCAGAGGATCTGGTTGCAGCAAAAGAGCAGTTAGAGCAGCTCTCCGGCAACTTTGATGTCCGTCGCCTGGCAGCCTGCACAAAATCCAAGAAGGAAACCTTCTATATTCTGTGCGGCTGGATGTCGGAAAAAGATGCCGCTTCCTTCCAGAAGGACATCGAAAACGACACAAATCTCTTCTGCTTCATCGAGGATGATGCAAACAACGTTCTGCGTCAGCCGCCGACAAAGCTGAAAAACCCGAAAATCTTCCGTCCGTTTGAGATGTACGTGAAGATGTACGGACTGCCAAATTACAATGAAATTGACCCTACGATTATCGTAGGACTCACCTATGCCTTTATTTTCGGAATCATGTTTGCCGATGTAGGACAGGGATTGTGTCTGCTGATTGGCGGCGCACTGCTGTACCACTACAAGAAGATGGATCTGGCAGCGATCATGAGTACCTGCGCGGTATTCTCTGTGATCTTCGGATTCTTGTTCGGCAGCTTCTTCGGATTTGAGAATGTCATACCGGCCCTCTGGCTGCATCCGAAGGAAGCGATGACAACGCTTCCGTTCATCGGTTCGATGAACACCGTATTTGTCGCAGCGGTTGCATTTGGTATGTTCATGATTCTGACAGGAATGGTTCTGCATATGATTAATGCAGCAAGAAACCATAAGCTCGGCGAGCTTCTGTTCAGCCAGAACTCCCTGGCAGGCTTCATTTTCTACGGAGCCCTTGCCGTTACCCTCGTTCTCCTGTTCAGCGGCCATAAAGCTCCGGCTGTCGGCGTGATGGTAGTCATGTTCGGTATTCCGCTTCTTGCGATCTTCTTAAAAGAGCCACTGGAGCGTATGGTAGAGAAGAAGGGCAATGCATTTCCGGAGACCGGAAAGGGAATGTTCTTTGTACAGGCATTTTTCGAACTCTTCGATGTGCTTTTGAGCTACTTCTCCAACACAATTTCCTTTGTCCGTGTCGGCGCATATGCAGTCAGCCATGCGGCTATGATGGAGGTTGTCCTGATGCTCGGCGGAGCAACAGGCGGCGGCAGCATCAGCTGGCCGGTTATTGTTCTCGGAAATGTCTTCGTTGCCTGCCTTGAGGCACTGCTGGTAGCGATCCAGGTACTGCGTCTGGAGTATTACGAGATGTTCAGCCGGTTCTATGAAGGAGACGGAAAACCGTTTGTTCCGTTTTTGAAAAAAGGCGAGAAATAAAAGAGGATTCAGAGCCATGCGAAATGGAAGTGAATATGGCGGGAAGCTGTATCGGGAAAAAGTGAAAATGGCTCCGGATCGCAGCAAAGAGTAAATTTAATGAATTAACTTCAGGAGGAAAACTATTATGAACTCAGCATTTGTACAGGTACTTACTGCAATCGCAATGGTATTAACCATCGTTGTTCCTATGACTTATTACTTCAAAGGTGAGCACAACAAAAATCGTTACAAAAAATCTCTGGCAGCCAATGTAAGCGGCTTCTTCGGCCTTCTGCTGATCGCAACCGTTGTTTCCTTCGCAGGCGCAACAACTGCATCTGCTGCAACAGAAGCAGGCGCTGGTCTTGCAACCGGTCTTGGTTACATCGGTGCAGCTCTTGTTACAGGTCTTTCCGGTATTGGTTCCGGTATCGCCGTTGCATCTTCCGCAAGCGCAGCTCTTGGAGCAATCAGCGAAGACGGCAGCATCTTTGGTAAATCCATGATCTTCGTAGCTATGGCCGAAGGTATCGCTCTGTATGGTCTGATCATCTCCTTCATGATTCTTGGTAAACTTTGATTCCAAAACCGGAAGGTATTGATCTTCACCTTAAGTTGGAGGAATCATAAATGAAAATGTTCTTGATCAGTGATAACGTAGACACTCAGACGGGCATGCGCCTGGCCGGAGTGGAAGGCGTTGTCGTTCATGAGCGCGAGGAGCTTTATGATACACTGCAGAAAACACTGGCAGACAAAGAGATCGGAATTATTCTCCTTACAGAAAAGTTCGGGAAGGAATTCCCGGACATTCTGGAGGATGTCCGCCTCAACCATAAGCTTCCGCTGCTCATTGAAATTCCGGACCGTCACGGTAGAGCGCCGGACTTTATCACTTCCTTTGTAAATGAATCTATTGGATTAAAACTGTAAGAATGCCCTGGAGGTGACACACATTGACTACTGAGGAAAAACTTCAGAATTTTTATAATCATTCCCTGGACAGTGCAAACCGTGAAGCAGAACGTGTGATCGGCGATCACCAGAAAGCTCTGGATAAGATCTTCGAGGAGCATAAAGCAACCGCAAGACGTCAGGCAGAAGAAGAAGTTGCTGCCGAGACCGAGAAAGCAAAACGTGATGTCAATAAGACACTGTCTGCGGATCAGCTTCATATCAGACGGAAGCTGTCCCGTAAAAATCTGGAATTAAAAGAAAAACTGTTTAAAGAAGTTCGTGAAAAACTTACCGCTTATAAAAAGGATCCATCCTATGAGGAGTATCTGGAGCGCAAAATCCGCGAAGCCGTTACGTTTGCCGGAAATGACAAACTGACCTTATATCTGGATCCGTCAGACGAAGCTCATAAGGCTTCCCTGGAGCAGAAACTCTCCGTAACCCTTACCATTTCGGCCATGCCGTTCCTTGGCGGCGTGCGCGCGGTCATTCCGGAGAAAAATATTCTGATCGATAATTCCTTCGAGACCCTTCTGAACGAAGAGCGGGAGAATTTCATCTTTCACGGAGGTGTAGAGCATGAATAAAACCGGAGTTATCTATGGAATCAACGGTCCGGTCGTATATCTGAAAGGAAACACCGGATTTAAAATGTCCGAGATGGTTTACGTTGGTAAAGAACGTCTGGTCGGCGAGGTTATTGCCCTGACAAAGGATACCACTACAGTACAGGTTTTCGAGGAAACCACAGGACTGAAACCAGGCGAAACAGTTACCGCATCCGGAGATGCCCTCTCTGTTACACTGGGACCTGGAATCCTGAACAACATTTTTGACGGTATTGAGCGTCCGCTGTCCGAGATTGCAAAGCAGTCCGGTAAATACATCAGCCGCGGCCTTACCGTAGATTCTCTGGATACAGAGAAAAAATGGGATGTCCATGTAACTGTTTCGGAAGGCGAAGAGCTGATGGGCGGCGCAATCATTGCAGAAACACAGGAGACCCGTTCCATCGTTCACAAATCGATGGTTCCGCCGGATGTCAACGGCACGGTTATCTGGGCTGCCAAAGACGGAAAGTATACCATCCTTGACCCGATTGTAAAACTGAAACTGGAAGACGGCACCGAAAAAGAGATCACACTGGCACAGAAATGGCCGATCCGTGTACCGCGTCCAACCCTGAAAAGATATCCGGCATCCGTTCCGCTGATCACAGGACAGCGTATCCTGGATACGATGTTCCCGATCGCAAAAGGCGGCACAGCAGCCATCCCTGGCGGATTCGGTACCGGAAAAACCATGACCCAGCACCAGATCGCAAAATGGTCTGATGCCGATATCATCATCTATATCGGATGTGGAGAGCGTGGAAACGAGATGACACAGGTTCTGGAGGAGTTCCAGGAACTGATCGACCCGAAGAGCGGCAACCCGCTGATGGACCGTACCACCCTGATCGCCAACACATCCAACATGCCTGTTGCAGCCCGTGAGGCATCTCTGTATTCCGGACTGACACTGGCTGAGTATTACCGCGATATGGGCTATGATGTAGCAATCATGGCAGACTCCACATCCCGTTGGGCAGAGGCACTCCGTGAGCTGTCCGGCCGTCTGGAGGAAATGCCTGCCGAGGAAGGTTTCCCGGCATATCTGGCATCCCGTCTGTCCGCTTTCTATGAGCGTGCCGGCATGATGCAGACCCTTTGCGGCGCAGAGGGAAGCGTATCCATCATCGGAGCTGTATCTCCGCAGGGTGGTGACTTCTCCGAGCCTGTTACCATGAACACCAAACGTTTCGTCCGCTGCTTCTGGGGACTGGACAAATCTCTGGCTTACGCCCGTCATTTCCCGGCGATCCACTGGCTGACCAGCTACAGTGAATACCTGCAGGATCTGTCGCCGTGGTACAAAGATCACGTAAACAAAAACTTTGTAGATATGCGGAACCAGTTAATGGGAATCCTGAACTCCGAGAGCTCCCTGATGGAAATTGTAAAACTGATCGGTAGCGATGTTCTTCCGGATGACCAGAAGCTGACCCTGGAAATCGCCAGAGTTATTCGACTGGGCTTCCTGCAGCAGAACGCATTCCATCCGGATGACACCTGCGTATCTCTGGAAAAACAGTACAAGATGATGGAAGTTATTCTTTATCTGTACAAGAAATCCAAAGCGCTCGTGACGATGGGCATGCCAATGTCCGTACTGAAAGAGGACAAGATCTTCGACCGCGTCGTTTCTATTAAATACGATGTACCGAATGACCGTCTGGACCTGTTTGACACATACAAAAAAGATATCGACACCTTCTACGATAAGGTACTCGAGAAGAATGGTTAAGGAGGGAATTCATCATGGCAATTGAATATTTAGGCCTTAGTGAGGTCAATGGCCCTCTGGTTGTTCTGGAAGGTGTAAAAAATGCTTCCTACGAGGAAATCGTAGAATTTACCGTAGACGGCAATGAGAAAAAACTGGGACGTATCGTTGCTGTATACGAAGATAAAGCCGTTATTCAGGTATTTGAGGGAACTTCGAGCATGTCTCTTACCAATACCCATACCCGTCTGACCGGACATCCGATGGAGATCGGACTTTCCGAGGAAATCCTGGGACGTACCTTCGACGGTATCGGAAAACCGATCGACCGCATGGGACCGATTGACGCAGAGGTAAGAAGAAACGTCAACGGCCTGCCGCTGAACCCGGTTACCCGTAAATACCCAAGAAACTATATCCATACCGGTATTTCTGCAATCGACGGTCTGACTACCCTGATTCGTGGCCAGAAGCTGCCAATCTTCTCCGGAAACGGACTTCCGCACGACCAGCTGGCAGCACAGATCGTACAGCAGGCATCCCTTGGAGATTCTGATGAGAAGTTTGCAATCGTATTTGCCGCTATGGGTGTTAAATACGACGTAGCAGAGTTCTTCCGCCGGACCTTCGAGGAGAGCGGTGTATCGGATCACGTTGTTATGTTCCTGAACCTGGCAAATGACCCGGTTGTAGAGCGTCTGATCACCCCGAAGGTAGCACTGACAGCTGCCGAGTACCTTGCATTCGAGAAAGGCATGCATATCCTGGTTATCCTGACCGATATCACATCCTTCTGCGAGGCTATGCGTGAGGTTTCCTCCTCCCGTGGAGAGATTCCTTCCCGTAAAGGTTATCCTGGATACCTGTACAGTGAGCTGGCTACGCTGTATGAGCGCGCCGGAATCGTACAGGGCGTAGAGGGATCCGTAACACAGATTCCGATCCTGACCATGCCAAACGATGATATCACGCACCCGATCCCTGACCTGACCGGTTACATCACCGAGGGTCAGATCATCCTCTCCCGTGACCTGTACCGCAAGGGCATCATCCCGCCCGTGGACGTGCTGCCCAGCCTGTCGCGTCTGAAGGATAAAGGCATCGGCGAGGGCAAGACCCGTGAGGACCACTCCGGCACGATGAACCAGCTGTTTGCGGCCTATGCAACCGGTAAGGAAAACAAAGAGCTGATGTCCATCTTGGGCGAGGCGGCCCTGTCTCCTACCGACCTGCTGTACGCCAAGTTTGCGGACGAGTTTGAAAAGCGCTATGTGGCTCAGGGTGCGGACGAGAACCGTTCCATCTTTGAAACGTTGGATCTGGGCTGGGATCTGCTGAGCATCCTGCCTGAGAACGAGCTGAAGCGGATTAAGCCGGAAATGATCGAAAAGTATATGCCGAAAAAAGACAAGCAGTAAGGAGGGGTTAACAGATGCCTTCCACCACTGTAAACGCAACCCGTATGGAGCTGACCCGGCTGAAAGGCCGGCTGAAGACCGCCCAGCGGGGCCACAAGCTGCTCAAGGACAAGCGGGATGAGCTGATGAAGCAGTTCATGGACGTGGTGCGGGAGAACCGGGCTTTACGCCGCCGGGTGGAGGAGGGCCTCATGCGGGCCCACGGC
>ENA-OPBZ01001275-OPBZ01001275.1-human-gut-metagenome-genome-assembly--contig:-NODE-1275-length-10709-cov-2.217383_pt1 | contig 10709 bp, 9 predicted proteins | sample MGYA00241072_ERZ501459 | MGnify/ENA primary metagenome ERZ501459 (study PRJEB25962, sample SAMEA2042632) | human gut metagenome | biome: human gut; feature: human-associated habitat; material: faeces...
CGGAAAAAGCCGAAACGTAAAACCGTGGATGATATCTTAAAACTGTTCTAAATCCGGCGCATCCGTGTGAAGACGTGCGCGGTACTTTCCAGGCGGGAATCCAAAGAACCGGGAAAACTGCTTGCTGAACGCATAGACATCGCCATATCCGACAAGAACGGCAATTTCCTTCATCGGTACGCCGCCCTCGAGAAGAATACGGGCCTGCTCCATTTTCTTCCTGGTGCGGTACCGTGCAGGAGAGACGCCGGTCTGTTTTTTAAATACTTTTCGAAACGTCTCATAACCGATCTGGAGTGACCGGGCAAGCTCTTCGAGAGAAATTTCTTCATCAAGATTCTGCGAGAGCATATCGCAGGCGGCCTCGATCGGATCCCGCTGCAGATTCACCCGGTGCGCATGGTAGCCGTACATTCGCAGAATCTCTTTTTCCATCTCCGGAATCCGCAAAGGCAGCAGACTGTCCGGTGTGGCCTTTAACGACTGCAGAAGCTTCTGATACCGCTCGAGATCGCCGGGAAGCAGCTCTGCCTTTAACACCGGCTCCCGGTTCAGAACCGAAAGAGAGCAGAAAGAATCAAAAAACGGTTTCCCAATCGAGATAAAAAATTCTAGCCATTTCCCATCGGGGTCTACGCGTGTGGAATGCGGCACACCCGGCAGACGCTGGACCATACTTCCCGCCTGCAGCGGATAGGAGGTGCCGTCCTCGGCAATATATTCCCCGCTCCCGCGCAGCAGCACGAAACAGCTGTAATACTCGTTCGAAAAATGATACTGCGAGCGGTCCGCCGTCTCTTTCCGCATAAAACCGCATGCCAGAATCCCGTTCTTCATTTCATTTCCAATACAGCGATAGATAACATCGCTCTTTTCTATTTTTGCAAGCAGATATTCCGGTATCATACGACTTCTCCTTTGCTTTCCCGTTTTGGATAAAAGAAACACCAGATCAACTATTTCTCATCCACGTTCAGTGTTTTATACTGAATCATAAGATAACTGCATGAATCTTCTGAAAATCCACAGATGTATTATATCACAGGAAAGCAAAAAAGGAACACCAATCTGGATAAAAAGAAGAGAGGCAGTCGGAAAATGCGAAAGCAAAGGCAAGGAGGATTTCAAGAACATGAGACAGACAAGAGACTGGGAAAATCAGTATATAACGCAGAAAAATCGTTATCCGATGCATACGCCGTATGGTGCGTATGAGACGGTAGAGCAGGCGCTCGCCGGAAATCGGAACGCGTCCCGCTTTGTAATGGATCTGAACGGAGACTGGAAATTCAAAATGTATCCGTCACCGGAAGCGGTGGAAGCATTTTATGAAGAGAATTTCGATCACGCAGCATGGGATACGATTCCGGTGCCGTCCAACTGGGAATTGCAGGGATATGGAAAGCCGGTTTACACCAATATGCTGTATCCGTTCAAACGGGAGGCAAACGGCGAAGCATTTGAGATCGAGATTACCGAAGGCACCTACGAGCTGAATGCGCCGTACGTACCGGAGAAAAATCTGACTGGCTGCTATTTCAGAACCTTTGAGGTTCCAACAGACTATATCGGCCGACAGCTTCTCATCGATTTCGGCGGTGTGGAGTCCTGCTTCTATCTCTGGGTCAACGGAAAACAGGTGGGGTATTCCCAGGACAGCAAAGTGAACGCGGAATTTGACATCACCGAATATGTGCAGGAGGGAACGAACACCCTCGCCGTACAGGTAATGCGCTACTGTGACGGTACTTACCTGGAAGATCAGGATTACTGGCATCTGTCCGGTATCTACCGCGATGTCCGCCTCGTATCGAAACCGGTGCAGCACATCCTGGACTACAAGGCAGAGACACTGTTCACACACCCGGATTACACGAAAGCTACCCTCTCTGTCACGATCTGGCCGGACAACTCCAAACCGCTGTACGGCGAGTATCATGCCAAAGTGACGCTGTATGACGAAGAACAGAACAAAGTAACCGAGATGGCTTCGAGAACGTTTGCTGAGTGCGGCTTCTATCTGATGCCGAAATTCATCGCAACCGTTACTGCTCCGGTAGAGAACCCGGCACTCTGGACTGCAGAGACTCCGACACTTTACACCCTCGTTGTCGAGCTGCAGAACAAAGAGAATGAGACGGTTGATATCGAGAGCTGCAAGGTCGGCTTCCGTCAGGTGGAAATCAACAGCCGCGGTGTTCTGACCCTGAATGGCAAACGCCTTGTGATCCGAGGTGTTGACCGCCACGATTTTTGCGCCGAGACGGGACGTACCGTTTCTGAGGAGCAGATGCGAAAAGAAATTGCTGTGATGAAACGCCTGAATTTCAACGCTGTTCGTACCAGCCATTATCCGAATTCCGTGAAATGGTATGATCTGTGTGACGAGCTCGGCATTTACCTTGTCGATGAGACAAATCTTGAGACGCACGGTTACGGCGGACAGCTCAGTGCATCCGCTGAGTGGACAGCCGCTTATCTGGAGCGTGCAACCCGTATGGTACTGCGTGATAAAAACCATCCTTCCATCGTCTTGTGGTCTCTTGGAAATGAATCCGGTGCCGGGGCGAATCATGCCGCGATGCACGGCTGGATCCGCGAATACGACAAGACAAGATACGTTCAGTATGAGTCCGGCAACCCAAAGAGTAATATTTCCGACGTTATCTGCCCAATGTATCCGACGATGAGCTGGCTTGAGGATGTGATGGCAGACGATTCCGATCTCCGCCCGTTCATCATGTGCGAATATGCGTATGCAAAGAGCAACAGCAACGGAAATTTCAAGGAATTTTGGGACTATGTCAACAAATACCCGCGTTTTCAGGGTGGATTTATCTGGGATTTTGCAGATAAGGCGATTGCGATTCAAAAAGAAGACGGAAGTATCAAATACGGCTACGGAGGAGCGTTCGATGAGGACGTGACCGATCCGGTTCCGGATATGTGTCTGAACGGTGTTGTTTTTGCCGACCTTTCCTATAAACCGGGCGCATATGAGGTGAGAAACGGGCAGTCCCCGGTAACGATTGAACAGGTGAAAAATCCATATACAGGCGAAACAGTATGGGTTCTGGCAAATCGCTATCATACGCTTGATCTTTCGCATCTGAAGGTGCGTTATGAAATTGTGCAGAACGGCGAAATGCTTGCCAAAGGCAGCTATCCGGCATTTTACACGGCACCCGGAACAACAGAGACGCTTCCGCTTCCGGAGCTTCCGGCGAAACTGCATGGCGAGGCCTATGTAAATTATTACGTTGAGCTTGCCCAAGATGCCTTCTATGCACCGGCGGGAACAGAACTATACCGCCGTCAGATTCCGGTTACTTCAGGTGTTTATCTGGCAGATGAGAAAATGATTGTCGGGAAACCACTGACCGTATCGGAGGATGAAAATCATGTTCGCATCACCGGCGAAGAGACCGAAATTATCTTTGATAAAAAGACAGGAGAATTTACCAGATATCAGGCAAAGAGCGTTTCTTTTATGACCGGAGGAAAAGATGAGTTTTACCGTGCTCCAACCGGTATTGATGAAGGAACCCACGAGAGTGATTACGATGATATCTGGCGCGCGGAAGGTCTGGATCGTCTGAAAAAGGAAGTACAGTCAGTATCGGCTGTCAGTGCCGAAAATCAGGTGCTTCTTGAAGTGCAGGCTTCCTATACCGCTGAGCCGGACAACGCAGTACTCTTTACCGCTCATACTCTGTATCGCATCGGCAGTGAGGGAATGGAGCTGAAAAACGAAGTAACAAACAACAGCGGCCTTGAGACCATCGCAAGAGTCGGACAGTCGTTCTGCCTTCCTGCAGCGTTTGATACGCTCACCTGGTATGGAAAAGGACCCTGGGAGACGTATGCAGACCGAAAGGATGCAGCTTTTACCGGATTTTACACATCTTCTGTAGCAGAACAGCACGTTCCGTTTGTAGTACCATGCGAATGTGGTGGCCATGAGGACACGCGGTTTGCCATTCTTTCGGATGGAACACATACCGTTCAGATTGTAGGCAGTGATGATTTCCATTTCAGTGCGCTTCCATATTCTATGGCAGAATATCGAAAAGCCGCATATGAGGAAGAACTTCCGGAGCATACGACAGGAACCTGGCTGATTCTGGATGCAGCACACGCAGGCCTTGGCGGAGATACCGGCTGGACGAAAAATATTCACCCAGAATATCGTGTATGCAAGGGAAGATACAGCTATACGTTCCGTTTCCATTTCGCATAAAAGAAAGAAATCGGCCAACTGTTTATTTTTCGGAAGGCAGACGGCCGATTTTATTTGCTCATTCGCAGCCATCATGAAAAATTTTGCTTCGCAAAAGGAGAACTGCACACGCCTGAAGCACTTTTTTGCGCACCGGAGCAGCAATCATTTTGCCTGTTTTATTTAGTAGCGTTAATAATAAATGCTTGACAATTTATAAGGAGTGGTGTAGGGTAAAGGTGTCAAAGGAATTTCACCGGATCGGGTGTAATTCCGTTCACTATCCTATACGAAAAGAAGAGGTATTCATGATGAAAGAATTAAAGCCAATCAAAGAGGGTAAGGTACGCGAGATTTATGATAACGGCGACAGCCTGATCATGGTAGCAACCGACCGTATTAGCTGTTTTGATGTCATTCTGAACAATGTGGTAACAAAAAAAGGTACCGTTCTGACCCAGATGTCCAAATTCTGGTTCGATCTGACAGAAGACATCCTTCCGAATCATATGATCTCTGTAGACGTAAAAGACATGCCGGAATTTTTCCAGCAGGAGAAATTTGACGGAAACAGCATGATGTGCCGTAAGCTGGAAATGCTTCCTATCGAGTGCATTGTCCGCGGCTACATTACCGGAAGCGGCTGGGCAAGCTATCAGAAAACAGGAAAAGTATGTGGCATCGAGCTTCCGGAAGGATTAAAAGAATCTGACAAGCTTCCTGAGCCAATCTACACTCCGTCCACAAAGGCTGAAATCGGAGATCATGACGAAAATATCTCTTATGAGCAGAGCATCGCCCATCTGGAAAAATACTTCCCGGGAAAAGGAGCCGAGTATGCAGAGAAGCTTCGCGACTACACCATCGCTCTGTATAAAAAATGTGCTGACTATGCTTTAAGCAAAGGCATTATCATTGCAGACACAAAATTTGAGTTTGGTCTTGATGAAAACGGAAATATCGTAATCGGCGACGAGATGCTGACTCCGGACAGCTCCCGCTTCTGGCCTGCAGATGGTTATGAACCAGGCCATGGTCAGCCATCTTTTGACAAACAGTTCGCGCGCGACTGGCTCAAAGCCAACGATGGAAACCACGACTGGACTCTGCCGCAGGAAATCGTAGACAAGACGATCGAGAAATATCTTCAGGCATATGAGATGCTGACAGGAAAACCGCTGGCATAAAGAACATCATAGTGTTAAAAAGCTACAGGAGGCAGGTTCTGCCTCCTGTTTTTGCATATTTTGTGATAAGATCAGATGATAATCTGATACTCAAATGCGTGAAACATGTGATATAATGGGAAGAAAGACAGGATGCGAAGGAGGAAACACGATATGAAAATTGCTGCTGCAATTGAAAAAATGACAGATTTTTATAAGGGAAATATTCATGATATTTATCATTTTCTGAAGGTATGGGCCTTTGCAAAGAACATCGGCGAGGCGGAAGGACTGGATCCAAAAACACAGGAAACGCTGGAGATGGCAGCTGTTGTCCATGATATTGCCTGCCCGCTGTGTCGGGAAAAATACGGAAATACCAGCGGAAAGCATCAGGAAGAGGAAAGTGCGCCGCTCGTTGCAGAATTTTTCAAAGATGTACCGGCAGGAGAACTGGATGTCGAACGCATCACATGGCTGGTTACGCATCATCATACCTATACAAATGTAGAGGGAATGGATTACCAGATCCTGCTGGAAGCCGATTTTCTGGTCAATGCCGGCGAGAGCGAATATTCAAAACAGGCGATTGAAAATTTCTGCAGAAAAGTATTTCGGACGGAAGCGGGAACGCATCTGTTGAAGAGTATGTTTCTGGAGAAGGAATAAGGTCATGAAGTGTGACATCCTCCCCCACCTCTACAGGTGGTGGAGGATGTCACTTTTACAGCAGGACAGCCGGGGTCATTTAACCTTTATGGCGGTCAACCGGGAGATCCCGAAGTATCTGGATGCTACCTTATGGAACAGGGGATTTGTGGATACAAACGGCAAATACTATGAGCTTTGGAATGCGCAGGCACAGTATTATACGGAGTAAAATTTTGGCAATCTGTCGGCAGAAGCCATTCACAGAGAGATTGGCGGTACACTGAAACGGCTGGGAACAGAGTATCTGGATCTGTATATCATTCACCGTTTTGACTACGAAACTCCGATTGAGGAAACAATGGAAGCCCTGAATGTATGACCGCACTGGCATGGCAATGGGCGAAGGGAGTCAGCTCCCCCGATTATCGGTGCGACCAAGGCGGCAATTGTTTCGTAAAAAACTATGGCATGTAAAACGCCGTCAGACTTGTTGTAGTCTGACGGCGTTTTACGTTAGGAAGCTCTTTGAAGAAACATCTATATTATTTCGTTTCCTGTCCCGCTTTCTTCCGGAACAGTTCTTTTCCACAGCTGATGACAATGATGACACCAAGAACCATCAGCAGAATGGCGATGATGAGCTGCAGTCCCTCAACGAGGAAGACAGCGGTTCCTGCTCCATACGCTTTTACAAGTGCAATGACACGCTCTACCAGTGCGGTAAAGGTGACACAGAGCATGATGATAAGCGGCGGGAACAGGGTTCTGTTTTCACGGCCGGTGACTTTCAGGAAGACACAGAGCGTGATCAGAACGAGTGCACTCAGCATCTGGTTTGCACTTCCGAACAGCGGCCAGATATTGGCATATCCGATCTGGGTCAGGATGTAGCCGCAGAGCAGAGTAACAATGGTAGAGAAATATTTATTGCAGAGCAGCTTTCTCCATCCGGCAGCATGTTCCATATCATCGACAGTGAACAGTTCCTGGAAGGACATACGGCCGATTCGTGCAACGGAGTCAAGACTGGTAAGTGCCAGCGCCGATACACACATCGTCATGAAGCACTGTGCTCCGTATACCGGGATGCCGAACATTTCCAGAAATCCGGCAACACCGGAAGAAAAGATCGCAAATGGCGTTCCGACAGCAGCCGTACCGTCTGCAGAAGCAGCAGCACCGGCAACGCAGAGGGCGAGGACGGCAAGCAGGCTCTCCAGAACCATAGCTCCGTATCCGACTTTCTGCATATCTTTTTCATTCGCAATGGTTTTCGAAGAGGTTCCAGACGATACCAGGCTGTGGAATCCGGAAACAGCACCACAGGCAACGGTGACAAACAGGATCGGGAACAGATCTCCGGATGCCGCATTGTGGAAACCGGTGTACATTGGAAGATTCATTTTCGGGTGTGCAACAACAAGTCCGACAACAGCGCCAAGGATCATGCCGGCAAACATAAAGGTTGTCATAAAGTCACGCGGCTGCATCAGAAGCCACATCGGAAGGACAGCGGCAAGAAAGATGTAGGCAAATACCAGATAAGTCCAGGTTGCTTTGCTTGTTACAAGCGGTACATTCATGCCGATTGCAAAGGCTGCAACAGTGCAGGCAAGGCCGAGTACCATTTCTTTCCAGCCTTTCCACTGCAGTTTTTTCTGGAGCAGTCCGAAGACAACAGCAAAAGCGATAAATAGCAGGGAGATGCTTCCGGCAGCGCCGTTTACAGTTGCCTGGGCAGAAAGCTTTGTGACGCCGTCAACCGTTTCGTAAGCATTAAATGTTCCGGCAACCATATCTGCAAAGGCGGCGATAACGATCAGTGTAAAGAGCCAGCAGAAGAGAAGAAACAGTTTTTTTCCTGTTTTGCCGATGTATTTCTCAATGAGAAGTCCCATGGATTTTCCTTCGTTTTTGACACTCGCATACAGCGCACCGAAATCGGTAACAGCACCAAAGAAGATACCGCCGATCAGGATCCATAAAAGGACGGGAACCCATCCAAAGACAGCGGCCTGAATGGCACCGGTGACAGGGCCTGCACCTGCGATTGAAGAAAACTGATGGGCGAATACGGTCCATCCATCGGTAGGGACGTAATCCTGACCGTCATTTTTTGCAACGGCAGGTGTTTTTGCTTTAGGATCGATGCCCCATTTCTTTGCCAGCCAGCTTCCGTAGAAGGTATAACCTGCTATCAGACATACGGCGGCGATCAGTACAATAACCAACGTGTTCATAATAAAATTCCTCCTCGTTCAAAAATGATATTTCCAGTTTACATGGATTCCAAATGGAAAAAGAAAAGGGAAAAGGCAATTGTGTTGGTATGCTTGGAAACAAAAAAAGCTTCGTCTCCCTGACTTATGCAAGAAGACGAAGCTTTCAAAAACGCTCCGCGTTACCACTTCTAATTATCGGCTGTTTCTTTTGGTCGATCACTCAGACAAGATCCCCGATGATACACTTTCCGGTGAATCTCTTCTCTGCTAACGGTGAGAGGCCGGTCCGGACTACTTTCCATTTCTGGTTTCGTCTGTACAGCTCACAGGGGATTGTTCTTTGGGATGCCTGCCATCTCGCACCAGCCGATGGTTCTCTGTAAAGGCTCACCCGAAAAATGTTGTCCTGCTCATTGCTTTTTTCTGATCCCTTTTTTCTTTTGAACACTTTGCATTATAGTCTCATTTTTCGGTTTGTCAAGCAATTTTTTTAAAAATATCATGTTTTTTCCCTGAAAATAGTAAAAATTTATTTCTTGACACAGAAAACCAGAATTTTTATAATAGAAGAAAAAGCGCAGAACCAGAAGGCTTCTGCGGAAAGGTGGTATTTTTGTATGGGGTATTATGACAAAGAACGTGTAAGGGGATTTTTGCACAATCAGGACGGTATTATGGCGAATGATTTCGGATGTTTCTTCTGACGGAAGAGTTTATGAGAAGATACAAAGACCGCTGGATCATCGGCGCATATGACTGTATCAACGAGCCGATCTCCATGACGCCGCGCCGCGAGGAGCTGACACCGAAGCTGGTCTATTTCTACGAGGAAATTGTGCAGACAAAGAGGTTAAGGTACAGGCAGCTATTCAGGGAGAGACTCTTTTTGAAGGGGTAATGCCTCCTGCCGGTGAGAAAGTAACTTCGGATGTTCATCCATATTTTGCATATGAAACAGCACCGAACACACTCGAACGGTTCACACTCGGTACCGTTACAGGAGAAGGCATTCTGAAAATAGAGGTTCTGGACGGATGTGCACGGTTCGGACAGATTGTGATTCGGAAAAGTGAAAAATAGCAGAACATAACGTTTCTTTATGAGAAATAAATAACAGATCTATCTGCCCGCAGGAATCAAAAAAATCCGACGGGCAGATTTTTTTGATTTTTTTCAGTTTTCCATTGACAATTGCATCACTGGTGCTATAATAAAAACAAACATATGAATAAATGTTCATATGAACAGTGAAAATGAAAAAGGAGATCAAAAGCGATGAAGAAAACGTATAAGATCGATGTTGACTGCGCAAACTGTGCAAACAAAATGGAAGAGGCTGCAAAAAACACAGCAGGTGTAAAGGATGCTACCGTAAACTTTATGATGCTCAAAATGATCGTTGAGTTCGAAGACGGACAGGATCCAAAGAGCGTTATGCAGGATGTTCTGAAAAACTGCAAAAAAGTTGAGGATGACTGCGAGATCTTCCTCTAAAATAAAAAACTTTCATCGGCGGATGGAAGAAAAAGCTGGAGCAGAATAGATTCTAAAACCTGTCTGCGGTTCAGCTCGAGAAAAATCCAGTATTTTCTCTCTGGAGCAGCGGATTTGGATCTGTAAATCTCTGGGATGAAATGCTGGATTTTTTCATCCGGCGGTAAGAACAAAGGAGGCATATGTATGAATAAGAAACAGAAAAAGGTTCTCATCCGCGTCATCGTTGCATCGGTTCTTCTGATTCTCTGCGCGGTACTGCCGACAACCGGCTATGTGCGATTTGCAACCTTTATGGTTCCTTATCTGGTCATCGGATACGATATCCTGAAAAAGGCCTGGAAGGGAATCCTGAACAAACAGGTATTTGATGAAAACTTTCTGATGGCTGTTGCAACGGTCGGTGCCATTCTGCTTGGCGAGTATCCGGAGGGCGTAGCCGTTATGCTGTTTTACCAGATCGGCGAACTTGTCCAGAGGTATGCTGTCGGAAAGAGCCGCCGGAATATCAGCGAACTGATGGATATCCGCCCGGATTATGCAAATATCGAGGTAGACGGAAAACTCGAGCAGGTTGATCCGGATGAAGTTGAGGTTGACACAATCATCGTTGTACAGCCTGGTGAAAAGATTCCGATCGATGGTGTGATCGAAGAAGGAAACACCACACTGAATACCAGTGCCCTGACCGGAGAGAGTGTTCCGCGTGACGCCCGGGAGGGAGACGAAGTCATCAGCGGATGTATCAATATGTCCGGTCTGATTAAAGTAAAAACAACGAAAGAGTTTGGAGAGTCCACCGTATCCAAAATTCTGGACCTTGTGGAAAACTCCAGCTCCAAGAAATCAAGATCCGAGAACTTTATTTCCAAATTTGCGAAATACTATACACCGGCCGTCTGCTACGGTGCGCTGGCGCTGGCAATCCTGCCGCCGCTGGTACGGATGCTGTTTTTA
>ENA-OPBZ01001285-OPBZ01001285.1-human-gut-metagenome-genome-assembly--contig:-NODE-1285-length-10669-cov-2.273318_pt1 | contig 10669 bp, 11 predicted proteins | sample MGYA00241072_ERZ501459 | MGnify/ENA primary metagenome ERZ501459 (study PRJEB25962, sample SAMEA2042632) | human gut metagenome | biome: human gut; feature: human-associated habitat; material: faeces...
TGAAGATACCAAACTGTGCGGCAGCTCCCCTAAGGAAACTGACCGGGTTTGCAATCAGCGGACCAAAGTCTGTCATTGCACCTACACCCATAAAGATCAGAGATGGTAAAATAGACCACTCATCCAATGTGTAAAAGTAATAAAGTAAACCGCCCACGCCGTTGCTGGTCTGTTCCGGGCTTGCGATGATATCCGGGTAAATATTTACCAGAAGCATACCAAATGCAATCGGAACTAACAGTAATGGCTCAAAACCTTTCTTAATCGCAAGATACAGGAAAATAAATGCCACTAAAATCATAACATAATTTCCCCAGGTCAGATTGAAAAAGGCTGTCTGATGCAGGAGGTTCGATAATGTTTCACCTACATAACTCACAGTGTTTTCCTCCTTGGATTAGTTTAATGTAGCGAGTAATGCACCAGATTCTACGGCATCACCAACTGCTACATCGATACTTGCAACTGTTCCGTCTTCCGGAGCTACAACAGGAATTTCCATCTTCATTGCTTCTACGATAAGAACTGCATCACCGCGGGATACTTTCTGTCCTACGCTTGCTTCGATCTTAAATACTTTTCCGGCTGCACCTGCTTCTACCTTGATGCTTCCAGCTCCGGCTGCTGCTTTTGGAGCTGCCTTCGGTGCTGCTTTCGGAGCTGCCTTTGGTGCTGCTACTGGTGCTGCAGCTGCTCCGTTTCCGTTTTCTTCTACTGTAACATCATATACGTTGCCGTTAACTGTGATTGTATAGTTTTTCATCTTTAAATCCTCCTGATTCTATTCGCACTATGCATTCCATTTGTTTGATTTTCTTCTCTTGATAGAACGTACTACAAATCCGTCTGTAGTAGTTCCTTCTGCTGCTGCGATCGCTGCTGCGATAACTGCAACAAGTTCGGTATCATCCATTTCTTCTGCTTCTTCTACAGCTGCTGCCACTGCCGGAGCCGGTGCTGCCTTCGGAGCTTCTTCTTTTTTCTTCTTGGATGTACCGTTAAGTAATGCAGGAACGTATTTGATCAGGGAAATGATAAAGCTCATGAAAATAAGCATTACGAATACAGTTCCCATACCAAGTAATGTGTTAAGTCCCGCTTTTTCAAGGATTTCGCTCATGCCGTAATGAGCATTGACTGTAAATGATTCCAGAGTCATATTCTCATCGAATACGAATTCCAGGTCTGCACTTCTGTCAGAAAATGTTGCCGGTGCAGTTACCGTAACACCTGTAGAAGATGCCTCGAATTCATAGTCTTTATGGCTTTCATAATCGCCGCATTCTTCCAGGGATGCTTTCCATCCTTCCAGTGCAGTTGCAAAAGTGTCTGCTTCCATCTGCACACCGGTCTGGCTTTCAAACTGTGCCATCAGATATCCCTGATTCCAGTCTGACATCTCTGTGATCTGGTCGCTTGTGATGGATCCGCTCTCAATGATATCAAAAACAGCATCACAAGATTGGATCAGTGTATCTTTGTCATAGCTGACGGTCTTGGCATTCCCGCAGCCTGCAAGGCCGAGCACAAGTACCAGAACTGCGACTACTAAACTAATCTTTTTCTTCACTTTGCTTCACCTCGCTAAATTGTTCCGTGTTTTTTGGATGGTCTTTCTTCCCTTTTTGTAAATAACATCTCAAATGCACCGATCACATATTTTCTGGTATCAGCAGCATTTACGATCTGGTCCACATATCCTCTCTTGGCTGCGCTGGTTACATTCAGAGTAAGTGCTTCGTACTCAGCAGCCTTTTCATTAATCACATCAGCGCCCTGGCCATCATACATGATCTTGGCAGCCAGCTTGCCGTCCATAGCACCAATCTGTGCATCCGGCCATGCCATGGTGATATCCGCACCGATTGCCTTGGAGTTCATTACCACATAAGCGGTTCCCAGAGCCTTGCCGATCACAACGTTCACCTTGGGAACGGTAGCGTTGGCAAATGCGTAGGTCAGCTTTGCAGCAGCCTTTGCGATAGCCTTCTCGGAAGCCAGAGTTGCTTCGTAACCCTTTACATTGGTCAGGGTCAGTACAGGAATGCCGAAAGCATCACAGAAGTTTACGAACTCAGCAGCCTTCTCACAGCCCTCTGCAGTCAGAACTGCATCCAGCTTCTCTGCTACCTTGCCTTCTTCGTCGCAGATCTCGGAACGGTTAGCTACCGCACCAACGGTAACGCCATCCAGACGTAAGAAACCGGTTACCATGTTCTTGGCATATCCGGCCTTCACCTCGAAGAAGTTGTTGTCATCTGCCAGAATGGACAGAGCAACGCTAGTGTCGCCGACGCAGCCTGCGATCTCAGGATTTACACGGTTCAGATCATCAGTGCAATCCTCTAAGAAGCTTGCATCATCCTCGTTGTTGGCAGGCAGGAAGCTTACCAGCTCTCTTACCTTCTCCAGAATGGTTGCTTCGTCAGCTACCACGTCAACAATACCGCTCTCTTCTGCCTGGAATTTAGCGGAAGAAGAATCACACTTGGTGATCACATTACCGTCCAGAGCGTTAGGAGCATTTACGAACAGCTTGGCATTCTTCTCTTCCATGAAAGTGAAATCGGTCATGGTAGGGAACAGTCCTAAGCCACCGCCACAGGTTCCGAATACAGCAGTGATCTGAGGGATCACGCCGGAAGCCATGGTCTGCTTTAAATAGATCTCACCAAATGCAGCCAGTGCATCGGTTGCTTCCTGCAGTCTTAAACCTGCTGATTCGATCAGTCCGATCACAGGTGCTCCGGTCTTCATAGCCAGATCGTAGAGATTGGTGATCTTCTTTGCATGCATCTCGCCGATGGTTCCGTTCAGTACGGAAGCGTCCTGGCTATATACATATACAAGATTACCATTGATCACTCCGTAGCCGGTAATACAACCGTCAGAAGGAGTTTCATTGGGTTTCAGATTGAAATCCGTAGCTCTTGCGGTTACAAGTCCGCCGATTTCAACGAAACTGTTGTCATCGAGTAAAGCTGCTATTCTTTGACTCGCTTTTGAAGTAGTACTCATATGTTTTCAGCCCTCCGTTGATAATATAATAAAATATAATAGAAAACGTTTATTAATATAGAAGCACAAATGCCCCCATGATTAACAGTCTGTAGTATAACATAAAATCTGCAACTCGCAAAGAACGAATTGCAGATTTTTACATTTTTTATACATTGTACCTCATTTTGAACAATTTCCCCGTCATTTTTTCCATTCCATTTTTCTGCAATCCCTACGGGAATACTACCAGAAAACGTTTCAGGATCTGTCTGCCGCACCAGGAAAGATCCACGGCCTCCACTGTCCAAGCAGCATACAGCCGCTCCCTGCGCCAGATTTCGCCATCCACCAGATAACAGATTTCTCCCACCGTCGTTCCTTCCTTTACCGGTGCCTTCAGTTCTTTCTCTTTCCGGTAGAGAATCTCCACTTTCTCGTCTGCGCGCATAAGCAGGCCTTCCGCTCCTTCCGCCTCCGGATCCAGTTCCACCGCCAGCTGCACTTCTCCTGTCAATTCCTTATCCTGTGCCTCCGTCACCGGGATCGGCATAAGGTACTGTTCCCGTCCGGAAAATTCTTCCTCTCCGAACTTCCGGTAAACAAAATTTTCCAGTCCATATCCAAACAACTCTCTGCTGTCACTCCATTTATAGGTCTTATGATTCGGCCACCCACAGGCCAGAAGTGCCACAATCATACATTTTCCATCCCGTTCCAGTGCTCCCACATAGCAGTACCCCGCCTTGTTCGTAAATCCGGTCTTGCCGGTAAAAGCTCCGTCCATCATCTGCAAAAAGGCATTGTGGTTGTGGCACTGAAAGGAGCGTCCGTTTTCCGTGAAACAATACTCCTGTGTCCGGGTGATCTCCCGGAACAGATCTCTCTGGGAAGACTCTCTGATACAGTACCGTAAAATACAGGCCAGATCCTTTGCTGTGGTATGGTGCTCCTTTTCCAGAATACTCCCGTCAGGTAATGTCAATGTCTCTGTGGCATCCAGCCCGTTGGGAGTGATAAACCAGGTATCCTCGCAGCCGATCTCCACCGCCTTTTCATTCATCGCCTGTGCAAATCTATGTAATGCTGCCTTACTCTCTTCTGTAGTATGCTCCGAAGCCTCTTTCGTCTCACCCAGAAGCTTTCCGCCGATATATTCCGCCAGTGCCGCAGCAGCATCATTATGGCTTTCCAGCATCAGGGAAAACAGCAGTTCTCTTACCGTATAATGCTCCCCCTTTTTCACATAGAGCTTTACCTTGGGCATAGTGGCTGCATAGGCGGAAATACTGACCTCTTCCTCCACCTTTGCATTTTCCAGCACCAGAATGCAGGTCATGATCTTGGTGGTGCTGGCCATTGCCATGGGAGTCTCTTCATTTTTTCCATATAGTACCCGCCCGGAGTCGGCATCCAGAAGCACCGCCGCCTGTGCATACAGGTGTAAATCCTCCTGCAGCTGCCCGGCTTCCTTTTCCGCTGTTTCATTAAAAAGGTGCGTAGCCTGTTCCCGGATTCCCTCGCTGACATACCCCTGCCGACAGAATCCGCCTATACTTTCCAGACACAGAATTCCGGCGAAAAGGGCACAAAAAAAGCCTCGCATAATCATCACTCCCAAAAGAGTCCCTTATTACTATGATTATTATGAGGCTGATTCTTTGTCCTATTCTATTATATGTTTAATGTGAGTTGTACTTCCTGCTCCGCCTGCTGTTTGAATTCCTCCACCTGCACCGGGTTCAGTTCCGGCAGTTCCTCCAGGCTCTTCACACCAAAGCAGCGAAGGAACTGTTCCGTTGTGCCGAACAGCAGAGGTCTTCCGGGAGCATCCAGCCGCCCTAACTCCGTGATCAGATCGTATTCCAACAGCTTATTGATGGCATGATCGCAGCTGACCCCTCTGACTCTCTCGATCTCCAGTCTTGTTACCGGCTGCTTATAGGCAATGATGGACAGGGTCTCCAGAACCGTATCCGTCAATGTCATCTTTCGGGGAGTCTTGGCGATCTTGATCAGGTATTCATACATATCCGACTTGGTACACAGCTGTACCGAATTGTCAAACTGTGTCAGTCCGATGCCACGGTTCTCTTCCTCATACCTCGCCGCCATATCTTTTAAAATGGATTTTGTGGTCTTCACATCCTCTTCGATCACTTCCGCAAGTCTGCTGATCTCCACGGAATCCCCCATGGTAAAAAGGATGGCTTCTATTACTGCTTCTGCTTTACTGCGTTCCATGTTCCGACCTCACTGTATCTTAAACGTTAGATGTAATCATAATATCATCGAATATATTTTCCTGACTGATGTTGATCTTGCCGGTCTTCATCAGCTCCAGAATGATCAGGAAAGTAACGATGACCTCCATTTTGCTGTTCTGCTTCTCCAGAAGCTTTCGGAAACTGAAGGTCTTATGTTCTCTGGCATAAGCTTCCACATACAGCATCTTGATGTCCATATCCACCTCGTCCTTTTCGATATTGCCATACTGGCTGCGGACAGGGTCGATCTTGTCCTCCTGTTTCTTCACAATAGATTTGAATATTTCATGAAGCTTGTTCAAGTTCATATCGCCGATCAGCTCTTCGTAATCGATGGGCTGTCTGTAGGCTTCCACTTCCTTCGGAAGTCTCTGTTCTCTGTACATATTTCTGGCAGCATCCACCTGCCGGTCTCTGAGTTCGAAGGACATATATTTGTACATCTTGTATTCCAACAGCTTCTGTACCAGCTCCGCTCTGGGATCCTCTTCCTCGCCGTCCTCGTTCACTTCCTTGGGCAGCAACATTTTGCACTTGATATCGATCAGTGTTGCCGCCATTACCAGGAATTCACTCATGACGTTCATATCTTCCCGTTGCATCTGCCTGATGTAATCCAGATACTGGGCCGTGATCTCCACAATAGGAATATCATAGATGTCTATTTTGTTTTTCTCGATCAAATGAAGCAACAGATCCAGAGGACCTTCAAATGCTTCCAGTTTTACAGATATTGCCATGTAATAAAACTCCTATTTCCCCTCATCACTCCCACCGGCCTCTTCTCCCCCCGGCAGCAGATCCACTTCCAGGACCTCTCCAGGATTGAACAGCCGGATCGGAATCGTATGCATTCCCAGTCCTCTGCTGAGCAGCATTCTGGTTTTCCCCAGTGTGAACTCTCCGCCATCATATTTTGGAAAAAGTCTCACATTGGGAGACACCACGCCTTTTCCCCAGATGGGGACTCTCACCATACCGCCGTGGACATGGCCGGCCAGCACCAGATCTGCTCCCCAGTCCGCGTATTTCGGAAAATAATCCGGATTGTGGGCGATCAGGATCGTATACTTTTCTGCGGAAGGTTGTCCCAACAGACTTTTCAGATACTCCGGATCCATGGGTTGGATCCCAAAGCGCTTGTAATACAGCTTGTCGATCTCCGATCCGTAAATGCAGATCCCGGATTCTTCCAGAACGGTATGTTCATTCACCAGCCTCCGGATTCCGATCTTCTGCAGGGCCTCCTCGTACCGCTCCGCCATATCTCCGTAGTTCTCCGGGTACAGTTTCAAACGGTGTTCATGATTGCCGTTGCCGTAGTAGATCGGATATTTCCCGGCAAGCTTCGTAAGCAGGTCCACCGCCGTCTCCAGACTTGCCTTCGGCTTTGCCGTCAGAATATCTCCGGCGATCAGGATCATGTCCGGCCTTATCTCATCAATGGCCTGCAGCAGGCGCTCATTTTCTTTTCCGTATCTCTTATTGTGCAGATCCGCCAGAACCACTGCCTTAACAGGCTTTTTGATTCTCTGATCCCGCAGGAAATAATGCCGTACCACAAAACGATTGCTGTCGTACAGCATTATCCATACAAGAACCACCAGGATCACTGCGATCACGGTAATCACCACATCCAAATTCTTTGCCCCCATGGTCTATTTCCAGTTAATTGCCAATATGTTCTATAGTATAACATATTTTTCGGGCTTACAAAAGATAAAATTCCATTATTTTAAAGAGGTAGTCCTTGTATACCGCTTTCGCCACATCATTTTCATACAGGATCGGAACGCTTCCGATCTCCACTCCGTTCAACAGATAGACCGCTCTGCCTGCCTCCGCCCCCTTTGCGACAGGCGCCTGTGCCTCCTCCGGTAACTCTATGGTTTTCTTCACTCCGTCCAGCGAATTGCCTTCCGTATCCAGATACCGGAATTCGCTCTGGTATCTGACAGGTACCGTATCTTCCACGCCACCTTCTATCCGAAGGTCCTCCAATGCATCCGTATTCTCATCCAGATACAGGTCACTGACATTGAAACCGTAACTTAACAGTGTCTGAGCATCCTTAAAACGTGCCTTGTAGTCCGGGGCTCCCATGACCACGGCAATCAGGTCAATACCATCCTTCGTGGCAGTGGCAGACAGGCAGAATTTAGCCTTGGAGGTGGATCCGGTCTTCAGTCCCGTGACCCACTGGTACTGTTTCAACAGCTTGTTGGTACTGTTCAGGGTAAATGTAGAGCTGCCCTGTCTGGTCTCATGGGTGATGTCTTCCATCCAGATACCGGTATATTCAAAGACCTTGGGATATTTCACCGTGAGCTCTCTGGACATAATGGCCACATCCATAGCTGTCGTATAGTGTCCGTCGGAATCCGTCAGTCCGCAACAATCCTCGAAATGTGTATCCGTCATGCCAAGCTCCGCAGCCTTCGCATTCATCTGATCCACGAAAGCCTCTTCACTCCCCGCTATGTATTCTGCCACCGCCACACTGGCATCGTTGCCGGAAGCTACAGCAATACATTTAATCATGGTCTCCAAGGTCTGTACCTCATTCTCCGCCAGGAATACCTGGGAGCCTCCCATGGAACTGGCGTAAGCACTGACGGTCACCGGATCCTCCAGTTTTATCTTCCCTTGATCCAATGCCTCGAATGTCAATAGCAATGTCATGATCTTGGTAATACTGGCGGGACTTCTGCGCTCTCTGGCATTCTGTTCAAAGATCACTTTCCCGGTAGAGCTCTCCAGAAGCACGGCACTGGGAGCTTCGATTGCCGCCGGCTCCGCAGATACACTGATTCCGTCCCACCAGAATACCTGTATGCTGACCGTAAAAAGTAAGATCCATGTGAAAATCCTTTTCCTGTTTTTTTGCATAAAAAAGCCACACTCCCTTATCCTTTCTTCTAAAAGATATGGTCGTATGGCCTTGTATATACCTGTAATCCAACCGTCCGGAACACTACAGTCTGGTGATCAGTGCCTGACAGCGTTCCTTCAGGGCTTCACCCTTGCTACGCACATCGATGTGAAATACTTTGATCAGCTGGACCACATAATCCACAGCTACAATCGCCAGAATTACCTGAATCAAACGGATGCCCACCTGGATCTGTACTCTGTCAATAATGTGATACATGGCATCGTGGACGAACTGTACGATTCCTATTGCATAAAAGCCCCAGGCAACAGTACTTTCCAGGCAGATGATACCACGGTAATTGAAGGGCTTGTTATTATAATCCCACCAGAGCTCTCCGAGGAAACGGATCATACCGATTCCCACCAGATATTCAAAAGTGGTGGCCAGAATGGCTCCAAGAAAATACAGCTTTACCAGTTTCCCGCGCAGGGGACTTAAAATCAGATATCCCAGCACTCCGCCGAAACCGTAGATCGGGCAAAAGGGGCCTTTGCCAAAGCCACGGTTGGTCAGCTTGTGATTGCAGAAAGACATATAGGTAGATTCCAATGCCCAGCCAAGAATACTGTACAATACAAACGCTGCTAACAGATGATAGATATCTGTTCCCAGTATTTCATAATTCCACATTTTGTTTCCCTCATAAGTACAAAGTCCCCGGTGATTACGCCGAGGACTGTTGTTTTGCATTAGTTATATTTACGTTTTCTTGCTGCTTCAGACTTCTTCTTACGTTTTACGCTAGGCTTCTCGTAATGCTCTCTCTTACGAATCTCCTGCTGGATACCAGCCTTAGCGCAGCTTCTCTTGAAACGACGTAAAGCGCTATCTAAAGTCTCGTTCTCTTTTACGATTACGTTTGACATCTTACACCCGACCTCCCTTCAGTCCCTTCAAGTAACATGACTGACTGGGTTATTCTAATGCGCAGTTATTCTACACACATTTGATATTATAGCATAAAAAATGTATTCGTCAACTACTTTTTTTGGATTTTCAAAATCTTATTTAAAAAACTTATCATAAATTCCAAACAGGAAAATAAAGATCACGATCAGGGGCAGTCCGTAGGTCAGATAGCCGCGCATCCAGTCGTGTACTTTTAAGCCTTTGCCGGTATTTACTTCTGCCTTATAGTTCTCCCATCCCCAGCCGTATCTGGTCACACAGAACAACAGATATACCAGAGATCCTAACGGCAGGAACAGATTACTTACCAGGAAATCTTCGAAATCCAGTACTGCTCCGCCGAAGATGGAGAAGCCGTCCCAGCTCCATACATTGTAGCCCAGTACGCAGGGTACGGACAGTACGATGATCAGGAACAGGTTCACCAGGGAAGATTTCTTACGGCTGGCACCGGTCAGTTCCATACCACAGCAGATGATATTTTCAAATACCGCCAGTACTGTAGACAGAGCTGCGAACGCCATGAACAGGAAGAACAGGCTTCCCCACAGGCGGCCGTAAGGCATATTTGCGAAAATATTCGGCAAAGTAATAAAGATCAGGCTGGGCCCGGAAGTCTGATCCACCCCATAGGTAAAGCAGGCGGGGAAAATGATCAGTCCTGCGGTAATTGCCACGAAAGTATCCAGTACCACAACTCTGACGGACTCACCCATCAGGGAATGATCCTTGCCGATGTAGCTTCCGAAGATCGCCATGGCACCAATGCCAAGACTTAAGGTAAAGAATGCCTGATTCATGGCACCTACCAGTGTAGATACCACACCAACCCCCTGCATACGTCCAAAATCAGGTACCAGATAGAACTTCAGACCTTCCTTTGCTCCCGCCATGAAGAAGCTGTTGATGGCAAGTACTACCATGATGGCAAGCAGTGCGATCATCATGACTTTCGTCACACGCTCCAGACCGTTCTGCAGGCCACCGGCACATATGACGACACCGATGACTACCACCAGTACCATCCAGAACATCATGACCCCTGGATCTGCCAACATCCGGGTAAACTGATCCGCTACCGCATCTGCGGAAAGGCCGGAAAGTTTACCGGTAGCCGTCATATAAAAATAGTGTAACATCCAGCCTGCTACGGTAGTATAGAACATCATTAACAGATAACAGCCTGCCAGCGTGAAATACCCGTGGATATGCCACTTCTGTCCCGGCTTCTCCAGTGCCTGGTAAGCCTTTACGGGACTTTTCTTACTTGCTCTTCCCACAGCGAACTCCATGGTCATAATCGGCAGACCAAGGATCACCAGGAAGATCAGATAAAACAATACAAATGCGCCACCGCCGCCCTGGCCGGCCATGTACGGGAACTTCCATACATTGCCGATACCCATGGCACAGCCGGGAGACAGCAATATAAAGCCTAAACGGGATTTCAGATTCTCTCGTTCCATTATGCGAGCTGACCCTCCAGTACTTTGGACGCTTCCGCGATCGCTGCGGGAATGCCTGCGGGATTCTTACCGCCGGCCTGCGCCATGTTCGGACG
>ENA-OPBZ01001297-OPBZ01001297.1-human-gut-metagenome-genome-assembly--contig:-NODE-1297-length-10617-cov-2.273054_pt1 | contig 10617 bp, 10 predicted proteins | sample MGYA00241072_ERZ501459 | MGnify/ENA primary metagenome ERZ501459 (study PRJEB25962, sample SAMEA2042632) | human gut metagenome | biome: human gut; feature: human-associated habitat; material: faeces...
GATTGATGAAAACATGTGTGTAGCGAAGTAAATAAAAATGATATTATAGTGGGTAAGTCGGTTTTCGACTTACCCATTTATAAAGTAAAAGTTAGAAATTTTTAGCACTATGTCCAATAATTCTAAATAGCAATATACAATAAAAGCAAATACATAAGCTGTTCTTTTAATGAAAAATGCAGCAATCCGGGCTGCTCCCATGCTTTTGCCGGATATGCTTTTTCAAAAAAGTCTACATCTTTCCAATAGAGTCCATAAATCAGAAGACGTTTCCCTTCCCGGATAGCTTCCGGCTCCATAATCAATTCCCAACGAACCTGATCCATAAGGTGAAGATAAAGTGATACACATAGAACCAGGTTACTGGTACGATTGTGTGCGAGAAACTTCTGTTCTAATAATGAAGGCATTTCAAAAGAAATCTTAAAATCATTAAAAATTTCTCTGTATTCTATATAAAACTCCCATAAAGTAGCAGGTGTGATTTTATATCTTGCAGTACGTGCAGATAAAAGAAATTGCCTCGGGCCAGAGGCCGCTGTTTGCTTAAGAAGAGCTTGTTTTACGGCAGATTTCACGGATTTTCCAATCAGTTCACCAAGTTTGGAATGTCCAGAAGCATCCGTAAGAGTTCTGGTACCACAAAGATTAGAAGCGATTACAATTCCATCAGTCCCAGAACCTGTTGCGATTTCTTCGGAATAGCAGCTTCCCAGTAATAACTGAGAAACAGCAGCAGCTTTCGATTCTCCACAAAGCATCAGTGCTCTGGACATTGCTGTATCAGTCAAATTCTGATTAATGAACAGAAAAATATTGATCGTTCCAGGAAGAGGCATTTCATAATTTCCGTCCTCTTCGTAGTAAGAAGCAGGATCGCTGGGATGTATGCCATTGGAGTCAATTCCACCGGTCACAACAGCAGTTACCGTAAGATCCCGGAAGCATACTTCTTCTATAGCACGTAATTCAGTCCAGGCTGCGGTACTTAAGGCAGTAGTGCAGGAGGGTGAAAGACCAAGGGCGTGGACATGTGCAGCTAGATCTTTTTCATAAGTATCTCCAAGCATTTTACATTCATAAGAACCATTCATACAATTGATATTTACAGCATGAGAAAGGTGCCTTGTAAGGCCTCCGTTTAAAGGACTTGTGCTAAGAACTTTTGCTTTTTGTGAAAAAGTGAAGATGGTATTCCCCAATTTTTGCTCGCAGGTAAAAAATGTATTCATTACGTTTCCTTCTTGTGTATGTTTTTTTATTTATTTTATTAATATCTTTTGATTACGTCAATTAAAAGTGTTATCTTCTATATACTTTCGGGCATCAAAGGATATTGACTGGATGAAAAGGGAGGTTGATAGAATATTTAATGAAAATCAGATATAAAAAATGTATGTACAAAAGGTGAGAAATTGTCGCTATAAAACAATACTTTTATTTTCATAATCTAAAGATATCGAAACTGAACAGATTAATGTATATGAAAAAATATGAATTAATCTGTTTTTGTGTTATTATATAAAAATATGAATGCCCAATATCTACAAACAGTATAAGTTTTTAGGTCGTAAATCATTTTTAATTATAAAGGATTTTAATATGATAGATGAAATAACAATGAATGAATTAAGAAAATGAAAGATGAACTTCGTCGGCCAATGATGTTGCTTGTTAAAGCTCAAAAGAAATAAAAATATTATGAAGTAGGCAGTGCATAATTAAAAGAGAACTATAAATTATCGAGAGTTTTAGAAGCTTTTCTACAGGAAAATATAATTTTTACAAATTCTTAAAATTTATACCATAGTATCGTCATAAATATACTGTACATTAATAATTGCAGATGCTAATTAAGGTATCTCATTTTTAGATATTTTTCTTTTTCATATGCCGGTATGAAAACCGGCTCTCCTTCTTTTTAATATTTTACAATATTAAAAAAGAGACCAGAATCAACCTTCCCCCCTCATTGATTCTGGTTTCTTTTTTTTCCTTTTCCGGCAGAAAATCGAGAGTGTCTTCAATAATCCTGCGCAGTTTTGTAGTTGTATCCACGCGGTGTCCTTTGCGGATCTCATCGGTGATCGCTTTTGCAAGTTCCTCACAGTACGGCTCATCCGAATTTTCATAAAGCATTCCGGCAAGCTCGTCACGGCTGATCGTATCCAGACGCTCCGCCGCACTGATTCCTGCCTCCTGATTCAGCCGCAAATCAAGCGGTCCGTCCACTTTAAAGGAAAATCCGCGCTCCGGATTGTCGATCTGCATGGACGAAACGCCAAGATCTGCCAGAATAAAATCAAATCCACCCACTTCTTTTGCAATCTCATCGATCGTGCAGAAATTCTGCAGATGGATGGTCAGCATGTCCTCTCCGAATCCCTGGTCTGCCAGACGTTTTTTCGTCTTTGCCGACTCTGCCGGATCCACATCCGTCGCATGGATGTGTCCCTGCCCCTGCAGCTGCTCGAGCATGGCTTTCGTGTGACCGCCGTAGCCGAGTGTGGCATCAAAACCGGTCTGTCCCGGTTTGATCTGCAGGAAATCAAGAATTTCTTTTACCATAATGGAGATATGCATGCCTGCCGGGGTGTTGCCTTTCTGGATGACATGCGCGATGGTGTCTTTGTATTTTTCCGGCTGTAGTTCTTTATATTTTTCTTCAAATTTCTTCGGGTATTTTCCTTTATAATGCACACGGCGCTTGTGCGGGGTCTGGTTTTCGTTTTCCATTTTTTATTCCTTTCCTCTCCTGTCCAGGTACAGCTCCTCTTACCATTTGCAAGGCAAAACTTTATATGAGGTTGCGAAGGTATTGTTTGCAGAGTAATCTTTGAGCACTAATGATTTCAAATTTAATCTGTTTTCTATGAATACCGGTACAATTGTTTTTCTACCAGTTTACTTCCTTCATAAACAAGCCGAAGTGTAAAAAAGCGGTGCTCGTCTTCCTCGATCAGCAGTTTTAAAAAAATGGCATCTCCTTCCCAGGTCGGAAGCCCAAGCACTTCTTTTTTGTCCATCCACTGCAGATCGCCTTCATTGCACTCGATCAGCTCCCCGGTAAAACCATCCGCGGTAAACAGGCACATTTCTTCCGGCTCCGGCGCTTCATCACTGATGAATGTGATCAGCCCGCGGAACTGGTAGGAAGTCAGTGTCAGGCCGGTTTCTTCTTTTACTTCACGTAACAGGCAGTCCTCCGGTCCTTCCGTGCCTTCTGCATGTCCGCCTACACCAATCCACTTGTCTTTGTTGATGTCGTGCTGCTTTTTGGTGCGGTGGAGCATCAGGTATTTTCCGTCTTTTTCTATGTAACACAGGGTTGTCATTTTCATGGGATTTTCCTCGTTATTTCTCATATTTGTTCCATATGCTCCATGATAACAAAATTTGCCCCGTTTTTTCAATCGAACATTTCATATTTTGCCCCGTTTTTGATATATTTATTTTCTTTTTTTGCCCCGTTTTTAAATTCCAGCCGAGTTATGGTGCTCATTTGAGGTATTCTCCAATCCGGTCAATATTATAAAGCGGGATGTTTGTCATCCAGTCCTGCTCACGGAAATCCGACATGGAAGTCCGCACCGCATGCTTGGGATGATACTTCTCACAAAAAGCCCGCAGACTTTTTGCCCGCAGATTTTCCTCTGCTTTCACCTCTACCGGAATGACCGATCCGGGTGCCTGCAGCATAAAATCAATTTCGCCCGTAGAATTTGCCGTTGTGTAATAATATGGTTCCACACCCAGTTCCGCTATCATCTGCTGCAGCACATACTGCTCCGTCAACGCCCCTTTAAACTCTGCAAAAATCCGGTTTCCATCAATGATAACGCTTGCATCCAGATCTGTCATGGCAAGCATATAAATTTTGAACGCATACAGATCCATGAAATCAACTTTCCCTACCGGAAAAGAAGTTCCCTTATAAAACGTTTCATTGTGCGTCCTCCCTGTCAGTGGAATTTATATGTAGCATTCCTTATTACTTTATATCATATTTCTTTATGGCAGAGCCGTCAACATTTTTAAGGACGTATTTGTGTTATGGTGCTACACTTTTCAGGACGTATTTATGTGATAGTGCTACACTTTTCTGGACGTTACTGTTTGCATAAATGTGGAAGGTTTTTGTTGCATCTCAGGCATTTAAATGCTATACTTGTCACAAAGCAAATACATATTTTTCCATAGCTTGGGCGGACAGTACCTGGCGAGCCGTCTATATCATATATTTTATTTTTTCATTTCAAATTATCCCGGAAAGTCTTGCTTTTAAAATTCAACTTTATTTTAACTTAATTTTGTTATAAGCAGGATTTGTATTGATATGGGATGTGTTGTCATACAGATTCTGTGGCTTACACAAGGAGGAAACTGTATGGCAAACAAAGAATACAAAAGTGATGTGTTCAGCATGCTTCTTCAGGACAAGAAACGTGCAATGGAAATTTATAACGCGATTAATGGAACGGACTATGATGATCCAGAACTGGTTGAAATGACAACTTTGGATGACAAAAGCTTTTCGCTTACCGTACGGAATGATGCATCATTCATTCTTGATGCGAATCTGAGCCTGTATGAGCATCAGTCGACCTATTGCCCGAATATGCCACTGAGGGATCTGCTTTATTTTGCAAGCATTATACAAAAACAAATCAAAGCTCAGAAACGTGATATTTATGGTGGAAGAATCTTAAAGATTCCAGTGCCCCATTTTGTCGTGTTTTATAATGGAAAAGAAGATGCGCCGGATCAGTATGATCTCCGTCTTTCTGATGCATTTGAAAAAGAAACCAAGAATCCTGAGATAGAATTGGTCTGCCATGTTTACAATATTAACAATGGGAAAAATGTTCCATTGCTGTCAAAATGCCAGACATTGCGTGAATATATGTATTTTGTGGATATGGTGCGGAAAAATAATGAAATCAGTGGAAATCTGGAAGATGCCATTGAGAAAGCTATCAACCAGTGTATGGAAGAAAATGTGCTTAGGGATTTTCTGGCTCAACACAGGGAGGAGGTAATGCACGTGATGACATTAGACTATACATTTAAACGACGGCTGGAAATGCAGCGCGCCGAAGCAATTGAGGATGGCGAAAGGATCGGAAAAGAAATCGGGAAAGAGATCGGGAAAGAGATCGGGAAAGAAGAAAAATTGTCAGAGCAGATTCGTAAAAAAATTCAAAAAGGCAAACCTCTGGATCAGATTGCGGACGAATTGGAGGAAGTGCCGGAAACCATTCGTCCTTTATACGAAAAAATTAAGCAGGAAATGCTGCAATAAAATAAGGCAGTTTCCGAGGAGGAAATGAGTTTTTATCGTTCGTTAGCTGAATGATATGCTTATTTACAAAATTGAATATTGCTTACCTTCAAGTTTATTGTGTCAGGCACCAATTGTCCAATTGTTCTCTATTTCTATTGATGCAGCCACTTATGCGATGGTCGGATTTGTCACAGGTATACTACTCACAAAATATCTGCTTTGGTATGACGATAGAGTTAAGTAATTCTTAATATGAGGGGCTTACCTTGCCCCTCTATCCTTATTCTGTAACTACAATCATAGTTCTATTTTTCAATCCCAAGCACGGTATTGGCCTGCTCACCCTCCATATATTCAAATGTGATGGTATCTCCTACACCATAACGCACGATATCAAGGTAATCTACTACCGATACATCGTAAATATCGGAATCATTTTCGAGCAAAATATATTGGTGCGTATTTCCTTCTACCACTGCATCGGTGATTTTTGCAATCGTACCGGTTGCTTTCTTGACACTGTCGCTCTCTTTTGTTTCCGCATTGACACCATTTTGCTTCATCAGTTCCATATAGTTCTTTTCGCATTCACTGACAGAATCACCGGTTGCTACAATCTGATATTTCTGCACATTTACCATCGCATACATTTTTACCAGACCAGAATCATCCTTTAATGCAATGAAATAGGTCGGCTCATTTGTAATGTTTAATAACAGTGGGAAGGTTGCTGTATAGCCAAGGTTTTGCACCTTACCTTCCGCAGAGGACATCGCAGAATCTTCAATTGCGCCTTCTACCTGATAATATTTTGTCTCCATCGTTCTCTCATTCATCAGGACGAATCCAACGTTGGACTGATCACTTGTGATGGAGGTTACTCCGGTATAAACCCAGACATCATCATTCATTGCAAGGTAATTATAACCGTTCGTGGTGGTCAGACAATCCTTCTGTCCTAACACACTGTTGATAAATCCATGTTTTAAAGATCCATAATAATCATAAAGCTGTACCAATAAATCGGCAGAATAAACACGGTCTACCCAGCTTGGCACATCTTTTACCGCATAATCAGTGCACTCACCTGTCACAGCATTACAAAGCACAACTCTGCCGATGGTCTTACCTCCAAACAGACCAATCTTATAATCTGCAACACTGCAAATCCAGTAAGGCGTACCCTCCTCATCAATCTCAAAACTGATATCATCGAAAATATAGGTCGGATAACGAAATCTTAAATGACGCTTTAAGTTTCTATGAAAATGGTCATATGGCGTATATTTCATGCCTTCTGACAAACGAACCAGCTCCGTATCCTGCGTTGCCATATCAATCTTAATATAGGCTGGAATTCCTTCCTTCTGGTTCGTCAGCCACTTGATGGTATCCGCATAACGGAGCGGTGTCACACGGACCGGTTCCCCTTTGTAGTTAATCTGGGAATAAAGTTCACTGACTTCAAACTGCGACGCCATATCAACAAGACTACCCATCTTACGATTTCCCAGAATGGATGCTGAGTCACGATCTAACAGTGGAATCTGGTCATAAGAAATCTGTTTGATATCCTCGGTAAATTCCCCCTCTTCCACTTTTAAAAGTTTCTGATATTTTGCTGCATTGACAATCGGTGAGGACAAAATGGAGCCTGCCACATAAACCGCCAAAAACAGTAAAAAGACAATCACTCCAATCTTTAAACCTGTATATTCCTTAATAAAGGACAGTTCAATCTTGCTTTGTCCTGCTATCTTTGCCTTTCTTACAATATAAAGCACGAAAAGCACCGCCAAAATCAGAAAAATAAATTTCCAGGTTTCTGTTGCATGAATGTTAATTGCCGGAAGTGAAACATAATAAAAAATTGCAACAGCGATTACCACCAACAAAGCAATCACCAGTTTGACTTTCATCATTCCTTTCATCACGAATTCCCCTTTCGTTCGTTTGGTCGAAGCTGATATAAAAATTCTTCAAAACATACGCCATCTTGTTCCGGTATCAACAAGTTTATTGTGTCAGGCACCAATTGTTCCAATGTAAAACGTTTCATCGTGCGTCCTCCCTGTCAGTGGAATTTATATGCAGCATTTCTTATTGCTTTATATAATATTCCTTTATGGCAGAGCCGTCAACATTTTCAAGGACGTATTTGTGTTATGATGTTACACGTTTCAGGACGTATTTGTGTTGTCATATCACACGTTTCAGGATATGATTCTATCATGAAAGTAGGAACTATAAACTTACAAAGTTTCTGCTTTTGCAAATAACCGGTATGCTCTTGCAATTTTATTTTCTAAGTTCTATGATAGGCAGTTAGAAAGACAGGGTGATTTTATGCAGATCAGTATTCTTTTAATGGAACAGATTTTTGAACTTTTTCTCATGATTCTGATGGGATTTATTATTGTAAAGGCGGGAATTGTCAAGGAAGAAGACAGTAAGGTTTTATCCAAAATCGTACTGTACCTGATCATTCCATGCGTGATTATAAACGCTTTTCAGGTGGACTATACTAAAAAAACCGTAAATGGTCTTCTGATCGCGCTTGCTGCATCCGTATTGCTTCAGGTGGTTCTCCTGCTTGTCGTTTTCGTGATGGGAAAACTGTTTTCCTTAAATGAAGTGGAAACAGCTTCTATCTATTACTCCAACTCCGGCAATCTGATTGTTCCTATCGTGACATTCGTTCTGGGACAGAAATGGATACTTTACGGATGTGTCTTCATGAGCGTGCAGCTTATTTTCCTCTGGACACACTGCAAGAAAATCATAAGCCGTGAATCTTCCTATGACTGGAAGAAAATCATCCTTAACATCAATATGATTTCCATTGCCATTGGTGCCATTTTATTTTTCACCAGAATCCGGCTGCCGGAACTCATTACAAATACCATCTCCAGCGTTGGAAATATGATCGGGCCAGCCAGCATGATTGTAACTGGAATGCTTTTTGCCGGAATGGATTTAAAAGCAATTTTTGCAAATAAACGTGTGTATTTCATATCGGCTCTCAGAATGCTTGTCATTCCTTTGATTGCACTGTTTCTCATAAAAATCAGCCATCTTGCCACACTGTCTGCAGATGCTCAAAAGATCATGCTCATTGTATTTCTCGCAGTAATCACCCCATCAGCATCCACCGTTACACAGATGTGTCAGGTATACGGAAACGATGCACACTATGCCAGCGCAATCAACGTAGTGACCACGCTGTGTGCCATTGTGACCATGCCTTTTATGGTGCTGTTGTTTTCCTGTATTTAACGGTATATTTTCGCTTTTTTCTGCAATATCGGATAAAATCATACCATAAAAAGACAAGCACAGCCCCGATAACGATCGCTTTTACCACAAGCGGCATATGCCCGTCACCGAATCCAAACTCCACAATAAAAAAAACACTCAGTGCGATCCACAGTGCAAACCATACCCATCCAAACAGCTTCTGATTTTTGACCTTGCAAAACAGAAACTGGAAAACCGGATCGCCACTCACTTTATAAAACTCGCTGTACTCCGAAAAATCACCGACAAGTTCCTCCAATTGCGCAAAGCTACGTCCCTTTTTCTCTTCTTCTTTTACATAGTTGAGGTAAAAATCAATATTTTCGCCATCGTAGGCATGGTCTGCTGCAAGTTTCCGGCACAGGTCGATGGAACCCTGTATTTCCTGCTGCTTATTTAACAACTCCTGCAACTGCTGCCGGACAAGTTCCTCAGAAACTGCCGGATCATCCAGCATCGAGGCAATTTTTTCGATGGGCATATTCATTTTCCGATATAAAATGATCTGTTTTAACCGCCGGATATCCTGTTCACTGTAATTGCGGTATTTGCTCTGGTCATTCCGCTCCGGTTCGAGCAGCCCCTTTCTTTCATAAAAGCGGATATTACTGATGGTTAATCCGGTCAGTTGTGCTGCCTGTCCTATTTTCATCTATCCCGTTTCTCCTTCTACTATATATTTGAAAATACAATTATCTCTTTCCCGCCTCACGCCGTGCCTGATCTGTAATTTCTTCTGGAAAATCCAGCAGTTCCATCAAATCTATGGCATTTGTTTTCCCGATGATCCCACGTCTGATTTTGTATGGAAAAACGATATCTTTTTCACGAACCTGACTGTCAAAATAATAAGTGTCATATCGGTTTTTCAGGGCATATACCAGCTCCAGATCATGTGTAGCAATCAGGAGAAAGCCCTGTTTCTGCACCATGTAGGATAAAATGGCATTGGATGCCGCCAGACGCTCACGCGTGTTCGTCCCTTTTAAAATCTCGTCAATCACAAACAACATGGGCTCACCCGTTTTCAGTTCATCAAGCATGCGCTTTAAATATTTAATTTCACGCATGTAATAACTCTCTCCCTGCAGCACATCATCCCGAAGTGCCATCGAGGTCATCACCTGTATTGCAGGCATTTTCATATTTTTTGCAACACAGGTATTGATCGTCTGTGCCAGAATCACATTGATGGAAACCGCTTTCATAAATGTAGATTTGCCAGATGCATTTGCCCCGGTCAGTACCACACCTTTTTTCAGGACAAAATCATTCGGGATTACATCTGCCATAAGAGGATGACTGATTTTCTCCACACTGATTGCGCCATCACTCTGCAATGACGGACAGCACCATTGCGGCAGGCTTTTCCGGAAGGATGCGATCGCAATCTCCATATCGATTTCTCCTGCAAATGTATACAGTTGCATCGTCTCTTTTTTTAAATTCTGGCAGAACTATAAACCATGAACCAGGGTGAGAGTCAAGGGGTTTTTACCAAAAAGACCGTTTCTGTGCGGTATAAATGCAGCGGTTGCCATTGACCAGAAATGCCACCAGGCAGACCGCAAAAAATGCAAGCCCATTTTCCACACCAAATACTTCCATTCCGATCAGAACCGGAGCCAGCAAAGTATTGGTTGCACTTCCAAACACTGCCGCGTATCCAAGTGCCGCGCAGACCATCGGTGGCAGCCCTGCCAGGCTTCCCAGCACAAAACCAAGCGACGCACCGATGGAAAAAAGCGGTGTCACCTCTCCGCCCTGAAACCCGACCGACAAAGTCAGTACCGTAAAGAGCAGCTTCAAAATCCAGTCAAACGTATACAGTTCTCCTCCGGAAAATGCCTGCGCGATCAGATTGGTTCCAAGTCCGCAGTACCGTCCGTTCCACATCAGAAAAAGAAACACCGCCAGTGGGATCGACACAAAGCCGATTCTCTTGTATGGATTTTCCAGTACGTTTCCCATAAACTGTTTTACTTTTTGCAAAAGCACCGCAAACAGCCGTCCCGTCAGACCGAACAAGATTCCAA
>ENA-OPBZ01001301-OPBZ01001301.1-human-gut-metagenome-genome-assembly--contig:-NODE-1301-length-10596-cov-2.760269_pt1 | contig 10596 bp, 11 predicted proteins | sample MGYA00241072_ERZ501459 | MGnify/ENA primary metagenome ERZ501459 (study PRJEB25962, sample SAMEA2042632) | human gut metagenome | biome: human gut; feature: human-associated habitat; material: faeces...
AAGGGAACAGCCTGTAGCCGGTGTTTATCTGGCGCGCCACCCTTCCGTGGATGATCTGGAAATAGAGCGTCCCCTCCCTGCCTTCCACGGACGAGGACCTGAATTTGGTTTTGATTGTTGCCATAGTGCAGTCATTTTGAATTAGGATTGTCCACTTGCTTCCTGATTTCCTGTGCCTCCCTGAACAGCCGGTGCGCCAGACTGTCCTTGTAGGCCGCCATTTCATGATTACGGATGCGGTTCCTGACCGAGTCCTCAAAAGCGGTCACCAGCCTTTCCACACGCCGGATCTTTTCCTCGTCCCGCTCGATGGTGAAATGCTTCTCCAGGAAGGCGATGTCGGGATCATCCCCCGGCAGGCAGATCCTGATGGCACGGTATTTCAAATCGGCATCCTTCAAAAGCCGGTTCGTGCGGTACTGGTTGCAGTTGGCCCAGACGGAAACGACCAGTGCCAGGATCAGTGCTGAAGCTGTCGTTACCACCGCCTTGGATGCGCTTTCCAGACGGTAGGTCACCAGTTTGTGTACCGGTTCCTTTTTCAACAGGACCATTCTCTCATCCAGCCGTCTTACCGTTTCCTTTACCGCCTGGCTGTCCTGCCGCAGGCTGTCCCTTGTCTTTTCCATTTCTCCGGCAAACGTTTCGGCAGACAACGGCCTGCCTTCCGACAACCGGGCGGTATGGCTACGTACCGCTGCTATTTCCGAACTGTTTTTCTCCACTGCGGATTGCAGGCGTTCCAGACGGATTTTCAGTTCCGCAATCCCTTCAGGGGAATTGGTCCGGTTTTCAACTGCGGGGCTTGTGCCTTCCACAGGCAGCGTCTCCACTTTCTTCTCGATCCTTTCAAGGCATCCGTAGATGCCTTCCAGATAATTTTCCTGTTTCATCTTTCAAAGTTTTTTCGTTATACATATGGTTCACAAACTCCTTCCTTTCCTGCGCTTCTTCTTTCTCCGCAGGCGTTCCGCCTCTTTCTCGTCCTCCGTCGGTACCACCGACGGCATGAACACGCCACCCGTACCGGTGACTTCGACCAGGTTATCAATAACAGAACCATGACTTTGTTCATGGTACGGTTGCTTTTGGGAAACGTCATTTTCCAGGGACGTGACATGGTTATGGTCCAATGCCGCATCCAGTCTTGACCAGCTGAAACTGCGGTCAATCTCACTCCCCTTGAATGACTGGTTATCCTTGATAAAGCGGATGCCCTGCACTTCATTAGTGTTTCCCTTATACTTGAATTCCATTTCCACGCCCATTTTTAAGAGCTTATTTTGAAATTCTTTCCATGTATCTGCACTCCTCAAAGCTTCCTTAACCGCACGATATATCTCGTATTTCACCCTTTCGGAAGCGTGCAGCTTTTCCGTTTTAACGGACTGTTTGCCTTCGGAATAGGTGAGCGAATACTTGTCCTTGAGCATTTTCGTCACCCTCTCGTTGCGCTTGAAATCGTTGCTGTCGGAAATCACCTTCCCGTCGAAGTTCACCCGGTTGAAGACGATGTGGCAGTGCGGGTTGTCCGTCCCGTGATGCCTCACCACGATGAACTGCGTGTTCCGTATCCCCATCAGCTCCAGGTATTCCTCCGCCAGCCTTGCCATGAACGCGTCGGTCAGCCTCGGTGCGTCCTCCGGCTTGAAGCTGAGCGCAATGTGCCCCACCGGTTTCGCCACGTCCGGATTCAGCAGGCATTGCCACCGGAAACTGCGTGCCGTCTCCTCCACCGTTCCCAGCAGCACGCCTTCCGAGGCGATGATTTCCGCGTCGTCCTTCTGCGTCACGTAGCGTATGCAGCCGCTGAACGAGCGGCCTTTCCTGATCTTCCCTATCATGAGGCTATCCTCCTTTCGGCCTGTAATCATCCATGATCCGCTTCAGCTTTCCCAGCAGCCCCTCTATCAGCAGCCTTGTCCTGTAAAAGCCGGTCTGGTGCGAGAGCTTTGTCAGCTGGTTCAGGTTGTTAGCCATTCCCGCCAGGCTGCGCAACAGTGCGTTCTCCTCCGGTGTATGCCTTGCCGTCACGGTGGCCGCCAGTGCTGCCTCCCTGATATAGACCGCCAGACTCCGGCCGGACTTCCCTGCCCTGAACCTGAGAGCCTCGTAGCTGACGGGGGAGAACTTCACCGTCACGCCTCTGGTCAATTTACGCGTCCTGCCCAGTGCCGGACGGCCACATTTTTTCTTCATCCCATTCACATCGTTTGTCATATGTTTTTTCTTTTTCGTCCGTACTTCTTTCATTCCAAAATCTGCGACCGGCGGGAGCGGATTTGCCCTCCCAGCAACCGCCGGGCGCGGGGAGCAAGGGTTTTCGGGAATCCGGAAACATAACCTTGCTCCCCCCACAGAAAAATCCCCCCGCATTTTCCACATTGAAGCGGGTATACAGGGAACAGTGCATACATCGGGTATACTCCACGCCCGGTAACAGGCTGTCAGATTTTTCTCCACTGCTCGATGTCCCCACGGTAGGCGGCAAGATGCTCCCTGGCAAGGTTCTCCAGCAGTCCGGAAACGCTCATGCCACGCCCGCCGAGCCTGCGGACGACGGCGTCCAGTTCGTCCCTCACATCCTCACTGACGAACACCGTCTTGCGGTTCCTGATCTTCGGGACGGTGAGGTACGTTTCCCGGTACTCCTCCAGCGAGGCCCTGCGTTGCCTGCCGCTCGTTCTTCTTCTCACGGGGTCTTCCGGTTCCGGCGGGGTGTCCTTTCTTCTCGCCTCCCCGGATACCTCCTCCGCAACGAGCCCGGATGGAATCATCGATTCCGTCACGGAAGCATCCGTACCGGCGGATTCCCCCGGACCGGGTTCCATCATGAGTCTTTCCCACCACTCGTCGTGGCCGGCTCCGGGACTACGGCCGTTCTTTCTGTCTGCGGTTTCGGATACCGCCATTTTCTTCCCTTTCGTTTTTTCAGTCGGTTCACTTTTCATTGTACATGGATTTTAGATGGTTGATACTGTGGGCACGGTCTACCCGTTTGCCCGATTGTCGGAAGCAAATAAAACGATAATAACAAGTGCTGTGAAACGGACGGGTCCGATTGGCGGGGTTTGCCGTGTTATTCATATTGTTGGATCGGTCTGACGGTGATGACTTCACAAATATACGCACCGGAAATTTCCCACTCTTCGGGAACGGATCTGAACGTCTGTTTACTAAAAGCAAATGAATATTAAAATCCGATTTCCATGACATCTGATGACATATAATGACATCTGATGAAGGGGCGGAACCATATCCGGGAACAATCATTTACTTTGCAGATGAAACAAGTACGCATATGGTGTCAAAGGTAGTCATCCTGTCTTGAAATTCAGGACGTTCCGCCGGGATTCACTAAATTGCGGAACGGAATCCGGATCCGAAAAGAGAATGAAACAGATGTCAAACCTGAAATTACAGTGATTATGGAAATAGTGAACATTGAGGCAAGGACCTTCGAGGCGATGCTCTCGGCCTTCCGGACGTTTGCGGACCGGCTGGACACCCTCTGCCGGCTGTACGGCGACATGGAGGAGAAGAAATGGCTGGACAACCAGGAGGTGTGCCTGCTGCTGAAGGTCAGCCCGAGAACCCTGCAGACCCTCCGTGACAACGGCACGCTGGCATACACACAGATCTGCCACAAGACATATTACAAGCCCGGGGATGTGGAAAGTATCATCCGGATAGTGGAGGAGCGCCGCAAGCGGGCTGAAAGTATGGGAAGGTCGATCTGAAAGGCCATGAAAAACGAATGTCGAACAAAAAAAAGATCAAGTCATGATGAATACCGATAACCGTCTGCTCACCCGTGAGAGCAGCGAGCATATAAGAGAGTTCTTCTCCACCGTCGAACGTCTCTCCGTTTCCATGGAGCGTCTCTTTGCCGGCAGGTCACCGGCGATGGCGGGCGAGAACTTCTATACGGACCGCGAACTGGCTGAAAAGCTGAAAGTGAGCCGCCGCAGCCTGCAACAGTACCGTGACAGCGGTCTGCTTGCCTTCACCCGGCTGGGCGGCAAGATACTGTACCGTTCTTCCGACATCGAGAAGCTGCTTGACGGCTGCTACCGGGAGGCGAGAACCAGGCCGGAGGAACTTTAGAAAAGTTCCGTACGGGATCGTGAATGAAGGGGCGGTCGGTTGTCATACCGGTCGCTCCTTCATTTTCTTTCCACCGGATGAACGACTTTAATTTGCTCGTAAAATACTTATACACAGAGTGTTTTTTTCTTTATGAATTATGATCCGGTGACAACATTGGCATAACATGGCGGGACATGGAAACATTTTTCCGATATGGCAATAAGATACGGGGATTCCATTATAAAAAAGACTCTTATTTTATTATGTCATTATGTTATTCTGAAATTGGGGCGGGCCGTTCGTGTACCGGTGGGACGATCCGTTCCCGTAATGGCGGCACATTCCGTACTGGTATCATTATCCTCCGGCAATGCCGTTTCCCGGTCTTTTCGGAGTGACCTTATGCCGGCCGGTGACAACCGCATGTCCGTGTGTAAACATGGCGGCGCATAAAAACAGGCACATCCTCCGGGCTTTTGTCCCGTCGGATGCGCCTGTCTCCGTCATGTCATATACAGCCGGACTCCTCCGGCCCATGTCTCTATCTGAGTATCGGATTCGAGAGCAGTATCTTGTAATAGGCCACTCCGCCAATCTCTACCGGCATCCTCGCCATCATGAACTGCACGCTCCACCTTCGCCTGCCGCATGAGCCTCTGCACGATAAACCCCGCCGAGAACCTTGCGCATCTTTTGTCCTTCCAGACGATGAACCCCTCGCTGTCGTCGGCCCGGCAGATATACCAGTCACCCGTCTCGTCGTCGTGGGCGAAGTTCACCCGTCCGCCGCCGAGGATTCCCAATTCGATTGACATCGTCTTTGACAGATAGACAGTCCCCCTGCTGTCAAGGTTGATGGTCCGCTTACCCTTGTATGTGACTTCCTGCGGACGGGAGTTTTCCCTGTTGTATACTATCAGTGCCATAATTGTCCTTCTTTTATCGGTTGAACTGTTTTTGTTTTTCAATACATGAAGCTTTCCACCGCCAGCATCTGACTTCTCCATGCGAAACCGCTGTGGGTACGTACCGCGTCCACTATCCTGCATACTTTCTGCGATATGGCCGATGCCGAGATACCCATGCATTCCGCCAGCGCCTTGAACGAGAACTGCGCTTCATAGAACCTGAGCATGAACATCCGGTATTCCTCGTAGGAGAACTTCTGCCTTACGAAACGCAGTATGTCTCTTACCAGCCGCTCGCACCCGTTCAGGTCGTCCTCGGAAAGGAATTTTGCCTCCTCGCCACATCGGAGGAAGAAATCATCTTCAGGGTGTGCATACCGGTTCTCCCTTTTAATCTTTATCAGGGCCGCCTTTTTGTAGCATCCGATGAAATACGCGTCATAGTCCGTTATGTCCTTTCCGGGAACCAGCACCTGCCTTCTTACGAAAAGGTAGGTGTCATGGAAATTGTCCTCGTCCAGCATTCCGTACCGGCGTAACGTCCCTCTCAACCTGTCATAGGATTTTGTGAACCACTCGTTGAACAGTCTTTCCTTTTCTGCGCTCTTGTCTGCCATAACCTTATATTTTTTTGAGTTATACATGGCCTACACGGGTAGGCATTCTTATTTCTTGTGCTTCCTCCAGTTTGTTTTTCGGCGGTCTCCGGCAAGGCTTGCCGTGAAAAAATACGCTCACGCAAAGCGTGAGGAAGATTTTTTCACGAGCAACCAGCCCGCAGGGCCGCCTTGCGGGACCGGCCTGAAAAACAACTATTTTTGCCGCAAGAAATGAGGATGACGGATTCCTTCTGTCTATTGCCTGTCCGGTGAGAATCTAAAATACCATGCAGCTTTTCTGTCTTCGGCATACTTGGAGAAATATTCAAGGATATGGGTAAGTATTCGATAAACTCCCTCGTATATTGGGTAACGTATGTTCATAATGTCGTTTATTCATTTTATCGTTCTATGATTTATTGTTACATCAATTCAACCCAAAGATGTGCGGGTTCTATAGTAATTGATATTATCCCTACTAATGGAGCGGATAAAAGGAAGTTTTTCCCCTTTGCCCCTTATTTTCCTGTGACAAATGTGATAAAGCGATATTTTTATCCCTACTTTCCCGCCATAATTGGTATAAAAGGGTATTCTTTCCCTTATTTTCCCTATTTATCGGGGATAATGAAGATAAAAACGGCACTTTATTCCCTATTTTCCCGTCTTGATTGGCATAAAACGGTAGTTTTCCCGTGTTTAGGCGAGATTTACGAAGGTATCAGGAGTCTTTCTTGGGAGATTCCGGTGACGTAACGGATAATATCTTGCCCTTGGATAACAGATTGTCAGGTAACAATTCGGCCAGATCCATCGAGTAGTCATCGTCATAATCATGTATATGTTCAAGGAAGTAGATCAGCCACGTGCGGAAGTCAGCCCCGGCAGCCTTGCAGCAGCCGAAGAACGAGTAGAGCACCGCCGCATCTTCAGCGGCATCATTATTGCCACAGAACAGGTAATTACGTCTGCCGCACGCGACAGGCCGCACTTTATTTTCTATCTCGTTATTATCCGGTCTGTAACGACCGTCCAAATGGTACCTGGAGAGTTTGTCGAACCTTCCGTATGTATATTTTATGGCTTTTCCGATCGGACTGTCTTTCATTACTTTGGGATATTCATTGACCAGCCATTTCTCGAAGCGCACAAGTATGGGATATGCAAGACGTGCCCTAAGTTCAGCCCTCTGTTCGTAAGTCAGGCGTTCATCGTCAGCCTTACGCTCCACGTCATAAAGCAACTGTATCTGTGCGAGCGCATAGTCGGCACGCTGCATGTCATTCTTTCTTGCCTCCCAAAAATGTCTGCGTGCATGGGCCCAACAGCCAAGAAGGATAATACCTTTCTTGGCGTCCAGCATCTCGTACCTTTCGTATCCGTCCGTCTGTATGGCTCCCCGGAACTTGCCGAAGAGTTTCAGCACCACCTTTCCACTTCGGGAACCCTTGTCATAGTAAAAGAACTGACGTCCGGTCATGACACTGCGCACAAGCCAGATATAACCTTTGACCGTCTTGTGTCTCTCGTCATTCATCACGGGGATTGTCGTTTCATCCGACTGTATGTAGTCAGTCTGCATCACCAGCTCCCATAATCGGAAGTAAAGGGGCCTTAGCAAATCCGCCACATCCTTGAACCAGTCGTTGACCGTTGACGCGGGGAGATGTACCCCCACACGTTTGAACTGTTCCAGTTGCCTGTGGAACGGTATGTGATCCACATATTTCCCTATCATCATGTCTGCCAGCAATGAGGCAGAGGCATAGCTCTTTGCTATTGGCATGACGGGAAGCGGGCCGGTCTTGAACTCGTTTGTACCCTTCCGTTTGGCTGTATGGCGCACTATCCTGCGGATATAGAACTTCTCGGGCTCGTGCATAAGGATCTCGGTCACTTCCTCTCCGGGAAGGAGCGTCCACTCTTCCGGATTATACCCTTCGGGATATATATGGACCACCTCACGCTCAAGATTCTCCGGAAGGGATTTTCTCGCAGGATGCTGCTTCCCCGCTTTTTTACGGGCGATGATCGCTTCTCTGGTAGCCTTCAACTCCTTTTCTGCTTCTTCTGCGGCTTCAGCCTCCTGGGGAAGCATGTCAAAGCCTTCAAAATCCAGCCAGCGGTCCTGGGCGTCAGGCTTTATGAACTTTTCCGCCTTCTTACCGTACAACTGCCGTTCAAGATAGGATACACGTTGCTCCAGACTGTTGATTTTTGCTTCCTTTTGGGCGATTATGGCATCCTTGTCAGACAATAAAGCCTCATACACCTCTTTGTCCGCAGCTTTAAGGGGCTGCGTGGACACCATCTCCTTCAACCGGCTGTTTTCTCTATACAGACAGTCGCATTTGTGCATGAGATCCTTTATCAGTAATTCCTTATCGGTTGGCATAATCGTTTAAATATGATGCTAAGATACTAAAAAACAGCCGGAATACGGCATTGTATATGTTATAATTTGTTACAACTACAACCCATGGAAACCACTCCTTTTATAACGCCTGACCTTGCTGCCGTCCATTCCTTGAACCATCATCACAAGGTCATTCCAGAAGGTTTCAATCGCTTTAATCCGACCTTCCTCCGTATTTATGACCGGCAGATGGAAGTGCCCATGTTCCAGCCTCATATGGTATATCACCAGACCACCATATTCCATATGGAGGATTTTCATACAGGTACAATTCGCATTGATAAAAATGAAAGCGTCACCGTCCCGTACATTCTTTCCCATCTGGTTGGTCACGATGCCGCTAAGCGTATAAAAACTCTTACGCATGTCTGTCGGATACGGGTAAAGATAATATCTGTTGGATTCATTCAAAGAAAACATAGGCTAACGGTTTGAATTCAAAAATATCAGGGTTTGCAATACCTCCGGTGACAAAGGGCTGTTCAAGCGGACTGTGACGCCATTGGGATAGGAGATCTCACATAGCGGCTGGGGAATTGGCGACGGGCTGACCGGAGGGGCAGACAGCAGGGATTTCTCCTTATGGGGAAGACTGACCTGGCCCTTACTGTTTACCTTTACCGGGATAAAGCCGCCTTTGCGCAACAGCTTGGAACGCCACTCGTAGAAACGTTTGGGACGAATACATTCATTCGAACAAAAATCCATAACTGACAGTCCGCTCGACTTGAAACGGGAATAAATAGATTCAAAATCTTCCATGGTCCATTGATGTGACATAACAATTGAGCTTTTTTACTTTGATTACAAAAGTAATATCACATTTTTAGAATGAAAGGGGGAGTTTATCGAATGCTTACATTATACAAGCATGCCCATGACAATCAGGACAAGGATTGTTTTCAAGACAAAGGTGAATGTCCTGAAGGCGAGACGGACCAGTGTTCCGGACATAAGGAACAGGACAGACAGGTACACGGGAATGACGCCCTTGCAGTAAAGCAGGCATATTCCCGTAAGCAGAACCAGTGCGACCACTTGCCTGCAGATGTTTTCGATGAGTTTCAGTTTCATGTCTTTAAATTTTTAAGAATGAATAATCCCATCGGGATATGTTTTCCCGATTTTATAGGCCTCCGGCCCTTGGATTGCCTTTTTGCGCAAGGCTTGGCAAAAGAAAATACCGCAGCGAAGCGAGGATGATTTTCTTTTAGCCGACCAGCCCCTGAAAGGGGCCGCCTTGCGGCAAAAACGAGGCAATCCAAGACCTTTGCCGCTTAAAAGCGGAAAAACGTATCTTGTACATATATAAAAAAGAGGCACAGACCCCAGTCTGCACCTCTTCTGTTCCGTACCTTCCGCCCGGCCGTCTATATGGAACCATGCGGCCGTTCATCTTCCGAAAGTTTCCGGAAAATCTCACCGGTAACTTCATTTACCGTTTCCAATACACCATCCAGGAATTCTTTCTGTGTGAGTTCTCCCTGTTCAATCCGTGCCAGCTCCGCTTCCCAGCCGGAGGTGAGGGAGGCGTCAGCCACTTTCATTCCGCGTACCGTTTCATATAAAAGAAGACCTTTTGGGGTCGGGATAATGTATTTGCCCGAATACCGGATATATTTACGCTCCAGAAGCGTACGGATGATATTCGTGCGCGTGGATGCGGTTCCCAGACCGGTTTTGTCCATATAGTCTGCCAGTTCCTCATCCGTATAAGGGGCAGCGGGCAGCGATTTCCTGTGTATAAGGCTGCATCCCGTTACCGGCAGCTTCTCCTCCCGAAAAAGTTCAGGGGGTACGGGACAGAGGTCTTTGTCTTCCGCGACAAGCCGTTCCCTCTGAAAGATACCGAGCCACCCCGTTTCCAGAATACGGTATGTACGGATTCGGAACTTGCGTGCGGCACAGACCGCTTCAACCGTCGTATATTCCACCTTGCAGGGCGGCATGAACGTTTCAAGCATCCTGCCGACAACAAGGGTGTAAACCAGCCTTTCCTCCCTGTCCAGTTCCCCCGGCTGTATGCCGGTGATGACAATGGCATGATGCTCCGCCGTGTCCTGATTTCCGGTTACGCCTTTCCTTGCAGCAAGGTCGATCATACCGGCATATTGACGGAATTCCTTGCCGGACAGCAGCTTTTCCATAACCGGAGGCAACATGTCATACACGTCTCCGGGCAGCAGACGGCTGGAAGTGCGCGGGCAGGAGATCAGTTTTTTCTCGTACAGGCTTTGGGTAATTTCCTGCACCCGTATGGCTGTCAGGTTATGGTAACGGTTCGCATCCTTCTGAAGCCCGGTCAGGTTATAAAGGGCAGGTGCGGTGATTTCCTCAGTCCGGCTGTTGACCGCCGTGATACGGGCATATCCTGCCGCCTTGCAGTCCTCGTAAAGTTCCAGGGCATCCCGGCGGTTGCAGAAATCTTCCACATGCCGCATCTTTATTATCTTCCCGTTCTTGCAGAGGCTGACGAATACGGGCCAGCTGTCTGCGGGAATGTGATTTTCCCTTTCCCTGTACCGTCCGCTTATCGCTGCCAATACAGGGGTCTGTACCCTTCCAAGCGAGTTGTTCCCGAAAC
>ENA-OPBZ01001303-OPBZ01001303.1-human-gut-metagenome-genome-assembly--contig:-NODE-1303-length-10586-cov-2.468142_pt1 | contig 10586 bp, 9 predicted proteins | sample MGYA00241072_ERZ501459 | MGnify/ENA primary metagenome ERZ501459 (study PRJEB25962, sample SAMEA2042632) | human gut metagenome | biome: human gut; feature: human-associated habitat; material: faeces...
GCCGCTCCCGGCAAATCAATACCTGTCTTATCAAGCAGACCAAACCTCATGAAATCAGCATAATACCTCTCACTGCCTATTCTAAGGCCTAAATCAATAAAGACCGGATTACATGAATTCTGTATTCCCTGCACAAAGGTCTCACTTCCATGTCCTGTTCTCTTATGGCAGTGTATGCGTCTGTCCTCCACAGTAATATATCCCGGGCAGTAAAAACTGTCATCAAGGCTCACCACATCCTCCTCCAGTGCAATTCCTGCCGTAATTATCTTGAATACGGAACCGGGCTCATATGTATCACTTACACATCCGTTTCTCCAGGCTTCATCATGGTTTTCACATGAAAAAGGATCATTCAAATTATATTCCGGGTAGTCGGTCATGGCATATATTTCTCCATTTTTAGGGTTTAAGGCAATTATACTCACACTGTCTGCCAGATTTTGTGCATATGCCATCATTGCATTTTTCTCACATACTCTTTGTATATTTATGTCGAGTGTAGTGACAAGTGTGTCTCCTTTTTGTGGAGCTTCTCTTCTCTCCTTGTAGCCCTTCACCTCCACACCTCTGCCATCACATACAGTGTATATCCGCCCGGGTGTGCCACGCAGAATTTCATCATATGTGGTCTCAAGCCCAACAACACCCTGACCATCTGCTCCTGCAAAGCCTATAACCTTTGAAAACAACTCATTAAGCGGATAGTACCTGACACTTGACTCGTCAACCTTTACCCCTGCCAAGCCATATGATAGTATTTTATCGCCTGTTTTTTTAGAAACATTGTTCTTTATTTTTTCAATGGATGTAACCTTATCCACCTTACTGCGGATAGTCTTTTCGTCAATCGAAAGCTCACTGCTTAAAACAGAGATGACTGCTTCCTTGTCGGTTATCTGATTGTGTATAACGCTTATGTTATATGCAGTTTCATTTGTCGCTATTATCCTTTCATTTCTATCCACTATATCTCCGCGTATTCCTGCAATATCACGCTCTCTTTCCTGAAGCGCACTTGCCTTTTTACTGTAATAACCGCCTTTTACTATCATGAGATAAAACAGTCTGAAACACAAGGCGATAAGAACAGCTGTCAGTATACTGCAAAATACGCATATTTTTCTTCTGTAGCGCGTATTGTTAAGTATCATAAACAAAAATGCCTCAATATTTTTACACTAATATATGCAAAAAATATTGAGGCTATTCTCTATTCGCCCTGCTCACCCTCCTGGGTGACCTTTTCTCCTGTCGGAGGATTTGTGCCTGTTATCGTAAGATCAGCATTTACACCGGTCTGTTCCTCATCAGGGTATATATTCATATACGGAAGTACTTCCTTTAATATCTCTCTGGTCAGGTTCTGTGCATAGTTACTGTGAGGCTGATCCTGTACATTCGGCTGGTCGATTACAGTGTAAATAACAAGCTGCGGATCCTGCGCAGGCACACAGCCTATAAATGATACAAGGTAGCTGCCCCTCTTTCTAAGGTGCGTTGTCTCATCATACATCTGTGCTGTTCCTGTCTTGCCTCCCATTGAGTATCCGTCAACCTTTGCCACCTTACCGGTTCCGTTTGCAACTACGTTCTGCAGGTAGTTTTTAAGTGTCGCACTTGTATTCTCTGACACTGTCTTTTTTAGCAGTGTAGGCTCAATTGTCTTTACTGTATTGCCGTTGTCATCTGCGATTTTCTTTACTACGTGCGGCTGATAATAATTGCCGCCATTCACCAGTGAAGAAAATGCACTGACCATCTCTATCATGGTACAGTTATAGTTCTGTCCGAATACGTTTGTCGCTAAATCGACAGGCTTTATATTGTCGAGTGTATACATGAGCGTTGATGTATTTGCCTCACCCGGCAGGTCAACACCTGTCTTTTGACCAAAGCCAAATACACTCTGATAGTACAGAAAATTTTCTGCACCAATCTTATATGACATCTGCATGAGTGCATCATTACATGAATCCATGAGTGCCTTTTCAAGCGTCTCTATGCCATGTCCGCTACGGTTGACGCATGATACCTTTTCACCGCCAAACATCTCGTATCCATCACAAAAATGTAATATCAGTAGTGAGCGTGCCTGTATCCAGTCCACATGCCACGGTAAAAGGCTTCTGTACAGACCCCGGCTCATATGTATGTGTAACACAGAAGTTCTGCCACAGCTTATTTAGTGCATCCATCTCCTGAGTACTGTCCTCTTTAAATGCCGCAAGCTGTTCCTCACTGTAATATGCACTCATATCCCTTGGATTGTTCAAATCAAAATTCGGATAATTCGCCATTGCCAGTATCTCACCATTTTTAGGATTTTCTATAACTACTGCAATATTTTCTGCGCCAAGTCCTTCTCTTGCATTATTTGCATAAGTATCTGAGAACAGTTTTATCTTATCCTCAACAATCGACTGGATATTTGCGTCTATAGTTGTGTACAGTGTATTCCCGTTTTGTGCAGCAATTACTGTCTTCTGGAAATCATTGTCTGCATTCAGATAGCCGTACTCCCTGCCATTTACACCATTTAAAGTGTCATTGTAATAGTTTTCAAGCCCGGTTGTACCTACATTTCCGGCGGAGGTAAAGCCGATAACTGAGCTTGCCAGTGTTTTAAACGGATAATTTCTCTGATACTCTGTCTCAAACCACACACCCTTGATGTTTGGGTTCTTCAGATTGCCCTTTTCGTCTGTTGCATCCTGCAGCTGTACAAATGGCTGAATTGCATCATATGACAGCTTTTTTAACAGTACAATATATTTGTTATCCTTGCTGTTATTTGCATAATCCTCAAGTGTTGCCCTGTCTAAATCCGGAAAGCACTGTGTCAGTGCATCTATCGTCGAAGTTATATACTCTTTCTTGCTTGTCATAACCGAGCAATCAAGTACAACATTATAAACAGCCACACTCGTAGCAAGCACTGTGCCGTTTGAATCTACAATATTTCCTCTCTGAAACGGTATTGTTTTGCTGTCATATGACTGTAATGATAGTACCTTTTTAGTATATGCGTCTCCGCTTGTATATTCAATAAACATCAGCCTGCCAATGAGTCCAAGCATGGCTACAACTATTAACATAAACAACGCAAACAGCTTTGTTTTCATTTTGCGTCCGATTTTTCTTACCGGTCTTTTTCTTGTCCTGGCTGCCAATATGATTCCTCCAATTTATTCAGGGATATCACTGTACTGATCCATATAGTTGTTCTTATCAACTGAGTAATAAACTATCTGATCCTGTGAAGCATATTTCATACCAAGTCTGTTGATAGCTGCATCCTTGATTGCATTTAAATCGACAGATGTAGTAATCTGCTTGTATCTGGCATCATTGTCAGCCTTCATATCATTTATCTGGCTCTCAAGTGCTGCAACCTCCTTCATCTGCTGTGTCACATTTGACCTTATCTGGATAAGTGAAACAGATACAAAGGCTGAAGCTGCCACACATGCTGTAAGGAAGGCTACAAATGCCCTGTTCATTGAGAGTGCTCTCTCCTGATTTCTTCTTGCAGATGTTCTTCTGTTTTTCTTTCTTCTTATTTCCTCAAGCTCTCTTACGGCATTCCCATTTATATAATAAGTAGTTTTATTCATTTAGCTGCTCCTTTTGCTGTCATTCTACAATTCATTCTTTTCAAACACACGAAGCTTTGCACTCTTCGAGCGTGAATTCTCTTCAAGTTCCTTTTCTGACGGAAGAATAGGTTTTCTTGTGATAACCGTTCCCTTCGATTTATTACCGCATACACATACCGGAAAACTCGGTGGACATGTACATGGATTTTCGTTTTTTTTGAAATTGGATTTTACTATTCTGTCCTCAAGCGAGTGGAATGTGATTATACATATCCTGCCGCCCGGATTAAGTAAATCTATCATGTCATCCAGGTTGTCCCTTAGCACATCAAGCTCATGATTCAGTTCAATTCTTATAGCCTGATATGTTCTCTTTGACGGGTGACCTCCGGTAGCTCTGACCTTTTTTGGTATCGCTGCCTTTATTATCTCGTTGAGCTCTCCTGTTGTCGTTATCTCTTGCTTTTGTCTTGCTGCAACAATGTGCTTTGCAATATTCTTTGCAAACTTGTCCTCACCGTAATCCCTGATGATACGGTACAGATCATTTTCGCTGTAGGTATTTACTATATCCCTTGCAGTAAGGGAATTCCTGTCATCCATACGCATATCAAGCGGTGCATCCTCACTCCTGTAGGTAAAGCCTCTCTTTGGTGTATCAAGCTGGAAGGATGACACTCCAAGATCCAGCATAATACCATCCACCTTTTCAATTCCGAGTGAATGAAGCACATTCTTCATATCAGAATAATTGCTTCTGACTATCGTTACCCTGTCTCCAAACTCCGCAAGTCTCTCTCCTGCCGCCTTTATGGCATCTGCATCCTGATCTATGCCTATCAGCCTGCCCTTGTCCGAAAGTCTCTTAGCTATCTCATATGAGTGCCCGGCGCCTCCGAGAGTACCATCCACATATATCCCGTCAGGACGGATGTTTAAATTTTCAATTGTCTCGTCCCTTAAGACTGAATAATGCTTAAATTCCATGTGGTCTCTCCATTTAAAATCAAATTCCTATGCCAAGCTCTGCCATATGATCTGCTATCTCATCCATATCGTCAAAATCAGAGTTTTCAAGGTATCTGTCTTTGCTCCAGATTTCTACTCTGCTGTATACTCCGACAGATACTACTTCCTTATCTATACCTGCGTATTCTCTTAAGTTCGCCGGTAAGAGGATTCTGCCCTGCTTGTCCACCTCACAGGTGGCTGCTCCTGCAAAAAAGAATCTCATAAATTTTCTTGCTTCTCTTGATGTGAGTGGTTTGTCGCGAAGATTTTCCTCAATGCGATGCCATTCTTCGTTGGAATAGACGAACAGACAGCCATCTAAGCCCTTGGTAACTACAAACTCATTACCAAGCTGTTCACGGAACTTCGCCGGGACAATCATACGGCCCTTGGCGTCTATTGAATGATTATATTCGCCCATGAACATGGCATCCATCCTCCTTTTCCTCATTTTGAAGCTTTCCACCACTTCACTCCACTTATATGGTATTTCGCTCCACTTTCCACCACTTGATTACAATATTACACCTAACAGCCCACAAAATCAAGGCTTTAAGCTAAATTCCCATAAAAAACCACCAAAAAAGACGCTCAGTCTTTTCGTGGACTTTGCGTCTTTTTTATAAAATACATATGAAATTTACTCTTTAGTGGTGGATTGTGGTGGAGTGTCCACCATTTTGCCCATTTTCATCTGCTTATATCTGACAATACCTATCCATATGGCTGATACTGCCACCAAAGTGGCGGCAAGTGCCATAGACACCGGATAATTGATATGCGGGATTAGAAGCTGGTCTGTACGCAGGCTTTCTATCCAGAATCTTCCGATACCATAGCCTAACAAATATAGAAGAAACACCTCTCCGTCAAACCTTCTGTGCTTAAAATAAAGCATCAACAAAATAAACAGGCACAGGTTCCAAAAGGATTCATACAAAAATGTAGGATGCACCGAGATATACTCCACTCCGTCTACCACAGTTGTATGTGACATAAGCTTTTCAGTCAGATCCGATGTCCTGACAGCTGATACCGGAAGCTGCATGGCAAAAAGTCCGTCATAATAATCGCCAAATGCCTCCCTGTTGCAGAAGTTTCCCCATCTGCCAATCACCTGTCCCAGTATCAGTCCAAGTCCCGCCGTATCACACAACAGTGGAAACGACAGCTTTCTGACCTTTGCAAAAACGAATGTGGTGATAATTGCTGCTATCACGCCTCCGTAAATTGCCAGTCCTCCCTGCCTGATATTGAATATGCTAAGCAGGTCGTCCTTGTACAAATCCCACCTGAATACCACATAGTATATTCTTGCGCCTATCACCGAGCATATGATTGCCACAAGTGCCAGATCAAAGTATGTATCAGGATTTTGTCCTGATTTTTTAGCCGCATAGCAGGCCACGCCCAGCCCCGCAAGCATACCACATGCTATTATTATGCCATACATCGCAATATCAAAGCTTCCTATTGATATGCTCTTTATCACATGCTGCAGATATATATGAAGATGTGGGAAATTTATATTATAATCCATATTTTTCCTTTCCTGACTGTAATTGCTGTCTGTCACACCATAATATATACGGCAGCAATCACAAATTACGAAAATATATGTACCCGGAGCACCATAAACCTGATACTCCGGGCAACTGTCATTATGCGCTTCTTAGTCTACGCCTGACACTCAAAGCTTGCACACTCTGTACTGCACTTGTTTGGTGTACAGTTTTTCTTAATGCCAATCTGATTGGCCATGCAGCTATTGTGGTCATTGTACTTACACTTTGCCGCATCACAGTGCACATCTGTCTCCTTGTGAATAGCTAACTCTGCAGATACCTCACAGTCACAGGCCTTATTTGAAAAGCTGCCACACTGTGTATCGCAGGCTTTCTTTGCCTTAGTTCCTTTCACATCGATTTCTCTGAGCTTACAGCAGTTATCTGCATTATACGCACATTTTTCAACATTACAATCAAGTCTTGTCATACTTTTGCCTCCTTTGCTTATGCATAGGCTAGTATGTCCTGATTGATTTTTTTTATACTTTTTAATCGATTATCTGTGTTTTTCCTCTTCCGGAAGCTCCACTCTGATTTCCTTTGTACGGATTTCCTTGCAAATCTGGTCGATGAAATCTGAAAGTGGCTTAACACCCTCATTTCCTTCAAAACGGCTTCTTACCGATACTGTGCCGTCAGCCTCCTCGTCAGCTCCGACAACAAGCATATATGGAAGCTTATCCATACGAGCCTCTCTGATCTTGTATCCGATCTTCTCAGCTCTGTTGTCAACTGTCACATCGACATCATTGCGCTTAAGCTCATCTGCTACCTTTTTAGCATAATCAGCATACTTCTCTGAGATAGGAAGTACTCTTACCTGCTCAGGGCAGAGCCATGTAGGGAACTTGCCTGCGTAGTGCTCGATAAGCCATGCAAGTGTACGCTCATAGCAGCCGAGTGATGTACGGTGGATGATGTATGGACGGATTTTATCGCCGTTTTGATCAATATAGTACAGATCAAAATTCTCAGCAATAGCACAGTCGAGCTGTATTGTTACCATGGTATCCTCTTTACCGTATACGTTCTTGGCCTGGATATCAATCTTTGGTCCGTAGAATGCAGCCTCGCCGTCGGCCTCAACAAAAGGAACATTTTCCTCAATAAGAATGTTACGAAGGACCTCCTGTGTTGAGTTCCAGTACTCATCATCTCCTAAATACTTTTCTGTGTTTTTTGGATCCCATTTTGAAAGACGGTATGTCACATCATTCTCGAGTCCCAGCACCTTAAGGACATATCTGTTAAGATTGAAGCATGCCTTGAGCTCCTCCTCACACTGGTCAGGACGGATAACATTGTGACCCTCTGAGATAGTAAACTGTCTGACACGTGTCAGTCCGTGCATCTCTCCCGAATCCTCGTTTCTAAACAGTGTGGATGTCTCACCCATTCTGTAAGGCAGATCTCTGTATGAGTGCTGCTTTGCCTTGTATACATAATACTGGAACGGACATGTCATCGGACGAAGTGCCATAACCTCTTCCTCGCCGTCCTTCTCAGGATCTCCGAGAACAAACATGCCGTCAAGATAATGATCCCAGTGTCCTGAAATCTTGTACAGGTCTGATTTTGCCATGAGTGGTGTCTTTGTACGCACATAGCCCCACTCCTTATCCTCAAGATCCTCAATCCATCTCTGCAGCTTCATAATCATCTTTGTGCCCTTTGGCATCATAAGCGGAAGTCCCTGTCCGATTACATCTACTGTTGTGAAAAGCTCCATCTCACGGCCAAGCTTATTGTGATCACGCTTCTTAGCCTCCTCCATTCTCTCAAGATGTGCCTTTAAATCCTCTTTCTTATTGTAGGCTGTTCCGTAGATACGATGGAGTCTTGCCTTGTTTGAATCACCTCTCCAGTATGCCATTGATGATGCTGTGAGCTTGAAAGCCTTTACTCCCTTTGTGCTCATAAGATGCGGTCCTGCACATAAATCTACAAATCCACCCTGGTCATAGAATGAAATCTCCTCACCCTCAGGAAGCTCCTCGATAAGCTCTACCTTGTATGGCTCATCCTTTTCCTTCATGAATTTGATTGCTTCCTCTCTAGGGAGTGTAAATCTTGTTATCTCATGACCCTGTTTGATGATTTTCTTCATCTCTGCCTCAAGTGCATCGAGATCCTCTCTTGAGAATGGCTGTGAATCGAAATCATAGTAGAAACCATCGTCAATTGCCGGTCCGATTGTGATTTTTGCATCCGGGAACAGATTCTTAACTGCCTGTGCCAGCACGTGTGATGCTGTATGTCTGATGACACGAAGTCCTTCCTCATCACTTGCTGTGATTATATTAAGTGTGCAGTCCTTGTCAAGAACTGTTCTTAAGTCAACAATTTCTCCGTCAACCTCTCCTGCGCAGGCTGCTCTTGCAAGTCCCTCGCTTATATCTTTTGCGATTTCATATACGCTTTTTGCTTCGCTGTACTCTTTTGATGAGCCATCCTTCAATGTTATCTTCATGGTTATCTCTCCTTTATTTTTAATATAAAAATCCCCGACACCGCATTGCTGCGACATCGGGGACGATAAGCTTTGTTACCGTGGTTCCACCCACATTCTTTCCGCCTGAAAACATACTGCTTGTCTGTATCCGACAGAAACTCATTTGACTATAACGGTATCACCGGGCTTTATTGGAGCCACTCCAAGCTGGTGTTCGGTATATCATCCACCGGGGAGCTTTCACCACTCTTTGGACTTTGATTCTCGTCTTCCAAGGCTTCCCTCTCTGCTGCTTTTAATATACTTACTGTGCTCTTCAACGTATTGTTATTATGCTGTTGCGCATATGTATGTAATATACGCAAACATGTGCCATACATATCTTTGGAACAATTAATGTTCCTTTCAAAAAATGATAATATACTTATTTTTCTAATCTGTAAAGTACTTTATGCATTTTTTCCGCAACATTTTTTATATTTCTTGCCCGAACCGCATGGACATGGGTCATTTCGGCCGATTTTCTTACCTACTACCACTGTTCCTGACTTCTTCTGCTCGAGGTAAAGCGCATGCTTTGTCTCTGCGTCAAAGATTTCATCCCATGCCGGGAGATTGTAAAGCCAGTCTGCCTTTGCATCTACCATGTTCTTATAGAGCTTTTCTTTATCGAAAGCAAGGCTTACCTTTGTGTCCTCATCCATCTCCTCGATTGGGTTTGGTGTGACAAGGCTGTCATTGATTCCGTCTAAGAAGCCTGTCATCTCCATGATTGATAACTCATATTTCTCAGCAAGCTCTTTGACTGTTCCCTCTACTGCCTCATCCGGATTTGCGAGGAGCTTCTCATATACGCCCTTCTCCAAGAGGAAATAATGCTGCCAAAAACGCTGTAACTCTCCCTGATCTGCTTTGTCATTGTAGGCAATCTTGTGCCACTCTTCTAATAAAGCCATTTTTACTACCACCTTTATCTTTTATAAACTGATACGAGGCCAAACAGCCTCAACTTCACATATGGATGTATTATACCAAAATAACAGCTTGACGTCAATTTTGTTTTTTTATATTATAATTATTAAATAACTATTCAAAAACCACGGAGAACAATTCATGAAAAAGACAAAACGTATTCTGGCACTGATTGGCGCCATCCTTTTATTACTTTTATATGTTGTGGCATTTGTTGCCACTGTGCTCGATCACACAAGTGACATGCGCTACTGGAAGGCTGCCGTTGCCGCAACTATCATTATCCCGGTGCTTATCTGGGCGTATTCATTTGTATACAGACTTTTAAAGGGTTCTGATAAAGAATCTGATGATGTAACCAAAAAACCATGAAACGCAAAATCACACCTGAATTATCATCTAAAGACTGGAAGGAATTCTGCAGCCGTTTTCATTTTGATAACGATAAACTGCCGCTTATCCGGGCAATATACACCGCAATGCTTCCATTGGTGGATGCCTTTGCATATTATTCCATAAAACAGGATTTGCCCGGGGTATCCCTGGCACACTATGCCTACGGCCTCGTGACACTCGGAAACGGTGTAGACGAGCTGTCAGAGCTGTATTTAAACCATGAGCAGCTTGAGGAAGCATACATAGCAGACTGTTTAAGCCTCATGCTTTTGTCAAACGCATATGAGCAGTTTGCAAAGGCTGTCGAAGAAGAAAGCTCTCTTTATGCCATTGAGCTGTCATTTTTAGGCGATGAATATCCGCTTGAGCTGCTGCCTGAGATTTTTGAGCACGTAAGCCCTGATGGCATACATCTCACCGGTTCAAATATGCTCAAGCCACTTAAGACAGCCGCCCTCATAATAAAGCTTGACTCACAAAAGCGGAAAAATATCAAAGAGCTCTGCAATACCTGCGCGAACTGTAAAAATCTGTCGTGCCCATCAAGAAAGGCTCCTGGTCCTAAGCTGCCACACACCTATGGTGCCA
>ENA-OPBZ01001320-OPBZ01001320.1-human-gut-metagenome-genome-assembly--contig:-NODE-1320-length-10468-cov-10.002977_pt1 | contig 10468 bp, 10 predicted proteins | sample MGYA00241072_ERZ501459 | MGnify/ENA primary metagenome ERZ501459 (study PRJEB25962, sample SAMEA2042632) | human gut metagenome | biome: human gut; feature: human-associated habitat; material: faeces...
GCCAGAATGAGGAGCCCCGGGCCCGGCTGAAGGTGATGACCCAGACCAACGACGGCTTCCGCATCTCCCAGGAGGACCTGCGGCTGCGGGGGCCGGGAGATTTCTTCGGCCAGCGGCAGCACGGTCTGCCGGAGCTGCGACTGGCAGATATGGTGGAGGATATGGATACCCTGCGCCTGTGCCGGGACTGTGCAGACACCATTTTGGCCGACGACCCCAATCTGGACAAACCGGAAAATCAGCCCCTGCTGACGGAAACGCAGGATCTGTTCCGCCGTAGCACCACATAAAAAAGTGAACAAGTCCGTAAAAAATGGGCAATAGAAAAAAAGCCTCCTATGGTAGAATTAAAAAAACCACCATAGGAGGCTTTTTTCTGCTCTTTTGAATTCACTTTACAGAACACCATTTATCTGTTAAAATAGAACCGCAAACTCTGTATTTGTTTTGCTATCTGAGAGATAGGGCGTATGAGAAATATGAAAAAACGTGTAAAACAGGGAATCGTCCCCTGTTTTATATGTTTTGATCATAGTTTGAACAATGTAATTTGGAATATATAAGAGGTATTAATATATGAAAGCTAAATTTATTAATGATTCAAACTCTTGTATTCTGATTGATTTAGTCGATTTAGATGAAAAAATTGAAATTGAACCGAAATCGTACAGTTTGGCAGAATGCAACGAAATCAACACTTTTAGTGTATATGAGGTCTCCGAAAAGCAATCGAATTTTGAAAAGTTTTTGGGCGTTATAATTTCTGTTATTATTTCGATTTTTCTATGGTTTGCAAATTATTTTGATGCGACTTCCGATTCAATTGAACAGACAATAAGATTTGACATGAAATTTTATGTTGATAAAGAATCGTTGGTAAAAGAAAACACAATTGTAATCAAAGAATCAAAGACTGCATATGTTGCTTTTGACGCTTTCATAAATGATCGCGGAATAAAAGGAAGTCCGATTGTTACAAAAGAGAAACTCAGCAACCAAATTAAAGCTTACAGACAGTCGAAATTAATCATATTCATTTTCCCGATATTGATTTTAACATCATTGTTAATACTATCTTTTATAAAAAATAATGTTGTTATGAGCGTTATTGTTTTTTGTTTACAACGGTGTACAAAGGGAACATAATAAAAAACTTAATAATGGGCTGCCAATCTTACACAAAGTACCGCCCAAACGAGACTACGGGCGGTATTTTTGTATCATGGCGGAGAAAGGAGGAACTTCCCACGGGGGCTTGACTGAAAAGTTGAGCCCCTTTTTTCATGCCAAAAAACAGGAGGTAAATGCTTATGGCAGATGATAAAACCACAAAAACGCCGGAACAGCCGGTAACGGATAGCGGGCCGGGCAAGGAAACGCCTCCCGCTCCCCCAAAAGAGCCGGAGAAGGTTTCCGTTTCCCCGGAGCCGGAAAAAAAGACGGAACCGGAGGTAAAGAACCCGCAGGTTTCCGTCTATAACTTCGCTGAAATTATGAAGGAAAAGAAGGTCGAGGAACGGGCGGCAGCTCCCAGCGGGGAAAAGCCTGCCCCGGCAAAAACGGAAAAACCGGAAAAGCAGCCGGAGGCTCCGAAGAAAGCGGAGGAAAAACCCAAAGAGCCGGAACAGCCGAAGCGCCGGGGCCGTCCCCCGAAAGCAGATAAGGACAAGGCCGCAGCCCCGAAGTCCAAAGCCCCCGCACAGAAACCGGAAAAGGCGGTCAAAAAGGAACCGGAGAAAAAAACGGCTCCAACGGTGCAGACCGCTCCCACTCCGAAGGAACCCGAAAAGCCGAAGGATGCACCACGCCGGGGCAAGGAGCAGATCGTCTATATCAAGCTGAACGAGCTCCACGCCTTCAAGAACCATCCCTTTGAAGTCCGGGATGATGAAGAAATGCGGGCTATGGTGTCCAGCGTCAAGGACAAGGGCGTGACCCAGCCCGCTATCGTCCGTCCCCGTGAGGATGGCGGCTATGAGATCGTGTCCGGCCACCGCCGCCAGAAGGCCAGCGAGCTTGCCGGATATGCGGATATGCCCTGTATTGTTCGCAATCTGACGGACGATGAAGCCATCACGCAGATGGTCGAGGACAATCTCAACCAGCGTGAAGAAATCCTCCCCAGTGAGCGGGCCAAAGCCTTGAAAATGCAGCTTGAGGCCATCAAGCACCAGGGCTCCCGCACTTCGGGCCAGATTGACCCGAAGGACGCAGGTAAACGCTCCAACGAGATCGTGGCCGAGCGCAATAAGATGGCGGTCAAGCAGGTGCAGCGGTATATCCGTCTCAATGAGCTGGTTCCCGACCTGATGAAGCTGATGGATGAAAAAAAGCTGGGCTTTACTACGGCGGTGGAGCTTTCCTATATCGGCAAGAAGAACCAGAACTATATCGCCGTCGCCATTGACAGCCAGCAGTCCTCGCCTTCACAGGCGCAGGCAAAGCGTATGCGTGAGTTGGACGAAAAGAAGCTGCTCAACGGGGATGTGATCGACGGCATTATGATGGAGGACAAAAAGGAGGTAGACAAAGTGATTTTGACAGGTGCGGAACTGAGCAAGTATTTCGGCAAGGAAACTACGCCGAGGGAAATGAAGGACCAGATCATCAAGCTGCTGGACGACTGGAAGGGTCAGCAGAAGGAACACGAAAAGCCGGAGAAGAAAACCGAACAGGAAAAGTAAGCCCAAACTTCGGGTCAGCATGGCCCGAGGATTGCGGGGCTCTGCCCCGCGCCCCGAAGCTCTGGAGATATAAATTATTCCCCGTCGCCAGTTATTCCGTAGCATAGCCGGGAAAATCAGTCAAGGGCAGCGCCGCCGCAGGCGGTGCCAGAGGCACCCTTGACGGATTTCTCCCGGTTATGCTTTTTCCCGGTCAAGCGACGGGGATATAAATTCTCCAGAGCCGTTCCCCTTCCCGGGGGAAGGGGCGGAGGGGTTGGGCGATACCTTGCTTTTCCCTAAACCAAAACAGAAATGGAGGCTCAACCAATGAAACGACCTTTAGCATACCTGACCGCCGCATGGAGCGGCGAGCCGGATGTTGATATGGAGCTGGCGGCCCACTACTGCCGCCTTGCTTATGAGGCGGGCTTTTCCCCGATCTGCCCGCTCTTGTATCTGCCGCTGTTTTTGAATGACAGCGTTCCCGAGGAACACAAGGCCGGGATTGATATGCGCCGGGATATGCTGCGGCGCTCCCATACCCTGATCGTCTGCGGCAGCGTTGTGGACGAGGATGTAAAAAACGATATTGCGGTTGCCGGGCGGCTGGGCATTGCGGCGACCACACTGGAAGGGGTGCTTGCCGTGAAGGGACACGGCACCCCGGGCCATGCCGGACATTAAGCTGGGGAGCCTTTTTGACGGGATCGGCGTGTTCCCTCTGGCTGCTTCCCGGTGCGGTATCCGTCCGGTATGGGCCAGTGAGATTGAAAAAGCGCCCATCTCCATAACCAAAAGGCACTTTCCCGACATGGTGCATTTGGGGGATATTACGAAGGTGGACGGCGGGAAAATCCCACCTGTCCATATAATTACCTTCGGTTCCCCCTGTCAGAACCTTTCTCTGATCGGCAACCGCTCCGGCCTTGCCGGGGCAAAATCAAGCCTGTTCTATCAGGCGTTTCGTATCATACAGGAAATGAGGGATGCTACTGATAACCTATATCCAGCTATCGCTGTTTGGGAAAACGTCATGGGAGCGTTTTCTACAAATGACCGGATGGACTTTAGAGCCGTCCTATCCGCCTTCTCGGACACCGAAGTTCCAATGCCTCCTTCGGGAAGATGGGGAAACGCCGGAATGGTGCGAGGGGGAACGCCTGATGTGTGCTGGCGGCTCATGGACGCCCAGTATTGGGCAGGCTCCCGAAGGCTGGCACGAAGGCAGCGGATTTTCGTCGTGGCGGATTTTGGAGGCAGACGTGCCGCAGACATACTATTTAAGCCCCGTCCAATGCTCCCACTTCCTCCGCCTTGCGGAGAGGGCGGGCGGGCCGCCGCCGAAGGAGATCGAACAGCTTCTTTTGAAACAGGGCGGCAGATACCAGTCATCCACCCCTTTCAGTGCTTCCGTATGCGGGGAGCGGCAAAAAGGCAGGAAGAAACGGCCTTCCGAAACAGCTTCGGATTACCAACTGACCCTTTTCCCACTCTTTTAGCCAGTGATGTAACGCCCTTTGCCTTCTGGTATGAGGGCGACCCGGAGGGCGGCTGTATCCGTTTTCTGACGGAAACAGAAAGTGAACGGCTGATGGGGCTGCCAGAGGGCTGGACAAAGTACGGGGCGGACGACATGGAGATCCGGCCTCTGCAACGCTACAAGGCGCTGGGAAATGCGATTGCCCTCCCTTGTGCCGATTACATTATGGCCGGGATCTATGAGGTGCTGGCTGACCGGGCCGGAAAGGAGGAATAAGCCCATGTTTGAAGCCTATATAACCAATACAGCCCTGTACCCCTTAATGGGGATCGAGGTAGGGACAACGGTACATTTCCCCATGACGACACAGGAGTTGCAGGCCGCCCTTGCCAAAATCGGGATAGACGGGAAACGGTACAGCGAAGTGTTCTTTACCAGCTTTGACAGTGATGTGCTGGGGCTCTACGATCATCTCTACGAATGTGAGAACATCGACGAGCTGAACGAGCTGGGCCACGCCCTGCTGGAAGTACGGGATAAGGGCGGACTGGAAACCTTTGAAGCCGCTCTTGTCTTAGGAAACCACACAAGGAGCGTGAAGGATTTGATAAACCTGACGCAGAACCTTGACCTTTACCGCTTTTACCCGGATATTTCCGATGATGAAGGGCTGGGCCGTCTTTACGCCGACGAGCTTGGGACTATCGACATACCGGAGCACATTCAGAACTACTTCGATTATGAGGCATACGGGCGGGATGTGCGTATCAACGAGGGCGGCGTATTCGCTCCCGGTGGGTATGTGTCGGCAGTCCCGGAGGGCTTCAAGGAGTATTACCACGGGCCGCAGGACATTCCGCCGGAACACCGGATATTTGCCTATCCTGAAAAGGCCGAGCCTGTCCACTCCATTCTCGCTGCACTCAAACGGTTTCAAGAAGCCCCGCCCGCTCCGAAAAAGGACAAGGCGGGGCCTTCCCATGAAGAACGGTAAGACTTCGGGCCAGCATGGCCCGAAGCATGAAGGAGGTGCATACCATCAACTATTACCCTATCAATGAAGGAGCCGCCCGCCGGGCAAAGGAAATGAACAGCTTTTCCGACTACAAGGAAGGGAGCGCAACGGCGGAATACCGGGCAATGGTGGACAAGGCCGCCGCCATAGCGGAACAGCAGAAATCCCGGGTGGACCCCATGTACCATGAGAAGATCGACCATCTGTTAGACACCTACGCCCGCAAGCTGGCCGAAAACATGAACCAGGGCTTTGCCATTGACGCAAGGGTTCCCTCTGTGATGATCGCCGGACCTGCCAATTTCCCGGTGGGAAAGAAGGAAAAACAGAACCGGGCCCGGGACAGCAACATGGAGGAATGGCGGTATATTCAAGGGCTGCTGGATAAGATACGCAGTACCGGCATGGGCGGGATCAGCGCCGATGACCCGGCAGCGATTGAAAAGCTCCAGAAGAAGCTGGACGGGCTGGAACGCTCCCAGCTCATTATGAAGGAGGTCAACGCCTATTACCGCAAGCATGGCAAGCTGGACGGCTGTGCGCTGCTGTCGCCGGACCAGATCGAAAAGCTGAAAGCAAGCATGGCGTCAAGCTGGCGGAGCGACCCGAGGCCCTTTGAAAGCTACCAGCTTACCAACAACAATGCGGAGATCCGCCGGGTAAAGGCCCGTATCGAACAGCTTTCCAAACAGGCGCAGCGGGAGTTTTCCGGCTGGGAGTTCGACGGGGGCCGTGTGGAGATGAACCGGGAGGACAACCGCTTGCAGGTATTCTTTGATGGAAAGCCTGACGCGGACACCCGGGCCGAGTTGAAAAGCAGCGGTTTCCGCTGGGCTCCCAGTGTAGGCGCATGGCAGAGGCAGCTCACGGACAACGCCATCCGGGCGGCTGACCGTCTGGAATGTATCAAGCCGCTGTCCGGCGAAAAGCCCTCCCAGCTTCAAAAGAAGCCCTCTATCTTGCAGACCATGCGGGAACAGGGCGAAAAAGTCCAGACGGAGCCGGAAAAGAAAGCTCCGTCCGGCAGGGATGCCGAGCGGTAAGCCTCGGGCCACATTGGCCCGAGGTTTTCTGTTCCCCGAGATTGTACGGGGGCCTCCCGGATAGCGGGAACCCCGACGGAAAGGAGGTTTTATGCAGGAAGAAGTAAACCAAAAAACGGTTGCCCTTTCGATCAGGACAACGAAGCTCACGGGAAAAGTGCTGGCTGCCGCTCTTGGGAAGGTAGCGCGGGCGCTGCAAAAGCACCACCGGAAGGCGCTGACCCCGCAGGGACGCCAGAGCGTGAAAAAGCTGATGAACCACTATGGCGGCAAAAGCGCCATGCCCTATGTGGGAGCCCCAAAGGATTTTGACCGGATCGCGAAGGAGTTCCATGTGGACTACGCTTTCCATAAAGTGAGCCCCGGTCATTACCTGCTGTTTTTCAAAGCCAATCAGGCGGACGCTATCACGGCGGCCTTCCAGAAGTACAGCGCAAAGGTGCTGAACAAAGAGCAGGACAAGGCTTCCATCCTCGGCCAGCTTCGGAAATTCACGGAGCAGATCAGGACGCAGGCAAAGGAAAAGCAGCGGACCAGAGAGGCGGTGAAGGACGGACGTTGAGTGACAAGATCAGAAAATATGTGCTCCCAAACCTGCCGTACCTCTTTGTGTTCTGGTTCTTCTCCAAAATCGGGACGGCCTACCGGATCGCCCCCGGCACAGACTTCGGGACAAAGCTCATGGGGATGCTCGACACCTTCCCCAAAGCCTTTGAAACCTACTGGCCGGGGCTGGGAGGTATTGACCTGCTGGTGGGCCTTGCCGGTGCGGCTGGGATGTATCTGCTGATACAGTCAAAGATCAGGCAGGCGAAAAAATTCCGGCGGGATGCGGAGTACGGCACCGCCCGCTTTGGAACAAAGGAGGATATAAAGCCGTTTGTTGACCCTAAATTTCAGAACAATGTCATTCTGACCGGGACGGAGTTCCTTACCATGAACACCCGTCCGAAGATACCCGCCAATGCCCGGAACCTAAACGCCTGTGTCATCGGCTCGTCCGGCTCGGGAAAGACAAGGTTCTGGCTGACCCCGCAGCTCCTTCAAGCCCATTCCTCGTATGTGGTGGTAGACCCGAAGGGCGGCACCCTCGACCAGTGCGGGCGGTTTCTGCAACGGGAGAAATACAGGGTGCGGGTGTTCAACAGTATCGACTTTTCAAAATCCATGCACTACAATCGTGCGACTTGTTCGCCGCTGAAAAGGTGGCGCACAGCGCTGTTTCAATCAGTTCTGTGAACTGATAATTCGAGAGGTGGAATGAAGGAGTAACGCCCTGAAACGCCTCCCCTGATACTCCGGCATGCAGAGGCCAAACTCTGTGTGAAGCCCGGTAAAGCCGGCAGAGAGATGCCGTAACAGGTTAAGCTGACGAAAGCTGTCCAGAGGTGGACGGTGCATCCTATATGCCGGGGGTCTATAAGATACCCATGGTGAGAATGACAGAGATGTCTGACGAAACTCCCGAATGTAAAGGTCTAAAAGTGCCACGCTCAGAAATGGGCGTGTGGGTTAAAGCCCAGGCAGTACGGTTTAGTAGAAATGGTTGTTACGAAACGCCGTGGCACGTTACAGGCGTGTCCAAGCTGTCAGGCCCAGAGGGAACGCCTAAAGGTATGTATGTACAGATAGGATTATCGGAACAAGGAAAGGCAGGAAGTCTACTGGATAATCCGGCGAAGGATAATAAGCGGATGAATTCCTGCTGAAAAGCAGTGGTCGAACCGATGATATCGTCTGCGAAAAAGAGGACGGTTAGGAATGGCCACAAGTCAGGCAAAACGTCAGCAGTACACAACCACTATTCATGCAGTCGAGTAAGAAAAAGAAATTGTCGCTCGGTTTCATAGAAATGGGGTGATGTACATGGCACAAAAAGCTAAGAAGAAAAGCAAGCTACGCCATGCGGAATACTATGACATGCAGAAAACCTTTGACAGTCTGTATGCAGACAGCAAAAGCGGTGAAGTCTTTGGGCATCTGATGGATATCATCAGCGCCCCCAACAACATCAAGCTGGCATTTAGAAATATCAAAGGCAATGATGGCAGTCATACCGCAGGCACGGATGGGCGGACAATAGAATCATTGGCAGTCATGTCAGAGGATAAGTTTGTAAAGCTCATCCAGAAACAGTTCAGGAGGTATGAACCAAAAGCAGTAAAAAGAGTAGAAATACCAAAGCCAAACGGAAAGATGAGGCCTCTGGGAATACCGTGTATTATTGACCGAATAGTACAGCAATGTATTTTGCAGGTCATGGAGCCAATCTGTGAAGCAAAGTTCTATGAGCACTCTTATGGGTTCAGACCGTGTCGGAGCGCAGAAAATGCGATTTCCTATGCGTATGGACTCGCCCAAAGGAACAAGCTTCACTATGTAGTCGATGTGGATGTTAAAGGATTCTTCGATAACGTCGACCACAGAAAGCTGCTGAAACAGATCTGGACTTTAGGTATACGGGACACCAAGTTGATTCAGATCATCAAGGCCATGCTGAAAGCGCCAATTGAAATGCCTGATGGGGAAACCGTCCTCCCATCCAAGGGAACGCCGCAAGGTGGTATCCTTTCACCATTGCTGGCAAACATTGTCCTCAATGAACTGGACTGGTGGATTGCCTCTCAGTGGGATGAAATGGTGAGGCACATGAAACATCCATGTAAAGTGACCTACTATCCCAATGGCGCAGAGAAAAAGTGCAACAGCTATACAGCCTTGAAGAAAAGCAACCTCAAGGAGATGCGGATTGTCCGTTATGCGGATGATTTCAAGATATTTTGCAGAACCAAAGAGGATGCAGAGAAAACCTATTATGCAGTCAAAGACTGGCTATGGAAACGGCTAAAACTGGAAGTGTCTGATGAAAAGTCAAAAGTGACTAATCTCAGGAAACGTGACAGTGAGTTTCTGGGTTTTCGCATAAAACTGCGGCGCAAAAGTAACTCATGGGTGATAACTTCAAATGTCTGCGATAAAGCCATACACAGAATCGGCAAGGAAATGGCTGACAGTGTCAAGGCAATACAAAGCAGTAAGACGGCTGAAGAAATAAGCCTGAATGTGGGGGACTATAATGCCAAGGTTATCGGAGTGCAGGACTATTACTGCATTGCGACAAGGGTCAACTTGAATTTCAGCGATATCGCCCGTCCAATCAATGGACAGCTTCTTCATCGTATTGACGGAATCAAGAAGCAGGGCGAGATCAAAAACAGATATCTGAGGAAACGATACGGAAAATCGAAGCAAATGCGATGGATTGGAGAAACGCCACTGGTTCCATTAGCTTACGTGCAATTCAAGATTCCAATGCGGAAAAGCCGAAAAATCAATCCGTATACGCCCGAAGGTAGAGCAGAGATACACGATAATCTCAGGATTGACGTAAATTCAATGCTCTGGCTGATGAGGCATCCGATACCGACCGAATCAGTGAGATACAACGACAACCGGGTCTCCCTCTATGCAGGGCAAGACGGTAAATGTGCAATCACCGGGAAGAAACTGGATGTTCAAACCTGTATCTGTTACAGGAAAACAAACAATTGTAAGAAGGGCAATGACAGCTACCAGAACCTGTTGCTTCTTTCTTTGCAGGGATTGGCAATAGTCAGCTCGGAAGACATGATGTCTGTAGCGGCGTTGGTGAAGGAATACTCTCTGAATGCCAAAGTTATTACCAAAGTGAACAAACTGCGTGCTACCGCAGGACTGCCGCTACTGGCGGCAAAGTAGCAAACTTAGCCAATGTGAAAGAGTGATTGTGTATCACTGCTGAAACTATGCTTGATGGAACGCCGGATGCGGTGAAAGTCGCATGTCCGGTGTGAAGTGGGGGAAAACCCGGAGATAATTTCAAAGGGTTACCTATCACTATCGTTCGCTTACATCAGGTCAGAGAAGGACATCCTCAAACTGGTCAATACGATCATCGTCAACACGAAGGGAGATGGCGATAAGTCCGGGGAGGATTTCTGGGTCAAGGCAGAAAAGCTCTACTATACCGCACTCATCGGCTATATCTGGTACGAAGCGCCGGAACACGAGAAAAACTTCACTACCTTGCTCGAATTGATCAACGCTTCGGAGGCCAGAGAGGATGACGAGACTTTCAAAAATCCCGTTGACCTCATGTTCGATGAGCTGGAAGAGCGTGACCCTGACCACTTCGCGGTCAAGCAATACCGTAAATATAAGTTAGCCGCTGGTGATATATGCTCTAAGTGACTTCTTAATCATGATTTTGTCATGGTTAGTGAAG
>ENA-OPBZ01001329-OPBZ01001329.1-human-gut-metagenome-genome-assembly--contig:-NODE-1329-length-10440-cov-9.215599_pt1 | contig 10440 bp, 10 predicted proteins | sample MGYA00241072_ERZ501459 | MGnify/ENA primary metagenome ERZ501459 (study PRJEB25962, sample SAMEA2042632) | human gut metagenome | biome: human gut; feature: human-associated habitat; material: faeces...
CACGCTATGTACAGTAAGCACATGGGGTTCAGTTTACATCTGCCAGGATCACCGGCGGCCTGGCTGCGATAGCTCTGGCAATAGCCACACGCTGCTGCTGTCCCCCTGACATTTCGTTTGGCTTATGATCCATACGTTTCTCAAGTCCGACTTTTTTAAGAGATTCCACAGCAAGCTTTCTTCTTGTTTTCCGGTCGATCCCACGATAGATCAGAGGAAGTTCCACGTTTTCCAGCGCCGTAAGATTTGCGATCAGATTAAAGCCCTGAAAGATAAAACCAATCTCCTTATTTCGTACCACCGAGAGATCATTATCCTTCATTGTGGATACATCTGTTCCATTCAGATAATATTTCCCGGAGGTGGGGACATCCAGACAGCCCAGCATGTTCATAAAGGTGGATTTTCCGGAACCGGACTGTCCGATAATAGCCACAAATTCACCCTTATGGATCTCCAGGTCCACATGATCCAGCGCCCGCACCTCATTTTCTCCGGGATTGTAAACCTTGCACAGATCTACTACCCGTACCAATGCATCTTCCATAATAAAATTACTCCTTGTAAAGTAAATCAGTCCCAGGCAAGCCCCTCCTCTGCTTATTGCTTTTCGCCATTGAAACAGAGAGCTTCCCTGATCAGGTTAAAAATACAGAGCGAAGTCTGCAGGGGATACTGCTGTTTCTCGTCAGAACGCTCCAAGCCAAAACAGCAGCAGGCAGACTGCTCTGTCATTTCCGGGAAACCCCCGCTCATTGATCTGTAACGAAAAGATTACCTGAATGTCTTCAGAACTGACACACATTTATACATCTGTTTATGCATCAAGTAAAAACGCCTTATATGCCTTGTATGCCTCATATACATCTGCCTTGCTGGTAACCTCCCACGGAGCATGCATACTCAGCACTGCTACGCCACTGTCGATAACCTCCATTCCGTAAAGTGCCGCAATATAAGCGATGGTTCCGCCTCCGCCAAAATCAACCTTTCCAAGCTCTGCTGTCTGGAAAGCAACATTGTGATCATCAAAAATCCTGCGAACTCTTGCAACGTACTCTGCATTGGCATCGTTGGAACCGGATTTTCCTCTTGCCCCGGTGAACTTATTAAGAACGATACCGCGTCCAAGATATGCTGCATTCTTTTTCTCAAAAGCCTCACCATAGGCCGGATCATAGCCGGCACTTACATCAGAAGAAAGCATGCTGGAATTACGGAGAGCTCTTCTTAATGCAAGCTCGGAATAGCAGCCCATTCCGTCCAGAAGCTCTGCCACACTGTTCTCAAAAAATCTGGACTGCATGCCTGTGGCACCAACGCTTCCGATCTCTTCCTTATCTACAAGGAGACAGCAGCCGGTACGCTTCGGTGTCTCCTCCATCTCCAGCATTGCCGCAAGGGATGTGTAAGCGCATACACGATCATCCTGTCCATATGCTGCGATCATGCTGCGGTCAAGTCCACAGTCTCTTGCCTTTCCTGCCGGAACGATCTCCAGCTCTGCTGAAAGAAAGTCCTCTTCCTCAATACCATACTTCTCATTTAAAATTTTCAGCACATTCTGTTTTACCGCATCCTTTTTGGAATCATCCGGAAGCTCTGCAAGAGGTCTGCTGCCGATCAGGATATCCAGCATCTCACCCTCAATAACCTCTGCTGCCTTTTTCTGGAGCTGTTTTCCGGAAAGATGGATCAGAAGATCTGTGATGTAAAGTACCGGATCTTCCGCATCCTCACCAATGCTGATCTCCACAATGCTTCCGTCCTTCTTTGCAACAACACCATGCATGGCAAGAGGCAGTGTCACCCACTGGTATTTCTTTACACCACCATAATAATGGGTATCCAGATAAGCCAGATCCGTATCCTCGTACAGAGGATTCTGCTTGACATCCAGTCGCGGAGAATCGATATGTGCACAGAGAATGCTCATACCTCCGGAAAGCTCTTCCGTTCCTACATGAAACAGAGCAACGATCTTCTTCATCCCTACCGCATAAACCTTGTCACCGGCCTTGATCTTCTCGCCTTTTTCAAGCTTCGACTCAAGAGATTCATATCCGGCAGCCTCTGCTTCCTTCACGATTTCTGCAACACATTCCCGTTCCGTTTTTCCTTTATCCAAAAATTCTCTGTAAGCCTTCGCAAGCTTCTCCATTTCTGTTTCTTCTGCTTCCTTATAAGAAAGCCACGCATTTCTTCTTTCCATTTTAGTGGTCCACCTTTCTTTATAGCTTCCGGCAGCTGCCGTTTCTCATCATATTATCTGCAATCTGTCTACTATTATAGGTCAAACATTTACGAATTTCCACCGCAATTCCCATTCTTTACAAAATCTTTATGATTCGTTATAGTAGTTCTTAAGAATTGGCCCTGTATCCAAAATTTTCAGGTATCTCACACACGGAAAGCTTTCTGTTTCACCGTAGACTTTACCTGTATGCTCCAACAGGGCAAAGGAGGAAACAACATGCAAGCATCTGCTCAGCTAAAAGAGCTTCTTCACAGCATCAACCGCAAAAGCTATCCTGCATACAAGTCTCTGCGGGGTGCATACCAGTTTGACCGTTATATTTTGTCCATTGACCACGTGCAGGGGGATCCTTTTGCCTCTCCCTCTCACATCAGTGTGAAGCTTTCCCACCGAGACACCGGATTTCCGGCAGAATATTATAAGGATTCCCTGACCCGCATCACACTGGGAGACTTTCTGAACCGCCAGTTTGAACAGCAGGTAAACCGTTATACCTTCCGTGCAAAAGGCTCCGGAAAAAGCGGCCTGATCTCAGTAAGCCACTGTGGTCAGGAGGTTCTTGCACGTACCGCCTGTGAAATAACGGAAAAAGGCATCACTGCCCGTTTCTTCATCGGTTTCCCGGCCAATGGCAGAACCATCAATTCCCCCGAACTGGAAAAAATCCTCTTCGATTTTCTTCCGGTCTGTATTCACAAGGCATTTTTTTACCGGAATCTTGACCCGGAAGCGCTGAGAAAAGCCATCTGCCTTGCCGAAGATCAGGCATTTATCCGTCAGGAGCTGAAAAAACGTTCTCTGGCTGCCTTTGTCAGTGACGGCGCTATCCTCCCCAGGGAAAGCGGCATCTCTTCACGCCCGATGAAAAACTCTGTTCCTTTTGTTTCTCCGGAAAGCCTGAGGGTTTCCATGGAGCTGCCCCACAGAGGAACCATAACAGGCATGGGCATTCCCTGTGGCATCACCTTGATCGTAGGTGGCGGCTACCATGGCAAATCCACCTTACTTAACGCACTGGAGCTGGGAATTTACGATCACATTTCCGGCGATGGCCGGGAGTATGTCATTACCGATCCTTCTGCTCAGAAGCTTCGCTCTGAGGACGGCCGTTTTATCAAAGATGTGGACATTTCTCTTTTTATCAACGATCTTCCAAATAAAAAAGACACCCTCTGCTTTTCTACAGAGGATGCCAGCGGCAGTACTTCACAGGCTGCCGGTATCGTGGAAAGTATGGAGGCCGGAAGTAAAGTCTTTCTCCTTGACGAGGATACCTCTGCCACCAACTTTATGGTCCGTGATTCCTTCATGCAGCGGGTGATCTGCCGGGAAAAGGAGCCCATCACTCCATTTCTGGAACGTGCGCGGGATCTCTATGAAAAGGCAGAGATCTCCACTATCCTGGTTGCCGGAAGCTCCGGAGCTTTTTTCCATATTGCGGATACTGTGATCCAGATGGATAATTATCATCCGGTGGACATCACAGCAGTCACCAAAAAGCTCTGTCAGGAATATCCTCTCTCAGACATTGAGGCCCCTGCATTCCGCCTTCCGGAAAGCCATCGCATCATGACCAAGGCCAAAGTGGCTCCATCCCGCCACAGCCGTCCCGGACAGCCGGAAAGACTGAAAACCAAGGTTCACGGCAAAGATGGCTTTTCTCTTGGAAAAACCGAAGTGGATCTCCGCTATGTGGAGCAGCTGATCGACTCCGAGCAAACTGCATCCCTGGCGTTGCTTCTGAAATATGCCTGCGAACATCTTATTGACGGAAAACGTTCTCTGCCGGAGATCATCACTTATCTGGATACTCAGCTGAAAAGGCAGGGATTGTCCTTCTTCTCGGAAGGCTCTTATATTCCATGCGGTTATGCCATGCCCAGGATCCAGGAAATATATTCCTGCTTTAACCGCTATCGCAGGCCGTAGCTGTGCCTGAAGCTGTATATCCAATAAATCTCAGACAACAAAAAAACGCTGCCGATAAACATTGGAAATCTTTATCTCCTCTGTCATTCGGCAGTTTTTTTCTGCAATGCAAAACCACCGTCCTGTCGGCTCTGTCTTGCCAATGGAACGGTGGTTTATCTTCATACATATTTTAGGGAAAGGAAAGAGTTTTTCTTAAGAGCTTCTGTTCTCTTAAGATGTTTATATCATACAGGATAAATGTGAGAGAAATTTGTACAATTTCTAATAAATTTATAAAATTTATTAACGAAGTCTAATCATTTTCCAAAATAATCCTGCTGATCATTATTTACCATGGTCTTCCGGAAAAACACGAAATATTACAGCCGTTTCTTTCGCTTTTTAGTCATGTCTCTGCTCTTTGTTATCATATGTCTCACAGAATCTGGCAGCAAAAGCCGGTGGCTCCTGATGCGCATACAGATGAGAAATGTCTCCAAAAGAGCTCATACGGAAGGACGCGATCCCTTTTCGCCTCTCCTCTGTAACAATGGTGCTCACCGATGACGGCGCCGCACAGAAATTCTGCAGCATCACCAGCGGAGAGATACTGAGAAGATAGCTGATGAGTACACAGCTTACACCGAAATGGCAGAAAAACACAAGCGTATCTTCATTGGCTTTTTCTGCTCTGTAATAATGTCCTTCCCGCACATAGCCATGCTCTGCCAGAACTTTATCAAAATTCTGTGTGACCCAGTCATACTCTTCTTTCATTTTTCCCTCTCGCAGGATGTCATTATCCCACCAGCGGTCAAAGCTGTAGAAATTTTCGATCTTCGTCCAGTCCTGGGGAAGCCAGTCCCAGGGAATGATCTTTTCCCCATGAAGATCCGGTCTTCTGATCTTTACGTCGAATTCTCTCAGCCACTTGCATTCTGTAGCTGTTCTTCCGTTTTTCTTCAGTGTGCAGGATGCGGTATCCTTTGCTCTTCCAAGCGGAGAAACATAAAAATCCCTGACATCAAGAGCTGCGATCTTTTCAGAAAGAAATTCCGCTTCCTTCCAGCCCTTTTCGGTCAGGGAATCTATTGTGTAATCCGGGTCTCCATGTCGTATAAAAAGTAATTTCATCTTTTGGTATCCTCCATTTCATAACCTGGATTTCCATTATATTCTTATTTTTTCAGTTGTCAATTCCTGATAGCTTCTGCTGCAGGGATCAAACCTGATCCGCAGTTTCTCCATGGAGCACAGCCTGCTGCTCCCTCAGCTCATAAACTGCCTTTTTCAATGCCTGAAAGCTCTCCTCACTGATTATGTGCTCGATCCTGCAGGCATCATGAATCGCTGTTTTTTCCTGGACTCCCAGTATCATCAGCCAGGAAGAGATCAGCTGATGACGTTCATATACCTTATCGGCAATCTTATGTCCGTCCTCTGTCAGACGGATATCTCCGTTGTCGGCTACTGTGATGAGATTTTTCTGGCGAAGATTCTTCATGGCAACACTGACACTCGGTTTCTTAAAGCCCATCTCTGCCGCGATATCCACAGCTCTTACAAGAGAGCTCCTGTTTCCAAGGATCAGGATCGTTTCCAAATAATCTTCAGATGATTCATTTGATCTCACGTTATTTACACCTCCCTCGGTTTGTTAAAACTAACCAAGTTAATCATAACATACTTTAGGAGAATGAGCAATGGTTTTTACTGCTTTCTGTTTAGTTCTGCCTCAATTGCCAGAAGGCACTGGCTAGAACATATCTGCAGAATTCTGGAAATTTCCAGGAGTTTTTCCCTGGAGCAGTTTCCCCGGAGCAGTTCACAATATCCCTGAAATTTCATCTGTACCAGGATATGTACCAGCTCGTGATCAACTTCTTGTCCACATTCCTTTTGAAAACGTTCATTAAGGATCTGCTCCATTTTCGTACAGGCATCCTCACGGAAATTCACATATCTGGTACCTTCAGCTCCATCTATGAGGATTTTTGCGATGTCCCTGTTTTCCCAGATAAATTCCATAAGTATCCTGTCATATTCTTCCGGATGCAGTTGTTTTTCCTGATCCGTAAAGTCTCCCATGATCCGCTTCAGATCCTCTACCGTCTCTTCCACGATTTCTTCAAAAAGAGCTGCTTTACTTTCAAAAAAGAAATATAGCGCTCCCGTAGTCACCTCTGCTTTTTTGCAGATCGCACGAAGAGAAGCCTTCAGAAATCCCCTGTCTCTGAATTCTTCCTTCCCCGCTTCCAGAAGTCTGCTCCGCACAGCATTTTCTGATTTTTCCATATTTTACGCACTCCATCATTTTTCCTGCATTCCGCTTTGCAGGAAAATTCCGCTTATTTCTGACCAGCTGTTAATTTTTTAGCAATCTGATCTTACTGATATTTTACCTTAAATCGCTGAAAAAAGAAAGTATTTTGTACCCCGTGTCAATCTGTCATCGGGGAATCTCCACGGTCTGTAACGATTTCATAGCCTACAGACTCCACACGTCTGGTAAGGCACCCTCTGCACTCTGCTGCTTCCTCGCCTGTACAGATCTTGTTATCATAAAGCTCATACTGTTTACGGTTCTTCACCGGAGAAAGATTGGGCATTACTACATTTGCACCCGCCTGAAAACCCTTTTCCCTGCCTCTGGGGTCCAGGGTCCCCAGTGCTGTGGTTGCCGGAAGAAGTACCTGTGGAAGCAGGATCCGGATGACAGACAGCAGAAACAGTGTCAGGTCCACACTTCCTGCCGGTTCCTCTGCAAATTTCGTATCATGGTGCGGGACAAATGGTCCGATCCCCACCATATGCGGATTCAGGTCTTTAAGAAAAACAAGGTCTTCCGCCAGATACTCCAGCGTCTGTCCCGGCGCACCTACCATAAATCCGGCACCTATCTGATATCCCAGTTCCTTCAGGGTATAAAGACACTGTTTACGGTTTGCAAGACTTAAACTCTCCGGATGAAGATAACGATAATGTTCCTCACTGGCCGTCTCATGACGGAGTAAATAGCGGTCTGCTCCGGCATCTTTAAATCTCTGATAGCTTTCTTTTGATTTCTCCCCAATGGATAGCGTGATCGCACAGTCCGGATATCCCTGTTTGATGGGCCGGATGATGTCAACCATCCGGTCATCATTAAACCATGGGTCTTCCCCTCCCTGGAGCACAAATGTCCGAAATCCCAGCTCATAGCCATTCTCGCAGCACTGCAGGATTTCTTCCTTTGTAAGGCGGTAACGGCTGGCATTCCTATTAGAACGGCGGATCCCGCAGTAATAGCAGTCATTTCTGCAGTAATTGGTAAATTCTATCAGACCTCTTGTATATATTTTATTTCCAAAATATTTTTTCTGTATACGGACAGCCTCTTCCCGAAGCAGACGAACCGTATCCGGATCCTGGTATAAGTGCAGAAGTTCCGGATATTCTTCCTTTGTCAGCTGTCCTTCTTTTATAAATTTTTCAACGATCCCCATACTTTATCTGTCCTTCTCTTTTATTTACAAAACTATCTGTAAAAAATATTTTATCACAAAAAAACAGATATTGCACAATATAAGTATACATGCAATATCTGTTCTTACAGAATGGTTACTGTTCATTCCGTTCTCAGTAACACAGAATAATCCAATTTCTATTTAATAAGATCCTTTACAACCTCACCGGCAATGATCAGTCCCACTACGGAAGGCACAAAGGCATTACTTCCCGGTACCTGACGTCTCTGAGTACATTTTTTTTCTGTTCCCGGAGGACAGATGCAATGAGACTTGCAGCTGATCGCCATATCATCAATTGGAGTCATTGGCTTCTCCTGTGAGTAAACCACCTTCAGTTTTTTGATTCCTCTTTTTTTCAGTTCACGGCGCATGACCTTTGCAAGGGGACAGACGGACGTTTTATAAATATCTGTCACTATAAAACCTGTTGGATCCATCTTATTTCCGGCCCCCATAGAGCTGATGATCGGTGTTCCTGAAGCCTTTGCCTGCTCTACGAGCATCAGCTTTCCGGTTACAGTGTCGATCGCATCGACTACATAATCATACTGGGAAAAATCAAAGGAATCTGCTGTCTCCGGCACATAAAATGTTTTGTGGATATTTACAACTGCATCCGGATTAATTTCAAGAATACGTTCTCTGGCCACGTCAACTTTATATTTCCCTACGGTCTTTCTTGTTGCGTAAATCTGGCGATTGATATTGGTGAGGCATACTTTATCATCATCAATGAGATCCAGGGTACCTACGCCACTTCTGACCAGTGCTTCCACCGTATATCCGCCAACACCGCCAATTCCGAATACTGCGACTCTGGAATTTTTCAGCTTTTCCATTCCTTCTTTTCCGATTAATAATTCTGTTCTTGAAAACTGATTCAGCATTTTCTGACTTCTCCTTATATTCTTTCCATGTATATTTATACTGACAACGGATATATTTTTTATATCTGTCCGATTTGTTTTACAACTGTCAGGATTCTATCATGGGAAAATAGCCTTGTCAATATCCCTACCAATAAGCTAGGAATATTTTCCCGTTTTCATCAATAAATTTTATGATACAAAAAAAGATCCCTAAAAAGGAATCTTACTGATACTGCGGGTAGCCGGACTTGAACCGGCACGGAGTTGCCCCCGAGAGATTTTAAGTCTCTTGTGTCTGCCTATTCCACCATACCCGCATATTCAATTAATTTGTTCAAAAATGGGGCCTATAGGGCTCGAACCTATGACCCTCTGCTTGTAAGGCAGATGCTCTCCCAGCTGAGCTAAGACCCCAAATATGAACGACCCAGAAGAGACTCGAACTCTCGACCTCCGCCGTGACAGGGCGGCGCTCTAACCAACTGAGCCACTGGGCCATACAAAATATAAAACTTTTAAAATGGACCTTCGGGGACTCGAACCCAGGACCGACCGGTTATGAGCCGGTTGCTCTAACCAACTGAGCTAAAGGTCCAAAAAGCCGATGATCGGACTCGAACCGATAACCTGCTGATTACAAATCAGCTGCTCTGCCAATTGAGCCACATCGGCATGTTGTAACAGAATCAAGCCTCAAAAATCACATTTCCATTATTTAAATGACTCCAAGGGGATTTGAACCCCTGTTACCGCCGTGAAAGGGCGGTGTCTTAACCGCTTGACCATGGAGCCATATTTCTTTTTTATGTTTCGCTGTTTTGTATTTCCCTCAGCGACGAGTTAAATAATACCATACCTTTTTTATAATTGCAAGCTTTTTTTTGAAAAATTTCAATTTTTTTTACAAAGCCGGAAAACAGGCCGAAAAGCCTTATAAAATGGGCTTTCCAAGGGTTTGTATTTTCTTTCTCAAACCCTACCCGGGAAAATTTTTTCTGTTTTTTTCAAACATTGACATTATTTTTTCTCTGTATATAATTGAAAGTATGATGACTTAAAAAATCATATGAAAGGATGACAATAATGAAAGTTTTATTACTCAACGGCAGTCCTCGCAAAGAAGGCTGCACTTATACAGCTCTTACAGAGATCGCAGAAACCTTAAAGAAGAACGGTGTGGAGGCAGAAATCTTCCAGGCCGGGGATCCTTCTCAGGAAAACGTTGCTGACGCAGCTGCCATTATGAAAGAGGCTGACGCCCTTATTGTTGGTTCTCCGGTTTACTGGGCTTCTCCTTCCGGACAGATCATCGAATTCATGGATAAATTCGCTTCCAAGGCCGGAAAGGATATGATCCACAAGCCTGCCGCAGCTGTTGCTTCCGCAAGACGTGCCGGTACTACTGCTACTCTGGATGTTCTGATCAAATACTTTACCTATCATCAGATGCCTGTCGTGTCCGGAAACTACTGGACAATGGTTCACGGCAATACCCCGGATGACGTCAGAAAAGACGCTGAAGGCCTCCAGATCATGCGTACGTTAGGCAATAACATGGCATGGCTGTTAAAATGTATTGAAGCCGGTAAAAAGGCCGGTATCGACGCTCCGGAGACAGAGCAGAAGATCATGACTAATTTCATTCGATAAGCCAGAATTTCTCTGTCATAGCTTTATAAATTTATTGATTATCTCTAACAGTCAATATTTCTATTTGTAGTTACAAAAATAAACGTGCAGATATAAATATATCTTATTTATATCTGCACGTTTTTACATCCTTATCCTGTCACAGATCAAGCATAAAAAAATCCCATAAACTTTACATTTACAGGAAACAAAAAAACTCCCCCTGTTGGACTCGAACCAACGACACTGCGGTTAACAGCCGCAT
>ENA-OPBZ01001343-OPBZ01001343.1-human-gut-metagenome-genome-assembly--contig:-NODE-1343-length-10360-cov-2.711305_pt1 | contig 10360 bp, 6 predicted proteins | sample MGYA00241072_ERZ501459 | MGnify/ENA primary metagenome ERZ501459 (study PRJEB25962, sample SAMEA2042632) | human gut metagenome | biome: human gut; feature: human-associated habitat; material: faeces...
CCATGAGGTGCAGGAAGAAGTTTTCTGTTACCGTATATGAGATGCTTTGTCGTTTTATTGAGTCCGTATACGGTTCCGTTTCTGTCATGCACATCTCCTGCATAAAACGGCTGGAAAGCTATAGCTGACGAGGTATATAAAAACCTCATATGATTTACCTGACGGCCTCCTATCGGAAGAACAGTATTTAATGCCTTAAGCTGCCTGTGGTAATATGGTTCAAGCTCATAAGAGCTTCCCTTTGCCTTCTGTTTTAAAATATCCACCCTCTGTGTCAGCTCCTCAAGCGAATCAGCATACACCAGCACCAGAAGCCCTAGAAAAACTCCCTCCTCATCATTCTCATCAAGCTGGTCCATGTCATCCTCCAGGCTCGTCTTCTTTTTGGTCAGGCTGTAGCTTGTGGTTGCTCCGAACTGCTTATTGTTATAATTTCTTGTACGTTCCTGGGATATTACCCTTTCGTTATTTGAATGCGCGTTTTCAAGTCTGTCATAAATTACATTTTTGGTAACACGCTGCATGTCTATCGTAATGTATGTCGGAAAAAGTACATCACTTAAGCTGTGTATTACCTTGTCCTCTGAAAGAGACTGCCCAAACGCGGTTCCTACAAGCACTGATACGTATTGTTTATTGTTTATAACCATGTAGTCGGTATCTGACTGTATTGATGCCGGAAGTATCTGGTTTTTCCATCCGCTGTCATGTGGTGATATTCTTGCTGGAGGCAGGCACTCTTCCCCTGCCCGTAACATTCTCGACAGCAGCACCATTCTCTCTTCTGCAGACATTTTGTATATCCTGCTCCTTAAGTTACGGAAAATATTTGACAGGGTAGTGTCAATCGTTGCAAAGTATGCCTCAGCTTCTTCCAGAGAGTGCGCACGGCATGTAACAGTAAGAATCATTGTCTTTCTGATGTCCCTTGTTCCTTCATCTATCTTCTGGTTAATCCACTTTCCTATTCCTTTTTCTATCACAGGGTATTCCTGTCCGTTAATTGGATTAAATATCTCATTCACAAATGAATCCAGGTCTCTCTGTTCGTTTGCAAGCGTAATCTTAAAAGGTCCATCCAGAGATTTCAGCAGTGTCATTATCTCCAGCAGTGTGCTGTCCTTTTTAGAGGTATCCTTATTTACATAATTGATATCCTCGAACACATAGCTCTGATCATACATTGCTTCACCTGTCATTGGCTCAATCTTAAAGTTGCCGTTTTCGTATGCCCTGTCAATGCAAAGCCACTCCTTGACGCTCCGCGGCACCTTTACTACCGGCACGCTTAATGCTCTTCCCTTTTCAAATTCGCTATTTGCATCTAATTTTGCCATTATATCTCCTTTCCTTTAAATTCCAAAAGTCTGTTTCATGAATGAGTCTGCACCTTTTACTCCTGCAGCTGTCAGCATCATTATAAACATATTCTGTATGCATCTGGTAGGCAGCACTATATCCGTAAGAAGATTCTCTGCAAAGAAATCCGTCAGATCAAACTTAGACACCAGTATAATAAAAATTGCTATTATAACAATTGATAATGACTTCGTTAACAGTGTCTTAATCCATGCTCCTGCAGCATTCTGTATTCCCGGTCCTCCGGGAATACAGGAAATCGCAAGCGGACCTACGGCTGCAAGCATGTATAACTGTACGCTTCTCGAAAATATGGTTATAAATACCGTAGCTGAGCATACAATAGCCACCACCAGAAAAATAATTCCTACTATCATGTGCACCATTGCCTGAACAGAGTCAAGTACCCCCTGCTCAATTCCCTTAAACTCTCCTGTCGATAGCATTACGGAGCCTGTCGTACCGGTAATTTCAAATACCCATTTGCTGAACAGCATAACAGAATTGATTCCAAGATTTCCAAGGATGACCTTAATAAGTATATTGACTCCGGTTTCAAGTGTCATGCTCTCCCGCAGGTTTCCAACCTGCCTGCATATTCCTATGTAAAAGAAAAGATTCAGCATTGTAGCTGCTATTGCCTGAAAAAAAGGATAGAGAAAGTTGTTAACATATGCCCATGCCGAAGGCGAAAAACTCTCAGGTGTACTCAGACCTTTTCCCAGACAGAAACTTAATATAAAATTCCATATATTAACTCCAATAGTATATAAAGGTGAAAGGCCGCTTGTAATCCAGTCCATTAAACCACTCCCTTACATTATTGCTGTCAGTATCTGCGGTGCCATTGCCATAACAAAACCGCCTCCAATACGTTTGAATGCGTTTGCCTGCATTGTACCCTCAGACCCCTGAAAGGCAATGCCCCACTCTGCAATTCCCCAGAGTGTAATTATTGAACCGATGGATGAAATAACTCCACCTACAAGATTCTGCAGCGATGTGAATTTTGCTGCTACAACATTTGCTGCATCCGCTGCGTATACCGGTGACACTTCTCCTGCCATGATTACTGTAGTAATAAGCAGTGCAAGCATAACCTGGAAGAAACGTACCGCATCCACGTTCTGTATTCTGTACTTTACCATTTTTATATGCCTCCCTATTTTTTCTTTTTTGCAAGTGCCACAATGCCTACTCCGATAAAGCTCAGCAGAAGCCATGAACCGAAGAATATCATTCCCATAAACTGTGCCATATCCGGCTTAAATTTAACAAGCAGCGCTGTCAGCGATAATGCAAGCATAAATGCTGCTACAAATGTAACAATGAACCCAACTGGTATTTTTTTCTTTCTGTGCATAATAATTTTCTCCTTTTTTAAAAAACGCAGAGCCTCACAGCCCTGCGTTAATCATTGTTTGTAGGTAATTGGGTAACCCCCTAGTGTTTCTTCTTTGATACTGCTTTCTTCCTGAAGAATGAACAGACACCTGCCATTACTCCTGCTATTCCTGCAAGTACATACATAACCACTGACATGTAATCACCGGTTTTTGGCTTTGGCGGAGCAATCATTGTAATGGTCTGGGCTGCATCGTTGATGTCATTGTGTGATGCAGTGGCATAAGCGCCATCTGCAGTCACAACATCAAGCTGCTCAAATACTACAAGCTGCTTTCCTGTCATGCCTTTTCCATTGAATCTGAATGTCACGTCAACTACGCCCTCGGTACCTGCCGCTGTAAACTCAGTTACTGCAGTAACTTCCTTTCCGTCAATCACAAGTGCTTTTCCTGTAGCTTTGTCCATGAGCTTTCCTGTCACTCTGTAGGTCTGTCCCTGTACCAGATTCTGGTACGCAACTGAATCTACAATAGTAACGCTGCTGTCAGCTGTTGAGTTGTGATCCTTTCGCTCACCATCGATGGCTGTTGTTCCAATCTTCGGAACATAAAGTGTCTGTGCCTCGTCTGTAATGTCTGCATGTGTCGCTATGAGATTATTCTCATAATATACATTCTCGAACATCACAATCGTTCTTCCTGCAAGAAGGCTCGCATCAAATGTAAATACCACATCCACTTTGCCTGTTGCTTCCTTCGCAACAAACTCTGCCTCTGCTGTGACATTATTTCCGTTTGCAATAACCGGTGCTCCGTTTGACTTGTCTACTGCAGTTCCGACTACCTTATACTTCTTTCCCGGTACCAGATTCCGGTACGATACAGTATCAACTATCTTTGCATTCTTCTCAGCATAAAACATGCTGGTGCCTGACTTTGCATCCTTTGCTGTGGTCTTAATCTGTGGCACGCAGATGGTCTGGTTCTCATCACTGTAATCTTCATGTACCGCAATGAGCACCTCTTTAACTTCACTGTTGTCGGCTGGATTGTTATCTTCATTATCTACCTCGACCTTGTTTGATGTGTTATCTGTTTTATTCTGTGTGTTTTCTGATTCAGATGCCTTCTGTGTATCATCAGGTGTCTTGTCCTTGTTTGATGTATCATCAGGGTTTGCATCAGCATTATCCGCATTTTTCACGAGATATAGCTTTTCAAACAGCACCATTGTCTTTCCGGCAAACTCCTTTGCACTGAATGTAAACTCAACATCCACAGTGCCGTCTGCTGTCTCAGGTGTAAATACAGCCTCGGCCGTGATATCCCTGCCGTCATTCTGCAGTGGTTTTTTGCTGTCCTTATCCATTACTGTTCCTGCCACCCTGTATGTAAGGCCCGGGATAAGGTTTTTGTATGTTACTGTATCTTTTACTTTTACATCATCCCCTGCATTTGACAGATGAATGCCTGTCACCTCATCAAGTGCCTCTGTTGCAATGGCTGGCACGTAAATGGTCTGTGCCTCGTCATTTATGTCAGCGTGTACTCCTACAAGCCTGTTCTCATAACGGATTTCCTCAAACATTACAATGGTCTTTCCGGCTAAATTACTTCCGTCAAAGATAAAATCAACATCCACTTTTCCGTCCGCTGTCTCAGGTGTCAGCTCAGCTTCTGAAGTTACTGCTTTTCCGTCTGCATCCTTAATCACCTTTCCGGTTTCCTTATCCATCGCTGTTCCTGTGACCTTATATGTCTTTCCAGGAATGAGATTTGTGTACTCGACAGTATCCGTGATTTTGATATCCTTCTCAGCATATGTGAGCTTCGTCTCTGTCTTTGTGTCTGTTGCTGTAGTCTTTACTGATGGAACATATACAATCTGTGCTTCATCGGAAATATCAGCATGCACGCCAACGAGCTTATTGTTGTAGTAGATGTTTTCATACATTACTACAGTCTTTCCTGCAAGTGTGCTTCCGTCAAATACAAACGCAACATCGACTGTACCATTTGCTTTTTCTGCCGTGAATGATGCCTTTGCGGTTACATCTTTTCCTGCATCGTCCTGTAATGTCTCGCCTGTTGTCTTGTCTATTGCAGTTCCTGTGACTGTGTATTTCTCACCCGGTACCAGATTCCGGTACGCTACCTTGTCAACGATATGGATGTCCTTTTCTGCAAGGGTAAGCTTTGTTGCTGTCTTTTTATCAATTGCTGTTGTCTTTACGGATGGGATATAGATAGTCTGTCCCTTGTCATTGATATTCTCATGGGCTGCAATCTCTGCCTTTCCATAAAGCATCTTTTCAAACACAACCACAGTTGTATCATCAAGACCCTTTGTGTTGAAATGAAAATCTACTTTTGTCTCTCCGTCAGCTGTATCCGGTGTGAAATCGGCTGATGATGTAACAGCCTTTCCGTTTACTGTCACAGCCTTGCCGGTACGCTGGTCCATAAGTGTTCCGGAAACAGTGTATGTCTTGCCCGGTACCAGATTCCGGTACGCTACTGTATCTGTGACAGAGATTTCCTTCTTTGCCTCGCTCACGTTGATTTTAGAGCTGTCATCTGTTGCAGTGGTCTGTGCTGTCGGAATGTGGATTGTCTGGCCCTCATCATTAATGTCCTTATGCTCTGCAACCTCCACATCCTCAAGTGTAAGTGTCTCAAAAACTACAAAGCTCTTTCCTGCAAGTCCGGTTGTATCGAACTCAAACTTGAGCTTCTTTGTGCCTGATGCACGTCCTGCCGTGAAAGCCATCTCCTGTGTGACAGGCTCTCCATCAACAAGCAGCTCTTTTCCTGTTTCTTTGTCCATGAGCACACCGCTTAATGTGTATGTCTCACCCTTTAAGAGGTTTGTGTATGTGACAGTATCGGTAATAACCGCCCTGCTGTCTGCAAGTGTAAGGTGGTCAGCTGTCTCACTGTCTGTGGCTGTGGTGTGGATTTCAGGGAAATAAATAGTCTGGTCTTTATTCTCCATATCCTCCTCTGTGGCTGCCACGTAATCGCCATATGTGAGCTTCTCGCATACAACTACTGTCTTTCCGCCAAGTGCAGATGAATCAAAGTTAAAGTGCATATCGAGCACCTTCTTTGTTCCGTCAGATGTAAATGTCTGTGAAGCTGTCACCGGATTACCGTTAACCATGACTGCTTCGCCTGTGTCCTTGTCCATGAGTGTACCTGTAATTGTATACTCTCTGCCTGCCATTGTATCTGTGATTGTTACCTTATCAACGATATCAGTATCAGCAGACGGCTTGATGATCTGGTACTGTGTCTTTGCATCAGATGCCTGTGTTGTGATTACAGGTGTTGGCTCTGAATGGTTCTCGATTGTACCTATATCAACTGTAACCTTGTCTCTTCTGATAGAGAACTCGCCCTTATAGAGGATTTTTCCCCTGTTGTTGTCACAAGAAAGTTCCTCAAGTGTGTAATCCCCATAAGGCATTGCTCCAAGAGAATCATCAACAGCAGCTTTTCCGTCTCCTGTAGAGAACCACAGTCCGTCATACGCACCGCCGCCGTTTGTGTTCTTTGAGTGTGCGTTCCAGCCACTCTCTGAGCTGTAGTAACCATTCTCATCAGTCTTAATTATGTGGCTCTCGCCTGTAGCTTTGTTTGTTACCCTGAATGGAATGTCACCCATTCTGTTCTGGTTGTCTGTATCAATCTTAGTAAGCTTGAAATCACCACGCTTGATCTTATCGGCAACAGAAAACTCATTGCCACCGTTAAGACGTGCAATTGTTCCATTCTGCGTGATCTGTGTCACATACTTTCCTGTAACCTTTGTACCGCTTCCTGAAGCCTGCAATGTTGCACCATCAAGCTTGTATCCTTCCGGTGCCTTTGTCTCTTCGATTGAGAGTGTTCCGAGTGGTAATATTGCTGTTCCTGCAGCATTTGTGTAAAAATCATCGCCAGAAACTTTACATGTTTTATTTAACATTGCAACAAATTTTCCATTTGATGCCTTTACTGTTTTAATAACCCATGTACGTGTAGCATTTGCCGGGAGATTTCCTGCATCATAGAATCCTGCATAGAACTTAACCGTGAACTCTGCTCCCTCAAGGCTTGCTCCACCCTGTGCAGCCTCTCCAGTAGCACTGTCTATCTTTGTTAATGTAATAGCCACAGGATCGTTTACAGGTGTATCTGATACGCTTAGCGCTGTATTCTGTCCGTCTGTTACAGTAAATGACTGTACCGAACTATCAAGTGCATATCCTGCCGGAGCTGTAAGCTCCTTGTAGTAGTATGTTCCGGCATTCAGTGAAACAGCAGCTGCATTGCCGCCTGCATCCGTTGTCAATGTAGTAACCTGAGCTGAACAGCCTGCATCAGAATAAATTCCGTATACAGCTCCTGCGAGTGAATAACATGAGTTTCCTGATGTGATTCCTGTGTTAGCTGACGTCTTGCTCAATGAAACTGTACCTGTCGGTGTGTACTCATAACCAAGAATGTTCTGTGTCGCACTTCCTGTGGAAAGTATATATACCTTAAATGATGCAGGTGCTGTCGCCCAGCAGAGGCTTGGTAATGTAGCCTGCCCATTTACCAGATCACCATTGGCATTATATCCTAGTACGTTCTGGTATACCCAGTTCTTGAATGAACTGTTACATCCATGCATAGAACCTACTTCATCGTATGACACCAAAAAAGACAACATTATGTGACTTAATGCAATGTACTTGTCGTCATCCATTGCGCTGCCGTCATACCATGTAGATGGGAAATAGTTTGCATTAAAGCCCGGTGCTCCCCAGCAGTAATACGCAAGATTGCGACTCTGTAGTGCCTGCGTTTCGTCTCCGGCATTGCTTACATAATTCTCAACATCGTAGTGCTTTTCATATGTTCCGGACTGCGGAGTCTTTTTAGACGGCTGAACGCAATAAGCATAATTGCCGCCTGCATACATCTTGTGTGTTTCGTATCCGGCATACTTGGCAGAATCATCTGATACCGTCAGTTCGACCGTATCACCGGCCGCCTTTACCGGCACTGTTCCCATACCGGTTGTGATGATTGTTGGCACAGATAAAATGACTGCCATGGCCAGTGCCAACACTCTTTTAAATTTTTTCATGCGATTTGTCTCCTTAATTTATTTGCACTAAAAAAGGACTGACCGCTATGGTCAATCCCTGCTGTTATGGAGGTCCCCTCTGCATGATGTCTGTTCGTGATATAAGTTTTTTCATCATGTTCTCCTGTCATGTTATTCATTTGGCTTACAATTTGTAACAAAAAAGGAACTGCACGAGACCTCTGTACAATTCCTTTATCATCAATTATATATTACACTATCATCAAAAAGATATCTACCACCACTTACTACCACCCTATTTTGTGGCACCGCATCCGCTGCATCTTTCGCCATAGACATTCTCCGTATATGCTGCCTGATCTACCACATAGACCTGCTCTGTTACTGCGTCATGGTGTATGGTTCCGACCTGTACCGGGATACAGCTGTAACTTCCATCGCATACAGAATAGTGTTCAATACCCGCCCAATCATCAGTTCCCATATCATATCCGCATTTGTTACATACGTTATGTTCCTCATACTTCGGCTCATCATATGCAGCCTTTACCACCTTTGTCTCATAGTGTCCCTGCTCCGGGTGGTTTATTGTATTGGCCACATACCTTACCCATGTATGGGTATGAGCAGCTGGCTTATTCGCTGTGCCTGATGAGCTGTCTGTACCTTTGCTGCCTGCGGCTGATGCCGGCTTGGTCTGATTTGATGCACCTGAAGACTGCGCGCTCTTTTTACCGCTGTCTGTTTTTGCAGTTGAAGCACCTGTACTTTGTGTGCTGTTGTGGTTCACGGCTGTGGAGGTACTATTCTTTGTACTGCTCTTACTGTCTGAACTGTTCTTCTTTACAGTACTGTCAGTGTCTTTACTGTCAGCAGACGATGATGCCGCAGCATCTGATGTATCTGATTTTGATGTACCGGAACCCGGTACGTTTTCACCATCATTTACTGTTGCAGTCATTTCTTCAGACTGCGTATCCCCTGCAGCTTCAGATACTCTTTCCGTGCTGTTCTGCATATCAGATACTGTTGCTTCCTGTGTATTGCTGCTCTTGTTTTCGGCTGATCCACACGAAGCTGCCGAAAATACAACCGTTATCGCAAGTATTGCTGTTATGATTTTTCTCTTCATGCTGTTACCTTCCTTTCTTACTGGTTCATCTCCTGATTATCAAAATCAAAATAAGGTTCCTCAAGCTCCGTATCATAATACTGATATGCTTCATTGAAAGTATCTTGAAAATCATTATCATGATTTCTGTAAATATCACCGCCGGTTAAAATAGCTGCAAATATATTCTGTCTGATAACCCTTTTCGCTATAGGTGCTATTAACATAAACACTGTTGAAATAATGAACACAACAACCATCATAACCGCACAGAATACCTTCTGAATAGTACGCAAAATCTTATTCTTCATTCCTTTTTGCCTCCAGTCTTTTTAATTCTACCATATATGCAAGCATTCTTTTAGTGTATACAGGACACTCACGGTCACCGGATATCCAGTGCCTTAAGGTTCCCATTGGAATACCAAATGTCTCCGAAAATTCTTTCTGTGTCATTCCCAGGGATTTTATCAGTTCCTTGAAGGATACTTTTTCTTCCTGTGCAGACATAACACTCATTTCCCGGTCTGAATATATCATCCAGTCAGTCTTTTCATTTCCCATATATATCCTCCCTTCACTTATAAAGTAATCCAATGGGGTGTTTTTGTCAAGTGAAAACATCCCATTAGATTGTTTTTGTGAGAGTTGCACAACAAAATGCTGCTCTTTAACCGTGATCACAAAGTTGTATTTGTGCAATATTTATTTTTTTTCACAATTATATAATACCACTTTAAAAATATGCTATCTACCTCCATTTACCTCCACTTACTACCGGTCCTTTTCCGTCCGGAATTTCTCTGAACTCCCATACATGAGACTTTTATGATGATTTTGTAACATTTAATGCACATATGCCAAGCAAATAATTCTTACAATTTTATTTAACGTGATTTTGCAAAATCCATATTTATCTATGAAATCCACAAAATATTTAATTCAAATTAAAAAATAAGAGAAATAAAAATCATACTCTCTGTGAACAAGAAAGAAGGAGGATATTCACTATGATTAAAACAACAATAATTAAAACAAAGACAACAAAAACAAGAATAGAAGAAATTGTATGACTATATTTAATAAGCTTTTTATTTTGAAAAGAGTCTAAAAACATTTCAAATTTATAAACCAATGGTTGTAAAAAATAAGCAAGTATCGCTCCTACAATCAAAGGAATAAAAGCTGATAAAATATTGGAAAATAATGAAATATCAAATGTTTTATAAATAAAAATAATAAAATATTTAATAAAAATTTTTGCAATTAACATCGAGATATTAATTACTACTTAATTCAAAACACCATAAGTATACCATACATAAAAATTAGAAACAAACAAGTGTGAAATAAAAAAAAATTAAAAAAATTAGCACTCGCCTCTTGACAGTGCTAACAAAGTATGTTATAGTACAAATAGAACAAAGGAAGAAAGATAAAGAATCAAAGATATGATTCCGAATC
>ENA-OPBZ01001362-OPBZ01001362.1-human-gut-metagenome-genome-assembly--contig:-NODE-1362-length-10289-cov-4.100156_pt1 | contig 10289 bp, 7 predicted proteins | sample MGYA00241072_ERZ501459 | MGnify/ENA primary metagenome ERZ501459 (study PRJEB25962, sample SAMEA2042632) | human gut metagenome | biome: human gut; feature: human-associated habitat; material: faeces...
TCGGGGTGCCCGACGGGGCCTACCTCGCCACGCGGGACGGCTCTCGCCTGGGGCGCGGGCTCCCGACCTGCCGCTCGGCGGGGCGCATGGCCCACGTGCTCGGCAGGTGCGAGGACGGCGGGTCGCGGCACTACGGGGAGTATCAGACGGTCGAGGGGACCATCGGGGCGAACGGGCCCGAGGCCATGTCGGAAGTGACGCGAAGGCTCCTCTCCGGCATCGACTACGAGGCCACGAGGCGCCGGAGGGAGGAGGACTACGCCCCCCTGGGGCGCCTTCTCGGCGAGGCGAGCCTCCTCGAGCCCGCCTCGCCCGCGGGGCCGTACATGTACCCGCTGCTCGTCGCCGACGCCGGAGACGCGAGGAGGGAGCTGGCGAGAAGGGGGGTCTTCGTCCCGACCCTCTGGCCGAACGTCGTCGAGGAGTGCCCAAGCGACTCTTTCGCGTGGCGCTATGCCAGAAACATCCTGCCCCTGCCCGTCGACCAGCGCTACGGCGCGGCGGACATGGAGCGGGTCGCCGGCGAGGTTGCATCCGTTTTGAGTTTGGGAGAAAGGAACCAGGCATGAAGAAGATCGTCATTTTCGGCGCCACGGGAAACGTCGGGTCGTACCTGACGAAGTACGCGAGCGAGTTCTTCGACCGAGGCGAGTACGAGGTGGTCGCCGTCGGCCGGAGGGCGGAGGCGAGCGTGTTCGGGTCCATGGGGGTCCCGTACTACTCGGTCGACGTCACGAGGCCGAGCGACTTCGACAGGCTCCCCACCGACGACGTCCATGCGGTCATGCTGCTCGCCGCGCAGATACCCTCCTACATGGCGGAGTACGACGGGGGCCTCTACCTCAGCTCCATCACCATGGGCGCGTACAACGTGCTCGAGTGGTGCCGGAGGGTCGGCGCTGACCGAGTGATATACACGCAGACGGTGTTCGACATCTCCCTCGCGGCCGCGCCCGGAAAGGTGCTCGCCCCCGACACTCCCCCCGCGTTCAGCTACACTGGCGACCACGCCATGTACGTCATCGCCAAGAACGCCGCCCTCGAGGTGATGGAGCACTACTGGCAGGAGGACGGCATCAAGAAGGTCGTGTTCCGCCTGCCGACAATCTACAGCTACAGCCCGTATCACTACTACTTCCCGGGCGGCAAGAAGACCAAGCGCCCGGTGTACACGATGATCGAGCGGGCGATGCGCGGCGAGGCGCTCGAGGTGTGGGGCGACCCAGACTACTCCAAGGACATGGTGTACGTGGACGACTTCAGCCAGGAGCTCTGCCTCGCCGCGCTGGCCGACCGGGACGGGGGCCTCTACAACATCGGGACCGGCATCCCCGTGACGCTGAGGGAGCAGGTGGAGACCATCGCGGACGTGTTCGCCCCGGAGTCCGGCCGCTCCGAGGTCGTCTACCGCCCCGAGCTCCCCAGTGGCGGCGGGTTCCTCATGGACGTGCGAAACGCAAAGGAGGAGCTCGGCTACCAGCCCAGGTTCGGCTGCAGGGAGCTCTTCGAGGCGTACAAGGCCGAGATGGCCGTGAACCGCTTTGCTTCGCTGCGTCCCAAGGCCGAGGAATAGCCCCATGATAAAGACCCTCCGAAAGAGCCCTATAAATTGTTCATCATTTTTGCGGGCGGCTTGGATACACGTCTACACTAGTCTGAACTCGTGATAAAGTAATCGGCAGTCTTTAGTCTGTGCAAGAAATTAAATCAAAAAGTCGAATTAAAGCTATAGGCTAAAGATGAAATATCTTCGAGAGATACCCACTAGTGTTCAAATATTACGATCAGCTGGGCATCATCAGCACTTTTATGATAGGGGATTCTGTGGAATCTGGATTATTTAGAAAGTAATTAGTAAAACTATTGTCGCATTAATTAACGATTGTACATCCGCTCTCTCTTCCAGCACAGTCGTTTGTCAAGCTGTATCGCACATAGAGTACCATAAGAACGTGTTTGTGCCGATATAGCCAGTCCTTGCAACTTTTTTGGTGCTGAAGCTAGGCGTTTGTCGTCAAACTCGGTTTGGCTGATATATTGCATCTGTCTATTGAAAATAACACTGCAATATAAAGGTAGGATAGTGCAGGAGTATGAAAAATATACCTATTTCTTTAATTTCTAGATATCGAAATGAGATTTACGGAGCTGCTGCCCTTTGGGTTGTAGGACTGCATGCAGTAAATTTATTTCAAATTGATATTACCTTTGGGTTGAGCCTGCTAAAGCCGATTGAGTTCATCGTTAGCCAAGATCTTGCAGTTGATGTATTTCTTATTCTATCCGGAATGTCCTGCTATTACTCCTATTCAGCGCGTCCTGATGCAGGGAGTTTTTTTCGTCGCCGAATAACGCGAATTTGGCCTGCCCTGCTTTTTACTTACGGAATTAGCTGGATTGTCCTTGCGTTATTTGGAAAAATAGCGCCCCTACAATCTCTTTACAATCTTTCATTGATGCCCTTTTTCTTCGAAGGAAACGCTAACGGTGCATGGTATTTCTCATTTATCATGCTCATGTACATTTCATTCCCATATATCTATGAGCTGACTTTTAGATATAATGTCAACATAAAATACGTTACTATTAAAACGTCTATTTTATTTTCGTGTATTTTGCTACTCTACTGGCTCCTCCATAAATACGCTTTGCCTGCCTTTCTCAATATCGAAATAGGTGTTGCTCGAATCCCCGTTTTTATCATTGGGTGCTATCTTGGTTACTTATCTAAAGGTAATCACAGTTGCTCGGGGTACTTGCTAATCGTTTCAATACCCTTTGTTTTCCTATGGGCCGAGTTATACTACGCTTTTGTTGTTCCCCATCACTTTTGGTGGGGTCGACTGTTTTATTCATTGGGAGGGGGGGTAATCTCGGTCGCAGTGCTGACCTCTTTTTTCTATTGTTTGGAAAAATTTACAGCTTCAGTAGGAAGTGGCTTGAAAAAAGCTTGTCTCGCCATAGGTTCGTGTTCGCTTGAATTATATGGGTCTCATTTAGTTTTATTTTATGGGATGATCCCGTTGATACCTGCGCTAGTTATTGGAAACGCGATTCAGTTCTTAGTCTATTTGTTGCTCTCAGTTGCTTATTCGTTAATCTGCGTTAGAGTTCTTGAACCTGGTTTTCTGAGATCAGTTCGTGTCATAATGCATCTGCGAATAAACTGACTAGCAGAGGGTGACATATCATATGTTAAGTGTTTTTCTAGCAGCGTGTTGCCCAAAAACAATTGACAACGTAACTTTGGTGAAGATATTTGCATAGTAAAACCTCATATTACGTAATTGTTGATGTGTTTGCTCAGCTATTGCGAAGTCGATTAATGGACATGCGGACACTTCTCCTAGCCGCCACCCTCTCTTGTCCTATTGGTGCTATGCTCATTACAGATATTTGGCGTGTGTATTGACAAAGCCGACTTATCCTCTCCAACAACGAGTCCAGGGTTCTCTCTTCTTATGCCTTTCCGCGGTGAGTATTCGCCGTAGTTGATACCGTCCAATATGGGAATACCGATACTATCTGAGTGTGATACTTACTGCCTATCCCGGAGATGCGTTGGAGGCGATACACATCGGTTTTCTTCATAGGGCAATCGCCTCGCTTGAAACGGCATGCTTAAATGGTCCGTCGTCGAGCTCGGTTAGGTTGAATATATCTACGCGTTTGCCGGTTAGCTCGCGTATGTCCTCACCAAGTGCATAGACGCTCAGCCTCCGGGAGTTCTCTCCTCGCTCGACAATGAGGTCGACGTCGGAGCCGTCAGAAGCCTCCTCTCGAGCATAGGATCCGAACAAGAGCGCGCTTTTGAGCCCGTGTTGTTTCAGCAGGGGATGCACGATGAGGCGAAGATCGTTTATTGAGAGCACATCCGCCATGGTCTCCTCCTCTGGCACGTGACTATGTGAGTCTATGTTACCCGTTATGTGGGCTTGAGGTCGTTGCTCGTTGCTGTTTGAAGTGGTTCTTCTCGCCAGAGAATCTATGTGACGCTTTGGCTAACGGTGACGGCTGGATACGGGCTTTTGAATGGCGGCGCGTCTAGCTGAGCCTTTCCACTCCTGCAGGGGCTCGGTCGAAGCTTTTGGCTCGAATCTAGTCGACGCCAGCCTTAAGTCTGCTCTGGGGGCAACCGTGCTAAACGTTTTCTTTGGCGATATTCCCGAGGCCATATACAACACTGCCGTGTACTTCAAGAACACGTACAAGGACCAGTGGATAACCAACGAGTACTCCCGGCGAATGATAAAGGATGTGGACCGCTCCGACGTCATAAGCGAGAGCGTGATTCAGAGTCCCGTTCTGGGTAGCTTCACCCCGCTTCAGCTGTCCGGAGGCGTGAAGACGCTCATGCTCATCAAGTTTGACCATCACCACGTATTCAACGCCTCTACATGCGTAGACAACTGCGCAAAGTGGATTCTAGATATGGCGAAGAAGGACAAAGTCGTTATCAATCTCTATCACGTGATGGACTTTGGGAAGGACGAGTTCAAGATTCGGGTGATTAACAGCGGAAACATCGCTCGCAACATGGTAGAACTAATCCACGAGTCCATTCCGTATCTTTAGGAGCCATTCGTGAAGGGTTCATACGACCGGTAAGACAACACTGCATGAGATTGCGGCTGACCACATGAGGTGCGTGCTGCCTTGCCTCCGGCAGCGAGAGAAATAGTTTGACGGGAGCACAACGACAGTATTGGGGTCGTAGACAAAAATGATAGTCAACATTATTTCGATGCTAGTGAGCGCTATTGCTGCAGTGGCAACCGTTGCGGCTGCATGGGTTGCGGTCCAAACGGTAGTGTCGAGAAAGTTGGTGTATGGTGCGATCCGGCAAGCGGGCGGCCATCACCCTGAATCTTCAACCAAGCCAATCCTATGCCGCCTCCAGCTCGTCCGCAAGCTCGAGGCTGGCCTCGATCGCCTTTCTCGCCACGACGATCCACTCCTCTCGTCTCTCCGGAGATGTCGTCTTCGCCACCCTCGGCTCCTCGTAGAGCTCGGACATCGCCCTTGTGGAGAAGTAGCGCGCATCCGACCACGCCTCGTCCTGGTCGCACATGACCGCTCCCGCCAGCCGCTCCAGCGACGCCGTGCTCGGGAACACCTGCACCACGCGCGCCCTGCGCTTTATCTCCCTGTTGGCGCGCTCCTGCACGTTGTTGGTCCTGAGGCGCTTCCAGTGGCTCGGCGGGAAGTCGAGGTAGGCAAGGGCGTCGGGCTCGGCTTCCTCCAAGATGCGGGCCGCCTCGCGGCAGCACGCCTCGAGCATCTCGATCGCCAGGTGGTAGGCGGCCCTCGCCGCCCCCGCCTCCTTGAGCCGGAAGACCGGGGCCACTATCCTGCACACGCGCCTGGCGAGGCCCCTCGACCCCGACGCGGCCCTGGCGCAGTCGCGCATGAGATGCACGACGCAGCGCTGCCACGCCGACCCCTGGAAAACCTCCTCGACGGCCCTCCTCAGGCCCTCGTGCGCGTCGGAGGTGACGAGCTGGACCCCCGTCACGCCGCGCGCCCTGATCCTCCTGAGGAAGCCGACCCAGGAGTCGTAGCTCTCGGTGTCCACGACGGAGACGCCCAGCACGCGTCTCCAGCCGTCCTCGTCGCAGCCGATGGCGGTGACCACGGCCGTCGAGGCGACGCGGCGGTCCCTGCGGCACTTGACGTAGGTGGCGTCCACCCACAGGTACGGCATCCTGAGCGCGCCCAGCGGCCGCGAGACGAGCTCCTCCACCTCGGCGTCCAGGTGCTCGCAGATCGCGCTGACCTGGTCTTTGGAGAGGCGCTCGACGCCCATCGCCGCGGCGACCTTCTGCACCTTCCTCGTGCTCGTGCCGGTCGCGTACATCTCGCTGACCGCCGCCACGATCGCCCTGTCGACCCTCTGGTAGCGCTCGATCACGTCGTCGGGGAAGAAGCTGCCGACGCGCAGCTTGGGGATGCGCAGCGTGAGCGTGCCGACGCACGTGACGAGGCGTCGCTCCCTGTACCCGTTCCTGCTGTTGCCCGTGGCGTCGCAGAGCTGGTCCGCCTCTGCGGACATGATCTCGTTGACCACGGACTCGGCCAGCGCTCTCAGGAGCTCCTGCATGTTGATGAAGCCGTCCTCGAAGCGGGGGAGCGCGGGCGGGATGGCCGCCGCCTCTGGTATGCTGTTCATTGCGGTCGTTGCCTTTCTCTAGAACCTGTAATGTCGCGATTTCAGATTCTAGGCAATGGCCGTTTCGCTTACAGAAAGCGTTCTCTTACACCAACATTTCCGACGTGATCGTCCAAACATTAATGACGCAGACCACTCCGGATGTAATAGCCTATATTGCACCTCATAGGCAGTCGGAGAAAGACTTTTGTATACTAATTAAAAATATAGGACATGCTCCTGCGTATGGCGTGAAGCTGTCTTTTCCAGAGGGATTACCGCCCCTGAGTGAGGGATTCGTTCAAAACAACATGGTCTCTCTTTCGAAGGTGCCGATTGCTATTCTGGCCCCCGGCCAGTCGCGTGAGGTTTACCTTGGCACGTATCGGGATCTTGACCCTCTTTGGGCCACTAATACCTATATGGTAGAGGTGGACTATGGAACAAAACTCAAGGGGAAAGGAAGACGTGTTGCTCATTTTCCTCTCGAGCTTCACTCGTTTTCAACGCGCGTTGATATAACTACTACTACGCAAGAGGACAGGGATAGACGAAGCGCGCTTAAGCAGGCTCCCGCTGCGGCTAAATCGCTTGCTCGCATTGCATCAGCGATGGATAGGGCGTTTCCAGATGCCGAATAAAAAAGGGAGGTCACCTTATTTCCGCAGAGAAACTATGCGAGCTGGGTGACTAGTTTCAACGGCATTGCGTGCCTTGCTCGCTGATGCGTGATGGTAATGCTTATACACAAAATGCGTGTAAACTAAAGTCGTGCGAGTTTAATGGTCGTACGGATGGAGAGTGAACATGGCTTTTGACTTGAGACTCGACGGGCTTGAGCTTACGAATTATCGTAAGTTCGCGCACTACTCCATCAATTTTGATGAGAATTTGACGGTGCTTGTTGGGGATAATGGGTCCGGCAAGTCTTCGGTTCTGGCCGCCGCAGCCACTGCGCTGGACTCGGTTGTTTTCAATCTGATTTTTAGTCATCAGAGTAGGATTGGTCGCTCGGATGCTCGTGTTGACATCTTTGACATGGGGGATGTCATGGATCGTCAGGAGCAGTATCCGGTGATTGTCTCTGCGCGCGGCGCTGTGGGTGGCGCTGACGACATAACGTGGTCTTGTCGCCTCAACTCTCCAGATGGTCGCGCTGAGGACGAGAGCGAACTCTCTTTTACTCGGATTATGCAGGATTGCTCCAAGCGCGTTAAGGGTGGAGATTCTGAACTTGTCCTGCCTGTGGTTGCGTCATATGGGACCAACCGTCTTTGGGCTGGAAACAGGGGTGGTCGGGACCTTCGGCAGGGGGTGTTCTCCCGCCAAGATGGCTATAGAGGGGCGCTTGATGCCCACGCTGGCGAAGACCAGATGCTTGCGTGGTTCTTTAAGATGACCGCACAAGACGTTCAGCGGGCTCAGGGCATCAAGCCGATGGAGAAGAGCGAGCTCTTTACTGCGGTTCGCGGGGCTGTTGAGCGGTGTTTCCAAGCGATAACGGGAAGTAGCCAGGTTAAGGTCTTCTATAACCTTGATACCGCTGACCTAGACGTGGAGTACGTTGACCAAGACGGAGAGGTCCGACGCATGTCGATGGGGCTTCTCAGCGATGGATACCGCACCACGTTGAGCATGGTTGCGGACATTGCCTATCGCATGGCACTCCTTAACCCCGCTCTCGGCGAACGTGTGCTGGAGGAGACGCCAGGTGTCGTCCTCATTGACGAGGTCGATCTCCACCTGCACCCGCTCTGGCAGGCGCGCATCCTGGCAGATTTGCGTGATATTTTCCCTAGGGTCCAGTTTATTGTTACAACGCATGCACCCGTCGTGATTTCCTCCGTAACGTCGAGCCATATTCGCCTGCTTGGAGACGGGGATGAGGCACGTGAGCCAGTGAGTGAAATTTACGGAAGTGACGTGGGGAGAGTTCTCATCTCCGTGATGGGTGCTTCTGAGAGGCTTCCGAAAGTACAAAAGAAGTTTGACGAGTTCTATCGGGTGCTCGACGGCGGGGATTTTGCTCGTGCAAAGGTGCTTCTCGAAGAACTTAAGTCGACGGTCGGGAGTGACGATACCGGTTTTGTTGGCGCGCAGACTGCCCTTGCCCTTGAGGAGGCTGATGCGCGTTATGTTGCCAATTGAGAAGGGTCCCGTCCCAAAGAAGCTAAGGGAGGCTAGAGGCCGTATTGCGGCGACTCCGGGGACAACGCTGAGCTGGACAAGCGTTGACTCAGAGGAAAAGGCTGCCGCGTTGGACGCACTTCTCGCCGAGCAAGGCGGTCTCTGTGCGTATTGCATGAGGGGGATATCCGCTGCAAGTGCTCATGTTGAGCACATCGTTCCACAGAGCATGGCGGCGGGGGAGGATGACCCGCTGTCCGTTGACTATCAGAATCTGTTGGCGGTATGCGACGGGTTTGAGGGGAGTGCGGAGGGGCTCACCTGCGATCGTGCCCGAGGAAATAAGGTCTTGAGCGTTAATCCCCTTAAGCCGGATACGCTTGAGAGCATTCGTTACATGCGTGACGGGCGAATCCGCTCCGAGGTGCCGGTAATCGCTCAAGATCTTGAAACCACTCTCAACCTCAATCAGTCTCTGCTTGTGAGAAATCGGCGGGTCGTGCTGAAAGAGCTCTTTGGAAGACTGGGGCGTTACGAGAGGCTTCACGGAAAGAGCGGACTCAGGCGTTATTGCGAGAAATATTTAGCCGCGCATCTCTCCGACCCTTCGGAGCGCATACCGTATGACGGTGCGATTATCTACTTTATGAAGAAGCGCTTACGAGCTGCGGACTGAGCCGAGCCTTTAGTGCGCGGAAGTACTTCTCGCCGGCGGATTGTGAAAACCTTTCACGTGGTGGTTCTTTTTCGGTTGCGGGTAGCGTTTTACCTGATGGCATGTGAGATGGTTAGAAAACCATTTGCCACGTGAAAGGTTTTGAGGCTGGGCGTGCCGGAGCCCCGGCCCCGCGCGTGTCCGCCGCGTTACGCATGCCCGCGTCGTGCCCGGGGGAGAACTACCATGACGCGGGGCGGCGTTGGGAGGTTCTTCTCGCATGAGGACGTGGCTGAGGCTTGGCGAGTTCATTGGGAGCCACATGGCGTTCATCTCGCCGGGGTGCGTGGTGCTGGGTGTGCTGTTTCCGCAGATAGGGGCGCTCAAGCCGCTTGTGACGCCGCTCTTTGCGTTCATGACGTTCCAGAGCGCGCTCTCCAACACGTTCGGTAACCTGGCGCGCACGGTGCGACACCCCGCGCCCGCGCTGGTCTCCCTTGCACTGGCGTCCGTGGTCATGCCGTGTGTGGCGTGCGCGCTTGCGACGGCGCTCTTTGGCTCCGACCCCAACCTCGTCTGCGGCATCGTGCTGGAGTACAGTGTGCCGATTGCCGTGGTGGCCGCTATGTGGTCGGGGATGCTCGGCGGAGACCCTTCGCTCGCGCTGGCGACTATTCTGGTCTCCACCGTGGCGGCGCCCTTCTCCATACCGCTTACGCTGCACGTTCTTCTGGGCCAGACGGTCCAGGTGGACGCCGCGCGGATGATGGGGGAGATGGTGGTCTCGATTGCGCTGCCAGCGCTTCTGGGGACGGCCGTGAACGACGCTTCCCGCGGTCGTGCCGCGCGCGAGATCTCTCCGGCTATAGCGCCGGCTGCGAAGATCGCGCTTGTGCTGGTGGTGCTGACCAACTCGACGGGCGTGGCGCCTTACGTGCGCAACCTTACGCCCACGCTGGTTGCGGTTGCGGCGTTTATCTGCGTGTTTGCAGCGTGCGGATACGGGCTGGGGCTGCTTGCGGCACTTGCGCTGCGTCGGCAACGCGAGCAGGTGGCAACGATGACCTATCTGGTGGGGATGCGCAACATCTCGGCCGGGGCGGTGATCGCGGGCGAGTACTTCCCGGGCGAGGTGATGTTCCCGGTGGTCATCGGGACGCTTTTCCAGCAGGTTCTGGCCGCGCTGTACGGCAGCGTGCTGCGGCGGATGGGCGCGGGTGAGGTGTCCGGTGGGGCGCTGGAAACGGTCGGTCCAAAAAAGCATACACTGGCGAGAAGAAAATCGGGGAAACCCCAGATGGCATTTTCAGGGCGGATTCCAGCGGTCATTGCACCACGGCGAGAGGGGCGTGGTTCAAT
>ENA-OPBZ01001376-OPBZ01001376.1-human-gut-metagenome-genome-assembly--contig:-NODE-1376-length-10231-cov-3.056407_pt1 | contig 10231 bp, 10 predicted proteins | sample MGYA00241072_ERZ501459 | MGnify/ENA primary metagenome ERZ501459 (study PRJEB25962, sample SAMEA2042632) | human gut metagenome | biome: human gut; feature: human-associated habitat; material: faeces...
CATATTACGCAACAGCCAGAGATGAACTTGAAAAAAACAAGGATTCCATGAACGAACTTGAGGGGATCGGAAAAAATTTATAAAGCACGTTCCAAATTCCAGCTCTACAAGCAGTCTTTACATTGACATCAGCAACATATGCATGGTATGGTACAAATAATAAGGGAGAGAGGCAACTATCACGAAGAGCAGTCCTTCATCTCTATTGATTCAAAGAACACAGGAAAGGGAAGAGTAATTTTAACTATGAAAAAGAGTCTGAGAATGACAGAGGGAAGTATCTCCCAAAAGATCATTTTTTTTGCAATTCCATTGTTTCTGGGAAATCTGTTCCAGCAATTGTATAATACTGCTGATTCCCTGATCGTAGGAAATTTTCTAGGAAGTAATGCACTGGCGGCAGTCAGTTCATCTGGAAATCTGATTTTTCTGATGGTAGGTTTTATTAACGGCATTGCCATGGGTGCAGGTGTTGTTATTGCACGATATTACGGAGCCAAAAAAAGAGACTGCCTGAAAAAGGCAATCCATACAACGGTTGCATTTGGACTTGTGGCCGGTGCTGTGCTGACAGTTTTGGGAATGTTTCTGGCACCAAAGATCCTGGTATTGATGGGAACTCCTGCGGACGTGCTCCCGGAATCTATTGTGTATTTCCGTACATATTTTGCAGGGTCTATGGGTGTTGTCATGTACAATATCTTTGTTGGAGTTCTGCAGTCGGTCGGTGATGGACGCCATCCTCTGATATATCTGATTATTTCTTCCTGTGTCAATGTCGTTCTGGATATTTTCTTTATCGCAGGTCTTGGCATGGGAGTCGGATCAGCAGCACTTGCAACCGCAATTTCACAGTTTGTCAGTGCACTGCTCTGTATGGTTCATCTGCTGCGTGTGGAAGAAGAATACCGTCTGGAATTGCGAGAGATTCGTTTTGACAGTTCTATGCTGAAGCAGATCATCCAGAATGGTGTACCATCCGGTTTTCAGAATTCAGTGATCGCGATCGCGAACGTCTTTGTACAGTCAAATATAAATGCATTTGGAAAAATGGCGATGGCAGGATGTGGTTCCTACTCCAAGATTGAGGGATTCGCCTTTTTGCCGGTGACCTGTTTTACAATGGCTCTGACAACCTTTGTCAGTCAGAATCTGGGTGCAAAACAGTATGACCGGGCGAAAAAGGGAGCAAGATTTGGAGTTTTCTGCTCGATTACTATTGCAGAGTTGATCGGTATTATCATATATGTGGCAGCACCGGTACTGATCACAGCGTTTAACAGAGATCCTGATGTTGTACATTATGGAGTCATGCAGTCCAGAACAATTGCGCTATTTTATTGTCTGCTGGCGTTTTCTCATTGCATCGCAGCAATACTTCGTGGATCAGGTAACGCATCCGTTCCGATGATCGTTATGCTCTGTGACTGGTGCCTGTTTCGCGTAAGCTACATTACTGTGGCAGTTCGTATTCTCCCGGATATACGAGTGATTTTCTGGGCATATCCATTGACTTGGGGTATCAGCTCCGTGATTTTTCTGTATCTGTTCTTACGTGGAAAATGGGTTTACGGATTCGAGAAATCCTAATCGCTATACCGAATAATCGCACAAAATTTTCTTTACATTTTCGATTTTTACAGGCTTTGCAAGGTGAGCATTCATTCCCGCTGCCAGATATGATATTAAAGGTAGAAAATATTGTTTACAATGAGCTGCTTATCAGAGGTTATAATGTGGATGTTGGTATTGTAGAGGTGTATGCGAAAAATGATGAAGGAAAAACAACTCGAAAGCAGTTTGAAGTTGATTTTGTGGTCAATCAGGGTAGTCAGAGATATTATATTCAGGTGGCTTATGATATGACCTCTGAGGAAAAGCAGAAGCAGGAATTTAATTCATTTAGAAATATCCCTGATTCATTTAAAAAGATCGTGGTAGTAAACGGAACAAAAAAGCCTTGGAGAAATGAGGAAGGCTTTGTAATCATGGGAATGAAGTATTTTCTGCTCAATGCGGATAGTTTGGAGTTTTAGAAATATTGCTGGGATATCGCCAATGAAAAGTAATTATAGATAGTTTACTTGACTTTGCAAGTGAAATTAAGCAAAAAGAGATAGACCGCGTAGTATTCAAAACGGAGCAGCTTCACAGATTTTTTCCTGTCAGTTACACGGCAGAGCAGATGAGGCGTGAAATTTTGGAAATGTTGAAATTAAATATGAACAAATATTGGGATGAATAAAGCAGCTACCGAAACACTATTTCCGGATATTTCGATTAATCTTCTCAAACTCCCTTCCTCCCAGGGTATTGTGGGTGAGAAGTCTTTTGTTGCTTCCCGCTGATGCATTTTTCCGGTATTGTCCAGGGGTACAGCCGTTATGCTGACGGAACTGTCTGCAGAAATGCTCTACATTATTATAACCACATTGCTCGGAAATGTCGCGGATGGAGTATTCGCTGTACTCTAATAAATCCTGTGCACGGCGCAGACGTCCTTCGATGACATTGTCCATGCAGGAGGAGCCAAATTGGCGGTGATAGAGAGCCTGAAGATGACTGGGACTTAAGTGAAGCTTCGCAGCCATCATGTTTATATTCCATGGAAGCTGAGGATTATTGTAGATCATCTTATGCAATGCAACCAGCTCATGATCGTGAATACCCGGGGACTCATTCTGGATTCCTTCTCTTAATTTGGAGAATAGAACCCGCAGCAGGTGAGTAATGTTTGCTTCGCTTTCAGAGGAGAAAAAGGCAGACTCCCAGGTTAGTAATTTAAAAAGCTGATGACAGTATTCCGGATCTGTTACGGGAAATGGGGTGTTTGTTAACGGAAACAGCTTCACGAAGGAGTGATCGGAACGAAAACGAATCCAGTCATTCCGGTATTCTTCACCGGCAGCACGGTAATAAATCCTGCTTCCTGGTGTATACAGAATAGCAGAATTGGCGGCTGTCCGCATTAGTCTTCCGTCTATGAGCAGCTCCGAGGGAGAGTCGAAAAGAAGCAGAAGATAGCCTGTAAAGCCATTCGGAACATCATATATAAAATCTGAGGGGTGAACGGCACTGTAGCCGACAAATTCAATTTCAGTCATCTGGAATCTCCGTTCTGATACATCAGAGGATATATCAATTTTCTTATAGTATAAATCATTGGAAACTTTAGATCAATGCGATAGTATCAGATTAATATGGCAATCGTCATCAGAGAGCTGCGGATCGTGCAGCGGTCAGACATCGGATGCGTGACTGCATAGGAACATGATTTAGAAGAAGGAGATACATGCATGGTAAATATGGGTGAAGCAACAGAGAATGACAGAAAAAAGATCGTGATTAGAAAGGATTCAAAGGCCTTTTTTCACAATAATGTAGATTATTGTGTGGGAACCGGAAGAATGGGGCTTGCATTGACAGAAGAATATCAGGAGGAGCTGCGCTTGGTTCAAAAGGAAATCGGATTTAAGCATATCCGGGGACATGGATTATTCTGTGATGATATGGCGATCTTTCAGACCTATGAGGAGGATGGTAAGGTAAGGGTCGAGTACAACTATACTTATCTGGATAGAGTAATGGATGCCTATAAGAAGGTGGGGCTGAGACCTTTTCTTGAACTGGGTTTTATGCCTAAAAAGTTGGCAAGTGGAAGCCAGACTATCTTTTACTGGCAGGGAAATACCACTCCTCCAAAAGATTATGATATGTGGTGTAATATGGTGCGTTCATTGCTGCGGCATCTGATGGGACGCTATGGAGAAGAGGAAGTTATTCAATGGCCCATTGAAGTATGGAACGAGCCCAATCTTTGCGGCTTCTGGGAAAATGCGGATATGCAGGAATATTTTAAGCTGTTCCATAGAACCTTTGATGCCATAAAGGAAGTGAATCCGGGATTCCGTGTAGGAGGCCCTGCTGTTTGTGGAGGAACGGATGAGAAATGGATTCAGGCATTTATGGAATATTGCCATGAGAATCACATACCTGTGGATTTCGTAACCAGACATCATTACACCATTGATCCGCCGGAATGTATTGGACATTATGCATATTCTGAACTGATGAAGGCAGAGGACGGCTTTGCCAATTTAAAAACAACCAGAGATATTATTGACAGTTTCCCGGAATATAAGGGTCTGCAGATTCATATCACGGAGTTCAACAGCTCCTATACTCCTCAGGGCGTCATTCATGATACAAACCTGAATGCGGCCCTTATAGCACAGCAGCTTTCCAGATTGGGAGATGTGAATGAATCCTATTCCTACTGGACATTTGGTGATGTGTTTGAAGAGCAGGGAGTTCCTTTTACACCATTCCACGGCGGCTTTGGACTGGTTGCCAATGGCTGTATTACCAAGCCGACCTTCTGGACATTTGCTTTTTACAAAAAGCTTGAGGAAAGTGAAGCCAATTGTGTATATAAGGATGACAATATTGTCGTTTTGAAACGTGCAAACGGTGATTATCTAGGTGTAGCCTGGAATATTGCCCGTAAAAGTACAGAACAGGGTAAAGAAAAAATGCTGTTGGAGCTTACATTTCCGGCTGAACAGGAGGAGTACTGCTTCCTGACTAAGACGGTAGATGAGGAAACATGTAATCCATTGAAGGTATGGCATGATAGGGGAGAACCTGCCAATCTGAGTGAGGAACAGACGAAGCTGATTCGGGAATCATCCAGACCTTTTGTAAAAACAGAGCGTAAAAAGCAGGAGGACGGAAATATCTGCGTAGAGCTTCCTGTAAACGAAAACGGTGTGGTTTATTTCGAACTGAATGCCGGAAAGGTGAATCCGGATCGAGGATATGACTATGATCGTGTGTTTAGCTTGAAGGCTTAAACTAGCACCCAGTAATTTGCTTTATGAAACAATGTACATGGATTAGGCTTGCAAAGGAGGATATCAAAGTGAAAAAACAAGCGTTTAACCCATATTTACCGTCCTGGGAGTATATTCCGGACGGAGAACCTTATGTTTTTGGCGATCGCGTATATGTTTACGGATCCCATGATTACTTTAACGGATATGTTTTCTGTATGGGAGACTATGTGTGCTGGTCAGCTCCGGTCGATGACCTGGGCAACTGGAGATATGAGGGTGTGATTTATCCGAAGACAGCCGATCCGCTGAACCCGGAAGGCAAAATGTGTCTGTATGCCCCGGATGTTACGGTGGGACCGGACGGAAGGTACTATCTTTATTACGTGTTGGACAAGGTTCCGGTAGTTTCAGTTGCTGTATGTGATACTCCGGCAGGAAAGTATGAATTTTATGGCTATGTTCATTATGAAGATGGCCCACGTCTGGGCGAAAAGGAAGGTGATGAGCCCCAGTTTGACCCGGGGGTTCTGACGGAAGGAGATGTGACATATCTTTATACCGGATTTTGCGGAAAAGGTGATAAATCCCGTACCGGAGCTATGGTTACGGTGTTGGGAGCAGATATGCTGACGATCAGGGAAGCTCCGGTGTTTGTGGCCCCCGGCTGTGAATATGGTGCCGGTACCGGATTTGAGGGACATGAGTTTTTTGAGGCACCTTCCATCCGTAAAGTAGGTGACACCTATTATTTTGTCTATTCATCCATATTAATGCACGAATTATGTTATGCCACCAGCAAGAATCCTACTAAGGATTTTGTCTATGGCGGAGTTATTGTCAGCAATTGTGATCTGCACATCGATACCTACAAGCCGGCAGATATGCCAACAGCTTACGGTGCCAATAATCACGGAAGTATTGTGCAGATCGGAGAGGACTGGTACATTTTTTATCACAGGCATACCAATAATACCTGGTACAGCAGACAGGGATGTGCTGAAAAGCTGCAGATTATGCCGGACGGCAGTATTCCACAGGTAAAAATTACCTCCTGCGGTTTAAATGGAGGTCCGCTTGAGGGTAAAGGCGAATACCCCGCTTATCTTGCATGTAATCTGTTTACCGATACCCCATCAGTTTATGTGGGCGAAGGGAATTTTCCACGAGTAATGCAGGACGGCAGGGATGGAGACGAAGAAGTTGGATATATTGCCAATATTACAGATTCAACTACCATCGGCTTCAAATATTTTGACTGCCATGATATTCGTGAAATCAGTATTTGGATCCGGGGCTATGCAGATGGCACTTTTGAAGTAAAGACAGCATGGGATGGAGAGGTACTGGCGACATTAGAGGTTCAATATACCAATGTCTGGGAAAAGTATACTGCACCGGTTACGATTCCGGATGGAATACAGGCGCTTTACCTGACCTATCGCGGTAACGGAAATGCTGCATTAAGATCATTTGAGTTATCATAATCTATGTTATTGCATATACAGGCAGTGATCAAAACTCTAGGAATGTAAAAAAGGAGACTACAATGAGCAAGTTAAAGATTAAAACAAAGGAAAGACGATTTGAGACAGCCAGGGATTTATACGGAATCTTTTTTGAAGACATTAACCGTGCCGGAGACGGAGGACTTTATCCGGAAATGCTTCGAAACAGAAGCTTCGAAGATTCCGTTTTACCGGAGGGTTATATACAGCAGGAGGATGGCATCCATGTAAAAACCGTATCCGGATGGCTGGATGAGTTTTGCAACGGAGAAGGCCTATGCCGCTGGGTAAAGGGCAACAATATTCCGGAAACAGAAATACCGGCATGGTATACACACAATGCAAAGATGGAGCTGGAACTGACGGATACCCTGAATGAACATCGGGACGCAGCTCTGCGTATGCAGTTTGAAAAGGACGGATCTCTGACTAATACCGGTTACTGCGGTATATCCGTAAAGGCTGGAGAAAGTTACTCTTTGTATTTATTTGCAAAAGCAAAGGAAGAAATAGGACTGGATGTAGCGATCGAATACCAGGGAAAAGTACTGGCTGGAAACAGTCTGGTGGTTTCCGGTCAGGAGTATACAAGATATGACATGAAGCTGACAGCAGCTGAGGATTGTCACGAGGCACAGCTTACTATTTCCTGCAAAGAAGGCGGAGAGATTCTGCTGGGATTTATTTCACTAATGCCTGACAATACCTACATGGGGCATGGACTCAGAACAGATCTTGTAGAAAAGCTTAAGGGAATGAGTCCAAAGTTTATGCGTTTTCCCGGAGGCTGTATTGTGGAAGGAACGACACCGTCCACAGCGATGAGATTTCGGGATACGGTAGGTCCGGCATGGGAAAGACCCAGTAAGCTGTTTGTATGGCATTACAGAAGTACATTAGGACTTGGCTTTCATGAATATCTGCAGCTTTGCGAGGATCTGGGGATGGAGCCTCTGTATGTATGTAACTGCGGAATGACCTGTCAGGGAAGAAAGAGTGTCCTTCTGGAAGGAGAGGCTCTTGATGAAATGGTACAGGATACACTGGATGCCATTGAATATGCTATCGGCTCTAAGGAAAGCAAATGGGGAAGGCTTCGTGCTTCTATGGGGCATCCGGAACCCTTTAAAATGACCTATCTGGAAATTGGTAATGAAAACTGGGGTCCGGATTATGAAAAGCGATACAACATGATTTATAAGAAGGTAAAGGAACTGTATCCCCAGATTAAAACCATAGCCAATGAGCATGTAGAGAAAAATGGTTGTCCTGCCGAGTGCGTGGATGAACATTTTTACAGTACAACAGAGTTCTTTGCAGAACGTGTAAATTATTATGATGACTACGATCGTAAGGGACCAAAAATCTTTGTAGGAGAGGTGGCTGTAAACGAAGGCAACTATATGGGACAGTTGTATGCGGCTTTGGGAGAAGCGGCTTTCCTTATGGGTATTGAGAAAAATCAGGATATCGTAACATTGGCCTCTTATGCTCCATTATTTGAAAATGTAAATTACAGAGCGTGGTATCCTAATCTGATTCGTTTCAATAATCATCAGAGCCTTGGAATTCCTTCTTATTATGTCTGGAAAATGTTCGGTCAAAATCGCGGAGAATATGTGGTGCAATCCGAAGATGAGGGAGGACGTGTTTATCGTCCGAGAACCGGAATGGCATCTTTAAAATCCAATAAGGAACTTCGCTTCAGAAATCCCATTTGGAATGGAGAAGAAGCAAAGATTACTCATGAATTAATGGGACATGTGCAGGATACAGAGGATGGCTGCCTGCTTCAGCTTCCGGATGAGGAGCAGAAAAAGGAATTTCACAGTATTCTGGAATGGGCTGATGAGACCAAGAGCTTTGTGGTATTTGGAGAAGAAGACCAGACTTATGGAAGATTTGAGACCGATATTTTTGTTGAGGAAAATGCTTACTTCGAGTTGGGTATATTCAGTGCCAGGGTGGTTCGTTCCTATTATGAGGAGCAGCTCGTGATTACGGCCGGAGTGGAAAAAGAATGGGATGCAGCTCTGGTGCGTCCGTTCCTTTGGAAGTTTAATGGAGGACAATGTTCACTGGAAGAGTTTGGCTTTATGCATGACAACAAGCTGACTGAGGACTTTGCTATTTCAGTAAAACCGGGAGAATATCACCGCTTTGGATATGAAACGGACGGAAAACAGATTCGCCTGTATGTTGATGGTGAGCTTCAGAAGGAAATTTCGATTCCCTACGGACCTGCTTTTGTTTCGGTAGTAACTGACACCAAGGACGAAATCATTATTAAGGCGGTTAATTTTGCAGGAGATGTGGATCCGGTTTCCATTACACTGGACTGTCAGGTACAGGGCGACTATACCGTAACACTTCTTAGCGGTGAAAAGGGGGATGAAAACAGCTTTGAAGAGCCGGAGAAGGTGAAGAATATTACCGTGAATATGCATGGCGCTTCCTCAGAGTTCGTATACGAGGCACCGGCATATTCTGTCAGTGTTTTGCGATTGAAGAAGTGCGAAGCGTTTTAGAGGTTGACGCTGAACAGAAGATAAGAGAATAGAAAGACAAAACGGGCACCGAGAACTAAATCTATTCAAGCACCCAATGGAGATAACTAAAGTGTAGGATAAGATTTAGGTTGTCAATGAACGTAAAAATGGTTTTCTTGCTTGAAGAAAACAGGCCTGACGAAGTATCGCTCAGATTAGATTAAAAATTCTAGTCAGGGCGATTTTTTTCGTTCAGGGAAAAGGAGGAAGTGTCATTGACAGAAAAGACGGATATCAGACATTCGGATGAAAAAGTAGTTGAAATTGAAATGGAACGTTTAAGAACTTTTATGAATCATCCATTCAAGGTGATCGGTGACAGTCAGATGATTGAACTACAGGACAGTATTAAGAAATATGGAGTTCTTAATCCATTGATCGTCCGGCCGAGGAAAGAAGGTTACTATGAAATTATTTCAGGTCACAGAAGGAAATATGCAGCAGAGCGACTGGGCTATTAAGAAAATTCCTGTGATTATCCGCATGATGCAGGATGATGAAGCTGTAGTAACTATGGTGGATTCCAATTTACAGAGAGAGCAGATTACACCAAGTGAAAAAGCATATGCCTACAAGATGAAATATGATGCCATTAAAAAGAAAGCAGGCAGAAAGAATTGTGGTCAAGTTGACCACAATACGGGAAAGAGAAGTATTGATGTGATCGGAGAACTTTGTGGAGACAGTGCAAAGCAGGTCCACTAATGAAAATATGCGAACCTTTAGAAATTGTAAAAAAATTAGCGGAAGAATACCAAACAATAAAACCACTTTCTTGGAAAGAATGTAAAGATATAATGGATAATATTGATGACACATAGTTACAGTTCAGTAAGAAATGATTATGGTGTCCAAGCTTTGGCTCCCACTATAACACTTGAATTTTATTTAATGTCTTTTCATTTCATTCAAAAAGAAAATCTAATACAAGAAAATAAGGCGCTTTCACTCAAGCTCAAAATTATTATTATATAAATTTAAACTTTTCGAATGTAATTGGAGTAATCTTAGAATTTCTTAAATAATTTAATGGAAAATGTTCGCGTCGAGCTTTAGCTCGGACTAAGTGAAAGGGTGCCATTAAATTATTTTAGAAATTCTTAGATTATGTATTGAACTGAGAAAAGTTTAAATTCATATAATAATAATTTTGCCCGTGAACATTACTCATTTTCTTGTAAAATATTTTCTATTTTTCATTCCAATCAAACGTCATTAAATAAAATTTAAGTGTTATAGTGGGAGCCAAAGCTTGGACACCATAATCATTTCTTACTGAACTGTAACGTTTTTATTATTCAAAATGGCAAATTTAAAACTACAAATTTAATAAGTTATTAAT
>ENA-OPBZ01001381-OPBZ01001381.1-human-gut-metagenome-genome-assembly--contig:-NODE-1381-length-10184-cov-2.478330_pt1 | contig 10184 bp, 5 predicted proteins | sample MGYA00241072_ERZ501459 | MGnify/ENA primary metagenome ERZ501459 (study PRJEB25962, sample SAMEA2042632) | human gut metagenome | biome: human gut; feature: human-associated habitat; material: faeces...
TTTTTAAGCTCCTTTGCACTGTACTCGCCACAGCCTATGTATTTCTCCCTAAAGCCCTTCTCGCAAAGCTCTGTAAGGAAGGCTTCGGCACTATCATAGCCCTCTGGCACCTCATACTTTGGAATCTTGTAATTGCCAAACTCAAGCGTCACATTGCATCTGTCGGCAATTTTCTGCGTATTCTCAATAGCCTCTGTGGCATATGGGAAAAGCGCTCTCATCTGCTCTTCGCTCTTTACGAAAAACTGTCCGCCATCATAGCGCATCCTGTCCTCGTCAGACACCTTTTTCCCGGTCTGGATGCACAAAAGCACATCATGTGCCTCCGCATCGGACTCGTAGGTGTAGTGCACATCATTAGTACACACTAACCCTATTTCAAGCTCCTTGCTCATCCTAAGAAGCTGCTGATTCACAAGCTTCTGGTCATCAATGCCATGGTCCTGCAGCTCAAGGAAGAAGTTGTCTTTTCCAAAGCAGTCCTGATACTTCCTTGCAATCTCCTTCGCCTCGTCATAAAAGCCTCTGACGATGTATCTGGGAATTTCTCCTGCCAGACAGGCAGACAGGCATATAAGCCCCTCGTGATATTTCTCAAGCGTCTCAAAATCCACTCTCGGCCTGTAATAATAGCCCTCTGTGAAGCCTATTGACACTATCTTCATGAGATTGGCATAGCCTGTATTATTTTCAGCAAGCAGAATCAGATGATAATACCTGTCATCACCGTGGCTTGTCTCCCTGTCAAAGCGCGAATTTGGTGCCACATATACCTCGCAGCCTATGACCGGATTGATATCATTTGCCTTTGCCGTCTTGTAAAACTCCACCACACCGTACATATTGCCATGGTCTGTGATTGCGGCAGAGTTCATGCCAAGCTCCTTGACGCGCTTTACATATTCTTTTATCTTGTTTGACCCATCGAGCAGACTGTACTCGGTATGGGTGTGAAGATGACAAAATGACATTTGGATTCCTCTTTCTTTATTTTTGTATCGCCCCGCCCTTCATGGGGTGTGCGGCTATCTCCTCAAAATAAAAGGAGACAAGTTTATCAGCTTCCCAACTCTATGTGTATAAACACCGCAAGCGAATTGGGCTCCTGCATATATGTGATAATGCCGCCTCTTGCTGTCGGAATCAGATATTTGTAGTCACCCTTCTCAAAAAGACTGTGACATGCAGTATCATAGGTTTCTCTGTCCGAAAACTTGAACGTGATATAGTTAGATGACGTTGTCATGCCCTGTAAGACTTTAAGGTCGTAGGATGTAAAATACAGCCCATTCCTGTAATAATAGTCATCCTCCACTGACGCTTCCTGCGGCAGCATATCCTCATTGTCCAATGTACGTGTAAGCTTTACCACATCAAGCGGCACTCCGAACCAGCTGTATGATATGCCCTTTCCCAGATAATCACCATCACCGTAGGTACAGTCCACTGCACACCACGCACCGTCCAGATATACCATATTCCAGGCGTGGTTTGCATCAGATGTGGTGCCTGTCACAATAAGTGAGCTGATACCGGCCCGGTCACACAGATACTTAAACATCATCGCATAGCCCTGACAGACCGTCCTACCAAGCACTGCTGAGTACATATCCTGGTTGTGAGGAGAATTTTCCTCATACTCGGCATGCTCTATCACATATTCATAGAAATGCACAGCCTTGTCATAATCCGATGCACCTTCATCGATACCTGCCATACAGGCTGACACATAGCCTGAAATCGTACTTATTGCGTTGTCGATATCAGACTCAGACATATTGTATACAGGCGAAAAAATGATGCTGTTTCTCACAGTATACTGACTCTTTTCTATGTAGAAAAACTGTGGATTGTCCAGCAGCACAAACTGCTGTATACGGCTAACGTTTTCAGTGTCTGTAGTATTTAACGAAATTCCATCCATGCGCTTTTGCATCATCGCATAAATCTGCCTGTAAATAAGCTTGTCATCCTCTGACATCTTCTCGTAGTATTAGTGATATTCCCCTGTAAATACTGACTCATCGTACTCTGTCTGTTCGCCGTTTAAATAGTCTGTTGTAGTCTGCATCTGCCCCTTTACTGCCCTGTGTATAGCTGTAGGAAAATCAGCTATAGCACCTGTAAACCCTCCTGCATTTAAGCATTTTGCAGCGAACATAAAGCAACAGGCAGCAAACACAAGTGCCGGTATGATTTTTAAAAGCTTTTTCATCTATTCCCCCATTTTAATCGTTGTCTGTCACTCTGTTAGGTGTGAACAGCAGCAGCCATAGCAAGCCTGCATATCAAATACAGTACAAAAAGATGCACCGGGTAAAAGGCGTAAAAGACATATTTTAGTGAAATGCCTCTTTTTCCATTGTAATAGCGAAGCGGTATAAGCATAAACAATGCAAAAAACTCTATGGTACCTGAGAAAAGTCCAAGCAGTATGACTGCCACGGCAAATGCAACATCCCTGTTTGAAGAAAGCAGGTACATCATGACAATGCACCCTACACCCGCCGCACCATAATCACAGCAAAGCACAAACTCTGCAATAATCATCATAACAAGCACCACTGATACCATTACTATACACCTGATCAGTGTGACAAAAAACCACTTGACTGCAGAGGATGCCTTTTCTATTTTATCGACCGACTTAAGCCAATCAAGCACTGTGATGGCAAGCAAGCCTAAAAGCAGTGTAAAAAACACATTGTTGCTCTTAAATTCGAGCACTGTATTGTTTATTGCAAGGTCAAACGGTATCTCAGAGATAAGCGCGAATATAAACATCCTCGCAGCATATTTTTCCCTGCTGTGTGTATATTTGAAGCCCTCCACAAGCAGGAAGCAGAAAACAGGAAAGGCCATGCGCCCTATAGAACGCATGACCCAGTAGATATCAATAAGCGTTTGTCCACCTATCCCGTTATTTATCATCTGAAGAATAACCGTTGCCGCAATATGGTCTATGAGCATGGTAAAAATGGCTATAAGCTTAAGCGTGCTTCCACTGATACCAGACTTTGCGATAACTTTTTCCAAAATCCTATACTCCTGCCATATTTACGGTAATTCTGTCAAGATGCCAGATATCGTCCACATATTCCTGGATTGTTCTGTCTGAAGAGAACTTTCCTACATGTGCGATATTGAGCAGTGCACTCTTTCTCCATGCGCTCTTGTTCTTGTAATAATCATTAATCTTCTGCTGTGCATTTGCATAGGAACGGAAATCTGCTAAGATGAAATAGGTATCTGCAAACTGTGTACACTGTGTATTGAGCAGTGAGTTGTAAAGCTCCCTGAAAAGCTCATGGTCATTTGGTGAATATGTGCCGTCTACGAGCTGGTTTACTACCTTTCTTAGCTCGGCATCGTTATTATATACATCAACAGGATTGTAGTCATGTCTGTTCTCGTGTGAGATGACCTCATCAGAGCTCATTCCAAAGATAAACATGTTGTCAGCCCCTACCTCATCGAACATCTCGACATTGGCACCATCCATAGTTCCGATAGTGAGCGCTCCATTGAGCATAAACTTCATGTTTCCTGTTCCGGATGCCTCCTTGCTCGCTGTGGAAATCTGCTCGCTGACATCTGCTGCCGCAAAAATAATCTCGGCATTGGATACCTTGTAATCCTCGATAAATACTACCTTGAGCTTGCCGCCAATAGAAGCATCGTTATTTATCACATCAGCCACGCTGTTGATGAGCTTTATTGTTTTCTTTGCATTTCTGTAGCCTGCTGCTGCCTTTGCTCCAAAAATGAATGTTCTAGGATAGAAATCCATAGACGGATTTTCCTTAATCTTGTTGTACAGATACATCACATGAAGGATGTTCATGAGCTGTCTCTTGTACTCGTGAAGTCTCTTAACCTGCACATCAAAGATAGAATCCGGATTTATATCAATACCATTGTGCTCCTTGATATACTTTGCTAAACGCACCTTGTTTGCTCTCTTAATCTCAGCAAACTCCTGCTGTGCAACAGGGCTGTCCGCATAAGCCTTGAGCTTTGAAAGCATTGTAAGATCTGTAATCCAGCCGGCTCCTACCTTTTGTGTTGCCCAGTCTGCAAGGAGTGGATTTGCATGTGCTAAGAATCTACGCTGTGTGATTCCGTTTGTCTTGTTATTGAACTTCTCAGGGAACATCTCATAGAAATCATGAAGCTCCTGATTCTTAAGTATCTCTGTGTGAAGCTTTGCAACACCGTTTACAGAATAGCCTGCAACGATAGCCATATTTGCCATCTTGACCTGTCCGTCATAGAGGATAGCCATCTTTCTTACCTTGTCCTCATTGCCAGGATATCTCTCATTAATCTGCATCACAAATCTTCTGTTTATCTCGTCAACAATCTGGTATACACGAGGAAGCAGTCTCTGGAATATCTCAATTGGCCACTTCTCAAGCGCCTCAGCCATGATTGTATGGTTAGTGTAGGCTACACATCTTGTAGTGATATCCCATGCATCATCCCATGACAGATGCTCCTCGTCCACAAGGATTCTCATAAGCTCTGCGACTGCAACTGTAGGGTGAGTATCGTTCATCTGGAAAACGACCTTATTCGGAAGATCTTTTAAATCGCTGTGATGCTTTTTAAACCTTGCAAGTGCACGCTGGATGCTTGCTGATACAAAGAAATACTGCTGCTTTAAGCGAAGCTCCTTGCCCTTTACATGGTTATCGTTTGGATAGAGCACCTCAACAAGGTTTCTTGCAAGATTTTCCTGCTCCACTGCCTTGTCGTAGTCACCCTGGTCAAAGGACTCGAGCGAGAAGCCGTTTTTTGGCTCTGCATCCCATATCATGAGAGAATTGACCACATTGTTGTCATAACCAACTATAGGCATATCATAAGGCACTGCAAGCACTGACTGATAGTCCTTCTGCTCGAAATGAAGCTCTCCGTTTTCATCTGTGCTCTCCTGCACATATCCTCCAAACTTGACCTCATAGCAGTACTCCGGACGACGAAGCTCGAATGGATATCCGTCCTTGAGCCAGTTGTCAGGCACCTCAATCTGGAAGCCGTCTGAAATCTGCTGCTTGAACATACCATATCTGTATCTGATTCCACAGCCGTATGCAGGATATCCGAGTGTGGCAAGTGAATCCATGAAGCACGCTGCCAGTCTTCCGAGTCCACCGTTTCCAAGTGCCGGATCAGGCTCCTGGTCCTCAATAGCATTGATATCCACACCAATCTCATTGAGAGCCTCCTTGACCTCCTTGTATGCTGAGAGATTTATAAGGTTGTTGCCGAGAGCTCTTCCCATCAAAAACTCCATGGACATATAGTAAACAACCTTTGGATCGTCCTTGTCCATCACTCTCTGTGTGGCAATCCACTCATCCATGATGACATCCTTTACTGCCTCTGATACAGCCTGATAAAGTTCCTGCTGTGTAGCATCATCTATAGTCTTACGATATTTATTTTTTAAATTGTCTGATACAGTCTTAATAAACACCTTTTTGCTAAACGTATTATCTCTCATTTTATTCCTCCTTATGGCACTAAAAGGGAGCAAATTAATGCTCCCTCTCGTGCAGAGATTATTGTTTTTCAACTGCAAGCTTAACAGCCTCACCATTAATCTTCCAATCCTTTTCATAGCCCTTAAGTTCGCCTGATTTAATTGATACGGCAAGAACCTCGGTCTTGATTTCATCACCAAACTTTTCAAATACATTTGAAAGCTTCTCATCTGCCTCGTATGTCACAGCGATGTGGTCCATAACCTCAAAGCCTGCGTCCTTACGCATTGTCTGGATCTTACTGATGATTTCTCTTACGAAACCTTCCTCGATAAGCTCAGGAGTGAGGTTGGTGTCAAGAACAACGGTTATATTGTTGTCAGACTGTGTCACATAGCCCTCCATCTGAGTCATCTCGATAAGTAAATCCTCTTTAGATAATACAACTTCATCGCTAATGCTGTCAAGCTTGAGAGAGCCGGTGCTGTTAAGCTCCTCCATGGCCTTATGACCATCAAGCTCAGCTAAAACTGCCTTAATCTGGCCAAGGAATTTACCATACTTAGGACCCACTGTTCTAAGCTGTGGCTTGAATTTGTATGTGGTGTAGTGTGATACATCATCAGTGAACTCAACCTCTTTTACGTTGAGCTCGTCTGCGATGATATCCACATAAAATTCATCCAGTTTTTCCGGAGCCTTTACAAACATTTTTCCGATTGGCTGACGGTTTTTGATATTTGCCTCGTTACGGCATGCACGTCCGAGTACTACAACCTTTAGTACCTCATCCATATCAGCTTCGAGCTTTTTGTCAATCAGCTTCTCATCAACTACAGGATAGTCGCACAGATGAATTGACTCCGGTGCGCTCTTGTCGATAGAGCAGACAAGATTTCTGTAGATATCCTCTGTCATGAAAGGAATCATAGGTGCTGCCGCCTTTGATATGGTGACAAGTGCTGTATAAAGTGTCATGTATGCGTTTATCTTGTCCTGCTCCATGCCCTTTGCCCAGAAACGCTCACGGCTGCGGCGTACATACCAGTTACTTAAGTCGTCTACGAACTCCTGAAGGTACTTTGCCGCCTCCGGAATCTTGTAGTTTGACAGGCACTCATCCACGCCTGCCACTGCTGAGTTGAGCTTTGAAAGAATCCACTTGTCCATTACTGCAAGCTTATCATACTCAAGGCTGTATTTTGTAGCATCAAAATTGTCGATATTTGCATAAAGAACGAAGAATGCGTATGTGTTCCAGAGTGTTCCCATAAACTTACGCTGTCCCTCAAGCACGAGCTTTCCTGAAAACTTCTTTGGAATCCATGGAGCTGATGCTGTGTAGAAATACCATCTGATGGCATCTGCACCGTATGTCTCAAGTGCATCAAACGGATCTACAGCGTTGCCCTTTGACTTGGACATCTTCTGTCCGTTCTCATCCTGTACGTGTCCAAGCACGATTACATTCTCATAAGGGGCCTTGTTGAAAAGGAGTGTAGACTCAGCCATGAGTGAATGGAACCATCCACGTGTCTGGTCAACTGCCTCTGAGATAAACTTGGCCGGGAACTGCTTCTCAAATACTTCCTTGTTCTCGAATGGATAGTGGTGCTGTGCAAATGGCATGGCTCCTGAATCAAACCAGCAGTCAAGTACCTCAGGTACACGGTGCATATCCTTGCCACACTCAGGACACTTGATTGTCACAGCGTCGATGTATGGTCTGTGAAGCTCTACCTCTGCAGCCTTTGGATCTCCTGCTTTTTCGGCGAGCTCTGCACGGCTTCCGATACACTCTCTGTGTCCGCATTCACACTCCCAGATATTGAGTGGTGTGCCCCAGTAACGGTTACGTGAAATAGCCCAATCCTGTATATTCTCAAGCCAGTTTCCGAAACGTCCTGAACCGATAGACTCAGGAATCCAGTTTACTGTATTGTTGTTTCTGATAAGATCATCCTTTACTGCTGTCTCCTTGATGTACCATGACTCTCTTGCATAGTAGATAAGAGGCTTGTCACATCTCCAGCAGTGTGGATACTCATGCTCAAATTTCGGAGCATCGAAGAGCTGCTTTCTGCCGCTTAAGTCCTTTAATACCTCAGGATCTGCATCCTTTACCCACATACCGGCAAACGGAGTCTCGGCTGTAAGCTCTCCCTTGTCGTTTACAAACTGTACAAATGGAAGGTCATAATTTCTTCCGACATTGGCATCATCCTCACCAAATGCAGGAGCGATATGAACGATTCCTGTACCATCTGACATAGTAACATATGTGTCACATGTCACGAAAAAGCCCTTCTTGCCCTGCTTATCGGCAACCTGCTTAGCGCAGTCATAAAGCGGCTCATACTCCTTGTACTCAAGATCCTTTCCTTTGTATGTCTCAAGCACCTCATATGCCTTCTTGCCTGCCTCTGCGTCCTCTTTTGAAAGAAGCTGTGAGAGCACCTTGTCTGCAAGTGCCTCTGCCATATAATATGTGTAGCCATCAACAGCCTTTACCTTTACATATGTGTCATTAGGGTTCACACAGAGTGCCACGTTGCTTGGAAGTGTCCATGGAGTTGTGGTCCATGCGAGGAAATATGCATCCTCTCCTACTACCTTAAAACGTACTACTGCTGATTTTTCTTTAACTGTCTTGTAGCCCTGTGCCACCTCCTGTGCAGAAAGTGGTGTTCCACAACGAGGACAGTAAGGAACAATCTTGAAGCCCTTGTAAAGAAGTCCCTTGTTCCAGATTTCCTTGAGAGCCCACCACTCTGACTCAATGAAATTGTCGTCATATGTGACGTATGGATTGTCCATATCAGCCCAGAAACCTACTGTGTTGGAGAAATCCTCCCACATACCCTTGTATTTCCATACAGACTCTTTACACTTCTTGATGAATGGCTCAAGTCCATAGTTCTCAATCTGATCCTTGCCGTCAAGGCCGAGAAGCTTCTCCACCTCAATCTCAACAGGAAGTCCGTGTGTATCCCAGCCTGCTTTACGTGGCACATATTTGCCCTTCATGGTCTGGAATCTTGGAATCATATCCTTTATGGTACGTGTCTCAACATGTCCGATGTGAGGCTTTCCGTTTGCTGTAGGAGGTCCATCATAGAATGTGTATGTCTCTCCTTCTTTTCTGTTTTCCATAGATTTTCTGAAGATATTGTTCTCTCTCCAGAACTGCTCTGTCTTCTTCTCGCGTTCAACGAAGTTCATATTGGTGTCAACTTTGTTGTACATGACTATCTCTCCTTATTCTATATTGTTCGTGAACATCCCAACATGCACCTCAAATTCGACTCTTACGAGGCTTCCTTGTGGCTTACTCCACTAGGATTTTCGGTTTATGGAATATTCACAAAAAAAGGCACACATTCCTGTAATTAGGAACGCGTGCCTGATACGTCTATACCACCTATTACAATGTACTTAAGGGAAATACCCTTGCATACCCGCCCCTGTAACGTAGGGAATACGTCAGAACCTACTCTCGCAACGCTGTATGGCGATTTTAGCCTGCGGCTCAGAAGTGATTTTCAAAACGGCTCTACTCATACCGGCTCTCACCTGTCCCGGCTCTCTTTGACTTTCCTGCCATCTCTACTGTCTTCGTCACTGCCTTTTACTAACTGTGTTTAAGTATATAACTGAAAAGCCACTGTTGTCAAGATGTAATTGATTCTGTAATAATTTGATAATAATTAACTCTAATAAATGCCATCATACTCAAAATTCTGATAATCATAATCGTCATAATCAAAAGAATCATAATCATAATCGTAATCCTCATAGGAATCGTCATCATTATAATACTCATAGCCCTCATCAAAGCCCTTCATGAACTCCTTTTCAAAATCTGTGCTTACGTTTGAGCCTGCTATAACCCAGAATATTATGCTGACTATAACTGAGATAGCAGCTGTTGCTATACCAACTATACCAAACACCTTGTTGTTACCTTTTATGATATGTATAATACCAAAAATGATAGCAAGCAGAGCTGTCACATAATTGATGCATGTACAAAACAGTACAATAGATGCGATTCCAAGTACCAGAGAAGCTATACCAAAGCCATTGCTGTTCTTTGGCGGCTGGTTGTATGGATTAGCTCCATACTGTGGCTGATTGTATGCTGTCTGTCCGTATGCGGTCTGATTGTAGCCACCCTGTCCGTTTGGCTGCTGGCCATACTGCGTCTGTCCGTAAGCTGACTGATTAAATGAGCCCTGAGCATATGTGTTCTGGTTGTATGTACCCTGGGCATTTGGATTCTGATTGTATGCGCCCTGGGCATTTGGATTCTGATTGTATGTACCCTGATTTGCATAACCATATGCACTGCCCGGATTATTGACATATCCGTCTGTGCTGCCTGTCTGGTCTGATGACTGTCCATATGCATTCCCACTTTCCTGCTGGGATACAGACTGATTATATGTGTCTGTCGGCTGACTGTATGTGTCTGAGTCATTTGCTGTTCCTGAAGACTGACCGAATACACCTGTATTGTCCGGTGTGCCTGACGACCGGTTGTCATTGTTCATATAATTGTTATCGTCCATAACTTCCTCCATATATCCTATTGTTTATGTAGCCATTGTGTTATTGTGTTATTGTGTTAGAAATATTTTATCATATATTACAATAATGTAAATATTTTTATCATAAAAATTATGTAAAAATGGC
>ENA-OPBZ01001382-OPBZ01001382.1-human-gut-metagenome-genome-assembly--contig:-NODE-1382-length-10181-cov-2.739087_pt1 | contig 10181 bp, 9 predicted proteins | sample MGYA00241072_ERZ501459 | MGnify/ENA primary metagenome ERZ501459 (study PRJEB25962, sample SAMEA2042632) | human gut metagenome | biome: human gut; feature: human-associated habitat; material: faeces...
TGATTATTCTCGCCATACCTTAATACCTTGTCCGATGTTTTTAAGCTATGTACCCAGAAACCCCTAAAACAGGGGTTTCTAAGCAGTTTTGTGTTTTGGAACATTTCCGATGCTTCTCAGGGTCAAAACTTTTCTCAAATAGCACACTTCACTTTTCATTAACCTTGTGGAATAATCCTAAAAGTTCTATCCATAAAATCAAGAATAGCATCATACATCTTAACGATGTCGTTATATTCCAGATAAAGTTGGTGGTCCTCTTCTCTGTAGCCAATTTTAAATTTATCGTATTTATCGAATTCTTTATATATTCTTCCACCATTATGGACAACCATATTACGAGCATCACGAATAACAGTAATGTATTCCCATTGTTTATCAGCTGTAAAGCCGTCAATACCGACTACATCTTTTAAGTATTTAGCAGCACGCTCTAACCCACTTCCTTTAATATCTTTTACTTCCTTGTCCAAATGATTGATGTTGTGATATAAACGGCAAAGAGTATTTACTGCTTCTTCTAATAATGATACCATTGTTAAAAGCAATGAATATTGAGTCAACAAATCCACCCGACAAGAATGTAAAGTCCCGCTTGTCATAGCCCATTGCTCAGTAAAAAAATCATTTTTTAATCTTGCTTCTTCCGCCAGATTTCTGTAGCTCTCATCAATTGCATCAAGAGCTATTTTATTGTTTTCTATTACACTCCTAAAGGGATAGAAATCGCAATGGGCTAAATACAATGCCATATCACTTGCTTTACCCATATCATAGTGTTCCATATCTGGAAATTTTACATCACTATTAAGGCTGTATATTTTGGTCATATTATTGTCTTCCTTTTTATAATACTGTATTTAAATCAGACCTGTATCATTTCTCCAATTACACCGAATATATCTTTCAAATTCTTCTTTGCACTCCAAGTTTTTCCCGTCCACATGGTCTACAATAATAATTTGAGGCAATATTCCTGTGTCTTCACCGATGGAATTGATTTCATCAAAAATTGTCTTATACATTTTATTGACGGCAATCAAATCTGCTTGCGTGATTTCGTCTTTATCATTACCTTGTGGGAAATACACTTGACTTGGTTGGTCAAAAAACATAACCAAAGGCATCGGTGAATTGTCCTGAGTTGCAAAAAAACGCAGGAAACTTAAAAACAGAGCAATATGGCAGGAAACCCAATTTGCACCACTCCCCATCTCGTATAGATGGATATTCTCATTGCTTTTCTGGTGCTGATAAATGTCAAAGCTACCGTCTGTTAAACCAAAATTCAAGTCAATCGGTCTATACTCTTCTTCAAAATCAAGCGTTAAAGAAAGACGATTCATATTGTTTGATAAAAAGCTCTCAGCTTTTGACATCTTCTTATCAACATCAAATCCTTTGATTTTTTCTTCGAGTCTGGCAATTTTTTCTTTAAGTTCTTCAATTGTTCTTACAATATTTGTCACCTTGGCAACTGGTGTATAATTGATCGCACCGGCGGAAGTCTTTGCTACTGTAGAAGTCAGTCCCACTGCACGTCTTTTTGGAATGATCACTCCATGCGCTCCTGCAAGATTTGCGGTACGGATAATTGCTCCAAGATTATGCGGATCTTCCACATTATCCAGGATAATAAGGAACGGTGCCTCACCTTTTTCCTCTGCTCTTGCAAGAATTTCATCCACGGTACTATAATCATAAGCAGCAACCTGCGCAATCACGCCCTGATGTGCATGCGTCTCACTGAGCTGATCAAGTCTCTCTTTGCTTACATAGTTAATAATGGTGTCTGTCTTTCGTGCCTCTCTCGCGATCGTTCTTACCGGACCATCCTGACAGCCATCCAGAATAAAAAGCTTGTCTACGCATTTGCCAGAACGGAAAGCTTCCAGCACCGCATTACGTCCTTCTATCTGTTCACTCATAATATGTCCTCTCCAATTCCCATACGGACCAAAGTGAGCATCCGTGTGTAATCCTCTTTCAAATATAAATATCCCATCAGAGCCTCAAATCCTGTTGCTCTGCGATAATCTGCCATCGTCGCATGTTTCGCCATTGTCGGAGAATGTGCATTACGCCCTCTCCGATAAACACTCAGTTCTTCCGGTGTCAGTTCCTCTTCAATGACTTCCATGATTGCAGACTGTGCTCCAGCCTTTACGAGACTGCTCGCTTTTTTGTGAAGACGGTTTACCGGACAATTTCCCTTCTTAACAAGTATTGTCCGAATAATAAGTTCATAAACTCCATCTCCGATATATGCCAGTGTCAGCGGAGAATAACTCCGCAGATCCTGGTCTTCCAGATGAAATAGTTCCTTCAGCTGTATCAGATTCGTTTCCATTTTACGCCCTCGCGAGTGTCTTTCAGCTCAATCCCCTTATCCAGGAGCAGACCTCTGATCTCGTCAGCTCTTGCAAAATCTTTAGCCTTTCTGGCCGCCTGACGCTCTGCGATCAGGTTTTCGATCTCTTCATCAAGGATTTCTTCTTTCTTCTCAAGAGTCAGTCCGAGAACATCACAGAGTTTTGTCATAACTTCAAGTGTATGTCCTGCAAATTCTTTTGAGCTGCCTTCCTGTACATTGGTATTTGCAAATTTAACAAGCTCAAATACTGCTGCAAGTGCATCTGCTGTATTGAAATCATCATCCATGGATTCTTCAAATTTTGTTACAAATGCAGCTTCTTCCTGCATCAGTTTCTTCTCGTCCTCTGTTGCTTCCTGTACGGTTGCTGCTGCCTGACGGTCACGAAGTCTTGCTGCTGCTTCTGTAATTCTCTCAAGCGCATTTTTTGATGATTCCATCAGATCTGCACTGAAATTCAGCGGACTTCTGTAATGTGCATTCAGCATGAAGAAACGAAGCACCTGCAGATCATACTGCTCTCCGATCTCGCGAACTGTACGGAAGTTTCCGAGAGATTTTGACATCTTACGGTTATCGATATTCAGGAATGCATTGTGCATCCAGTATTTTGCAAATGGAACTCCATTGCAGCATTCACTCTGTGCAATCTCATTCTCATGATGAGGGAATACAAGGTCCTCACCACCGGCATGAATATCGATCTCCTCGCCCAGGTATTTCTTGGACATAACGGAGCATTCAATATGCCATCCCGGTCTTCCGTCGCACCATGGAGATTTCCAGAACGGTTCCCCTTCTTTCTTTGGTTTCCAGAGTACGAAGTCAAGCGGATCTTCTTTCTGATCTTCACCGGATACCTGTAGGGAACGGAATCCTGACTGCAGATCATCCAGATTTTTATGTGAAAGTTTACCGTATTCTTTAAATTTCTTTACACGGAAGTATACAGTACCATCGGCTACCGGATATGCATATCCTTTGTCGATCAGTGTCTGGATCATATCGATCATTCCGTCAATCTCCTGCGTTGCAAGCGGATTTTTCGTGGCCGGTTTTACATTCATTCCAGCCATATCCTTCTTGCATTCGGCAATATAACGCTGCGAGATTTCCTCTGCGCTCACACCTTCTTCAATTGCTTTTTTGATGATTTTGTCATCTACATCTGTAAAGTTGGATACATAATTCACCTCATATCCTTTGTATTCCAGATAACGCCGTACCGTATCAAAAATAATCATCGGTCTTGCATTTCCGATATGGATCAGATTGTACACTGTTGGTCCGCACACATACATACGTACCTTTCCCTCTTCCAGAGGTACAAATTCTTCTTTTCTTCGTGACATTGTATTAAAAAGTTTCATGTCTCTTTCCTCCGATATATTACTTCTTAACAGAATCCCAGAAAACTGTTCCCTGCAGATCAGTCCTGTTTCTCGATAAGAAGGCAGATTGCCTGAGAAGCAATCCCTTCTCCTCTTCCGGTAAATCCGAGTCCTTCTTCTGTCGTTGCCTTTATATTGATCTTTGATTCCGGAATTCCAAGTGCATCTGCCATATTTTTGCGCATCTGCGGAATATGTGGTGCCATTTTCGGCTTCTGTGCAATCACTGTTGCATCAATGTTTCCTACTGCATATCCCTGCTTCCTAAGCAATTCCGCCACATGAACCAGCAGTTTAATACTGGAAATCCCCTTATAAGCCGGATCTGTATCTGGAAAATGTTTGCCGATGTCTCCAAGTGCAGCGGCTCCAAGCAATGCATCCATGACTGCATGGATCAATACATCTGCATCAGAATGTCCAAGGAGTCCCTTTTCCCACGGAATATCTACTCCACCCAGGATCAGTTTCCGTCCTTCCGTCAGTTTATGAACGTCATAACCCATTCCAACTCTCATAATCATTCTCCTTCTGCCTGACCGGCAACACCAGACCGTAGCAATGCATACATCAGTTTCTCACAGGTATCCGGATCTCCTTCTTTGATCTGTGTCTCTGATATCTTTCTTTCGGTCAGATATGTATCACTGCTGTTCACTCTTATCGCTCCGGAAAGGTTCAGTTCTGTCGGCGCGTTTGCAAAAATATCCGTATCTGCATATACGGCAATTGGTGCTTCCGCGGCTATCATTTTTTTCTGACCATTCCAGACCATCTCTGCTTCTGTAGATACAAAACCTTCAGCACTTGCTGCTGTGGGGACGGAAATAAAAGGAATTTTATATTGAAAAGCCACATACCTGCTGATGTCATGGATCGTACCAGAACCTACCGCAAGGATCAGATCAATATCCTCATCCATATAGTTCTCAACAATTTCGATTGCATGCTGATCTGCCTGAAGATCATCCGCATCCAGAACCAGAACCTGACATCGGTCAAAAATATCTTCCATAAGTTTCTCCGTTGCCTTACACGTATTTGTGTCACAGATCAGAAGCGGAGATATATATTCTTTAAGAAATCCCTCTGACATAGCTTCTTCAAGCGCATTTACAGCTCCTGGTTCAATCAGTATTTCCTTTATTTCATGGTGCATTTTCCCGTCCCCGCAAGGTCGGGCAAAGTCATCTGCATCGACTCGCATTTATTTCTCTCCTCCTGTATTTACTGTCATCTGCCATCATTCAGCACTGTCATGTCAGCAGACAAAAAACCTATTTTATTACAATCCGTTATTATACATGATTTTCCGGAAAAAATCAACGAAAGCCATCGTACACAGCAACTACAGATTCAGATAATTATAGACAACTCTGGATATGTTTCGAATGTTGGCGATTGCATTGGACGCATTCTCCGACATCACACACAGAATATATGTTGTTTTTGTTCCATATACAATTGCGATATCATGCTGGTCTTCATCCGTCTCACCGGTCTTATTAGCAGTTGGAACGTCTACACCAAGTCCTTCCGGAATCTTAGATGTATTCTGCTGATTTTTCAGGAGATCCAACATCTCTTCTGATGCCTCTTTGCTCACACATTCTCCTCTGTAGATCCGTTCAAGAAGTTTTCCACAGTCTGTAACTGTTGTCTGATTATGCCCACCAAGTGTAATGAGTTTCGATGCTGACGGATGCAGTGTGCTCTGATAACTGGTCTTCGTATATCCCTCTTTTTTCAGATATTTATTTACCTGTTTTGCCCCATCTATAAAATCATATGTATCTGACTGCAATCTTCCCAGTTCATTACAGGATTCATTATCACTGACCGTGATCATGTTCCACAGAAGTGTATTCACTTTGTCCTGTACTTTTGTATTATCCACTGTTGTTTTCATCTGTGCAGCTTCATTTTTCAGAACATCATCCATATCCTGATATGTTTTTGCCATAACAAATGCTTTGATCAGACTTGCTGAGTATAATGGTTTATCATTCAGTACAAAATCTTCGTTACTCTCAAGATCTTTTACATAAACGCTCCATTCCCCATCATATCCGGAAATCATGGCTTCCAGCTGTGGTTTCAACGTATCGATACCAAGATTTTCCATACCGGTCACTTTGCCAGTCTCATCTACCGGAAATCCATCTTCTGTCATGCCGGCTTCCTGCACCAGCACTCCATTTGTTCCTCCAAAATAATAAAGCCCTGAAAACTTCTGTCCGTTCGAAGTCATTTCCAATTCATGTGTTCCCGGTTCCGTGACCATTTTGCCATTTTCATCAAAATAATAATAACCGTCAAAGGTTGTTTTATCGACCGTATAATTACTGATATAGCGCACCTGCGGTGCTGCCGTCAGTTTACCCAGATTATTGACCATATAGTATCCGTCAAATTTCTCTGGTTCTTCTGCATTATCTGAATTTCCTGAGCAGCTGAGTTTTGTGATCTTCACCATATGTGAACTGCCAGCCTGAAAGCAGCCACTTTCGTCATGATAATAAAATCCATCCAAAACGGTTCCATCTATTTTGACATGATCAAAATAATGAACTGCTGCTGTATCGTCCTTACTTCCATCATCTTTCAGACAGTAAAATCCATCACTTTTCATCAGATACTTTTCTGAACCATCCTTGATCGGACGAATCTGTGCTTCATCCGTTACAGAAAGCATGCTGCTTGCCGATACCGGCAGTATCCCTGACATTCCCAATGTTATTACAGTCAGTCCAGCTGTCAAAAATTTCCATCTTCTCAAACTGTTTCCAGTTTTCATGTATTTCTCCTTTTTTGTATATTCTTTCTGATGCTTTGTTCACAGTATTTTCAATCTCTTCTGCATCTTCTTTTCAATAGTAATTGAACATAGTATACCTGATATTTTCTTTCTGTCAAGCAGACATATTTTGTCAGATTCCCGGCATCTTCTTTCTACCAGTTTATTTCTTTTCTTCCCTTTTCCAGAAAGCTCCAAGCTGCTGTTCTACATTTTCCAGAATGCAGACAGCCGCATCATTCCATTCTCGGGGAAACAGCATCCTGTAGTCCCGACCTGTAAATCTTTCATCCATCAGAAGAATCGTCCCCCTGTCTTTTCTGGTCCGTATGACTCTGCCTGCTGCCTGTAATACTTTGTTCATTCCGGGATAACGATACGCATAATCAAACCCCTGCTCTCCTTTTGCATCATAATATTCTTTCAGGATTTCGCGCTCACAACTCACCTGTGGCAGACCAGTTCCAATGACAGCCGCTCCGATCAGACGATTTCCGATCAGGTCGATTCCTTCTGAAAAAATTCCTCCCATCACACAGAAACCGACAAGCGTATCTGCACTTTCTTCTGTAAATTCTTCAAGAAATTCCTCTCTTTCTCTTTCCGTCATTGAAGCATGCTGACAGATACATCTCACCCATCCCGAGGAAAATTCCTCCTGATAAACCTGCCATACATCATCCATCAGCTTATAAGATGGAAAAAACACCATATAATTTCCTTTTTTCTGCCAGCTCATTCTTGCAATATATTCCGCGATCTTTCGGTATTCCTCATATCCTCTTCTGGTATACCGACTGCTCACATCCCTGCAGATCAAAAGGCATCTGTTTTTCTGTTCAAACGGAGATTCCACATACATCCCAAAATTTTCTTTCCTGGTACTTAACATCCTGCTGTAATATTTGAGCGGCAGCAAAGTCGCAGAAAAAAATACCGTGCTGATTCCTTTATCCAGACATTTCTGCAGATTTCCCGCAGGATTGACGCAAAACAGCTTCATATAAAATCCGCCATCTTCTCCGACTGCCGTATAGACTACATAGTTTTCATCCACCAGTTCTGATATATTCAAAAAATCCCGCACTGTGAAATAAAAATCAAGAATCCCATCCGTCACTTCCTGTGTCGGCGGTTCTTCCAAAAGCTGATCCATCTCTCCCTGTACAGACAGAAGACTGATCGGAAGTACCCCCGCATTTTCCTGTACCTTCCAGGAATCACATCCATTCTGCAATTCTTTAAGCTGACTGACCACTTTTCCAAGCTTCTTCCACAGTTTCTGACTGTAGGGTTTTATAAATTTTCGTATTTGTATTGTATCTTCAAGGCAGATTGATGCACTGTACATCTCCCGTCCTCTTTCTACAAGATTATGAGCCTCGTCTATCAGAAACAGGTATTTACCAGATATATTTTCTCCGAAAAATCTTTTCAGATATACATTCGGATCAAACACATAATTATAATCGCAGATAACTGCATCCATCCAGACAGACAGATCCAGACTCATTTCAAACGGACATACCTGCCATTTTTCTGCCTGTCGAAGAATCGTTTCCCTGTCAAACGACTGCTCATTTGTCCACAATTCATATACTGCATCGTTGATTCTGTCATAATGCCCCTTCGCATAGGGACATGTCTCTGGATTGCATTCTGGTTTTTCGCAGAAGCAAAGCTTCTCTTTCGCTGTAATCGTAACTGTCTTAAAAAGTAACCCGTTCTTTCTCAGAATTTCAAATGCATCCTGTGCAACAGTCCTTGTAATCGTCCTGGCCGTCAAATAAAAAAGTGTTTCCGCTTTTCCCTCTCCAATTGAACGGACCGCCGGAAAAACAGCTGACATCGTTTTACCAACACCAGTCGGCGCCTGAATAAAGATCTGTTCTTTTCTGGAAATTGCATGGTAAATCCCCGCAACCATCTCTTTCTGTCCTTTTCGATAAATAAATGGAAATTCCAGTTTTTCCATCGACCGATTTCGTTCCTCTCGCCATTTCATCTGATAAGAAAGCCATTTGTGATAAGAATCCAACAGTCTCTGGTACCAGCTCTCCAGTTCTTCCCTTGTCATCGTTTCCCTGAAACGCTTGATCATCTCCGTATCCAAATGTGCATACGTCATCTGAACATCAATCTCTTCCAATCCATGATCATCCAGATAGATCCAGGCATAGCAGAGCGCCTGTGCACGATGTACCAGAACCGGTTCCGCAAGCAGTTCCAGATTCTTATACACGCCTTTGATCTCATCAATGCAGATTTTCTCATTCTGCGTAAAAATTCCGTCTGCACGTCCTTCCACCCGCAGGATCAAATCCTCATATTCTGTATCTTTTTTCAGTGAAACTTCGGCCTGATAGTGGCTTCCCATCTGCTTCTGGATTTTTCGGTGCAGGCGGCTTCCTTTCAGCATTGCTTCTTTATCGCCTGCTGTGCCGCCACTTTCCAGATCACCATTTCGTAATATAAACTCTACCAGGTTACGAACCGAAATACGGATTACCGGTTTTTCCATCATTCTCCTGCCCTCTATAAAAATGCTGCCATTCCTAAAGCCATCTCAGTATCTTATTACACAAAAAGGCGCATACCCGTTCCCGGAATACGCGCCTCTGTTTACTGTACACCTATTATGCTACAGCAAATTTTGCCATTACTTCATTAAATCTCTGACTCTCACCATAACATCTTACTGTAAGTTCTCTGGTAAGATCCATACTCAGAATACCTAAAAGGGATTTGGCATCAATAATAATTCTGTTATAGGAAATGTCAATATCAAAATCGCATTTGGTGGCTTCATTTACAAATTCCTTTACATCTTCCGTCGCATTTAATCTAATATGTCTTTCAACCATATGCTTATCCTCCTGTATCAGACTTTAGGCGTATTTTGTCACTACGAGGAGAATTTGTCAACAGACTTAAAATTTTATTCATATTTTTCAATAAATTTCATAATTTTGAATTTCTATAGCACAAATTTTTGTGATTTTTTCTAGTGGAATTCTATCATATTTGAACAAAATTTGAAAGAGAAAAAGATCCGGTTCGGCGCCGGATCTTTCTTTTTATTCCAATTTTTCTTATTTACATCTGTGTCAGAACAAAAATATCATAAATTGCTTTTACAGCTGTTTCGAAATCTCTGTTTTCCACACCAATGATAATATTCAGCTCACTGGATCCCTGATCGATCATTTTAACATTAACATGGGCATGTGCCAGTGCAGAAAATACACGTCCTGCAGTACCTCTCTGAGATTTCATTCCACGTCCTACCACCGCGATCAGCGCAAGATCGGACTCCATTTCCACAAAATCCGGCTGTACTGCACGATGAATACCTGCGATTACCTGCTGTTCTTTTTCTTCAAACTCATCCTGATGAACATAAATCGTCATCGTATCGATTCCGGATGGAACATGTTCAAAGCTGATTCCCTGGTCTTCAAATACCTGAAGAACTTTTCTTCCAAAACCAACTTCACTGTTCATCATGGACTTTTCAATATTGATCGAACAGAAACCTTTTTTGCCTGCAATACCTGTAATCACATATTTCGGCTTGCGGCAGGTACTCTCCACAATAAAAGTTCCCTTATCCTCCGGA
>ENA-OPBZ01001391-OPBZ01001391.1-human-gut-metagenome-genome-assembly--contig:-NODE-1391-length-10151-cov-1.986232_pt1 | contig 10151 bp, 8 predicted proteins | sample MGYA00241072_ERZ501459 | MGnify/ENA primary metagenome ERZ501459 (study PRJEB25962, sample SAMEA2042632) | human gut metagenome | biome: human gut; feature: human-associated habitat; material: faeces...
AGTCTGGCGCCCTCGCAGGCAAAGGTGCAAAAATCCAATGCCGGCATGTCTGCTGCCTACGATAAGCTGCTGACCACCCTCGGCCTGACGGATGAGCAGTTCAAGCTCACCTACGGCACGGTAGAAGATCTGCCGTGGCGCGCCATGAGCGAGGATGTGCAGCAACTGCGCACTGAGTATATGGGGTACTCGGATGACCTTGTCACTGCCCGGCGGGAGGTCGAGAACTACACCGCCGCCGTAGAACAGGATCAGGAGGCTATCAATGCCGCCGAGGCCGAGTATCAGGAGGCCAGCGCCGCAGTCGATGCCCTGAATGCTTCGCAGCAGTCCGCCGCCGACAGCGCAGACGATGTTGCAGCGCAGCAGCAGAACGTGGCGAATGCCATCTCTGATGCAGAGCTTCGGATTCAGGACATCATTGCAGCCTACAAGGATGCCTATGATGAAGCCTACGGCAGCATCAGCGGCCAGTATGCGTTGTGGGATTCTGCGGAAAAGGTCGTTTCGACCTCCGCTGCATCCATCAACAATGCACTGCAAAGCCAGATCACCTACTGGGACAACTACAACCAGAACCTCGAAAAGCTGAACGAACGGGCGGCTGACATCGACGGTCTGAGTGAAATTATCGCCAGTTTTGCGGATGGCAGCAAGGAATCCGTCAATGCGATTGCCGGTATGGCCTCGGCCTCGGATGCTGATCTCGCCAAAATGGTTGAGAACTATGCTGCACTGAAAGAAGCGCAGGATACCACCAGCGAATCTATCGCCGACCTCAAGACCGGCATGAGCAATTCTATGGACGAAATCGCCAAGACCGTAGCCGATACCGTATCGGAAATGGACATGAGCGACGAGGCCACGAAAAGCGCCAAGGAGACGATTCAGGGCTTCATCGATGGCGCATCCAGCATGATGCCCCGTGTGCAGGAAGCCTATGCCAAAATCGCCTCGGCGGCCTCTACTGCGCTGGCAGGCTCCAACGAGCGCTACAATGTCAACCACGGAATCCCCGGATATGCTGTTGGTACGGAAGATGCGGCTCCCGGCTTTGCCCTCGTTGGTGAGCATGGCCCGGAGCTGGTCTACTTCAACGGCGGGGAATCTGTTCTGACGGCATCGGAAACCAGACGGGAGATGGAGAGCGCAAGCGTTACCCCCATGAGCGCTGAGCTGCCAGAGAGCAACGGCTCCTCCTCAGCACGCAGCACGGTTCCTATATCGCTCTCGCCGGTTTACCATATCTCAGGTATATCTGATACTGCCGAGCTGCAAAATGTCCTGAATGCCCAGAATGACAGCCTGAGAGAACTTGTCCTCGAAATCGTGAAAGATGCAGAGGACGATGATTTCAGAGGGAGGTATGCATGAGTAAAACCTATACGACTGTGCAAGGCGACCGCTGGGACAGCGTGGCCTATAAGCAGCTCGGCAGTTGCGCCTATGCTCCCAACCTGATGGCTGCTAATCCGCAGCACTTGGGCTATTTTGTGTTCCCGGCCGGAATCGTTCTGACGCTCCCGAATACCGAGACACAAACCAGCTCTACCTTGCCCCCGTGGAAGAAGGTGGTCACATGAGCGACGAAAATACCGCCCGCCATGCCGAGTGTACTGTGGAGTTTGACGGCGTGGACATCACCAGCAGCATCAAGCCCTACCTGCTGTCGCTGACATTTACCGATAATGAGGAAGATGCCAGTGACGACCTGCAGATCAAACTCCAAGACCGGGAGGGCGTTTGGATGACCGACTGGCTCCAGAAGATGCTGGACGGCGATGTGTCGGCCGCATCTTCTGATGGCTACAAGGTTGGTGACGTGGTGCAGTTCCTTGGCGGTCCACACTACAAGGCATCTACCGACAAAAAGGCAAACGGAACACCAAAGGCTGGCCCGGCCAAGATCACCATCATCAAGCAGGGCGCGCTGCACCCGTACCATGTTATTCACACGGACGGAACGTCCCGGGTCTATGGCTGGGTCGATGCCAGCGAGATCTCCGGTAAATCTGGCGGCAGTTCTTCCGGCAGCAGTGAAGGTGGCCTGAAAATCCGGGCTACCATCACGGCCTGTAACTGGCACTCTGACGGAAAGGATGAGGCGCTGGACTGCGGGGAGTTTGAGCTGGATAGCATAAACGCATCCGGCCCGCCCGACATTATCACCATAAAGGCCACGGGGCTGCCCTATACCAGCCAGATCCGGCAGACCAAGCAGAGCAAGGGCTGGGAAAAGTACAAGTTATCCGGCATCGCCAATGAAATGGCGAAGAAGAACGGTATGAAGTCCCAGTTCCTTGCGAAAAAGGATCCTGAGTATAAGCGTGTGGAGCAGTACCGCTGCTCTGACATCGACTTCCTGTCGCAGTTGTGCCATGATGCCGGCTTGTCGCTGAAATGCACAGACGGCAAACTCGTTATCTTCGACCAGAAAGAATACGAGGGAAAAGATTCTGCATGGACTGTCACCAAAGACGACAAAAGCTATATCAAGTGGAGCCACACGCTCGGCCAGGCCGGAACGCAGTATGCGTCCTGCCGGGTGTCCTATGTTGGGCCGAACGGCAAGCCCATTGAGGGTATCGCCTACGTCAAGGACTACGATGCCAAGAGCAAAACCAACCAGCAGCTGGAAGTTTATGCCCCGGTCACGAGCAAGACCGAGGCCAAAGAACTGGCTGCCAAAAAGCTCCGGTTGCACAACAAGTTTGAGCGTCAGGTTGGCTTTACCTACCACGGCGACCCGGGCAAGGTTGCAGGCCTGACGTTTGAAACCAAGAGCTTCGGGCCGTGGGATGGAAAGTACATCGTGAAGCAGGCCAAGCATACCGTGACCGGCTCTGGCGGGTACACCACGCAGGTTTCCGGCCGTCATGTTTTAGGAGGGTACTGATGAACACCGCTGTTGACGTTCGCCTCGGTAAAGTCACCGATGTGAACAAAGAAAAGCGCCTTGTCCGCTGCAAATTTGAGGACACCGGCATCACGTCCGGCTGGCTCCCGGTGATGCAGCACTACAAAGCCATTGTCTATACGGAGTCAGCCGGCGAACACAATCACCAGTATATCCACCCCAGCCCCTACAACCTTGAGATCAAAACGACCATGGATGGCTCACGCCAGATTTGGGATGAGGAAGAAAAGGTCATCGGGGCGGACAACTCCACAAACCATCAGCACAAGTCCCATGTGGTGTGGTGGCTGCCGGCCATTGATGATACGGTGGTCTGCTTGTACCTCCCGTGCTTCAATGCTGATGGCTTCGTGCTGGGAGGGATTTATCCGTGATTGTCGGTTGCCTCGGAGACATCAGTTTTGCCGTGTTCGATAGCCATGTCGAGACCATCAAGAACATGGTGCAAAATGTATCTGCCAGATATACTACTCACCAGCGCGCCGGAGGCCCGGCCCTGACCGAGTTTACAGGCACCGATGCTCAAACAATTACGTTTGACATTGAACTGGCCGCATACCTCGGCGTGAATCCAACCAAAGAGCGGGAACGACTGCAAGAATGCGTCCTCAATGGGACAACGCTGCCGTTCGTTCTCGGCAATGTGGTCTATGGCAGCTATCGGTGGGTTATCAAATCTGTAAAATTCAAGACCCTGCACACAGACGCTTTCGGTACACCGACATGGATTACCGCAAGCGTTTCTTTGTTGGAATATCAGAGAGAATGAGGTGATTTTTGTGAGCAACTACTTGGTATCGGCAAACGACCTGACCACCATTTCCCTTGGGGAGCAGGATACCGTGACCAGCGTTCTGCAGAACATCGCCGTCATCCTGTCTACACCGAAAGGCACAGTGCCTTGCTACCGGGAATTTGGCATTGATATTGCGAACATTCTCGACCGGCCGGAAAATGTGGCGCAGCCTATGCTCTGCGCTGCCATCAAGGAGGCCATCGAGCGGTTTGAACCTCGTGCCACCTACATGGGGACTACTTTCAAGGAAGCCCCGGACACTCCCGGGCGGATGCTGCCCGTCGTGGAGGTGAGCATCAGTGCGTAAAACCTACGAGTTCGTGTCTACGGACATGGATGAGCTGGACAGGCTGCTTGTCGCAGGATATGAGCAGTTCTTTGGCAAAACTGTGATGCCCGGTAGCCCGGAACGGCTTTTCATTTCGTGGGTCGAAGATGCCATCATGTACGAGCGTGCCCAGAATAACTGGACAGGCTGCCAAAACTTGCCCAGCAGCGCAGAGGGCGAGTATCTGGATGGCCTGGCCGAGCTGTTCTATTTGCAGGAGCGCCCCAAGCCTACGGCGGCGACCTGCACCATGCGCTTTTACATCAGCGAGCCCCGCCAGACGGCGGTGCTGATTCCGGCCGGCACCCGTGTCACGGACGACAATGCAGCCCTGTACTGGGAAACCTCCGCAGACGAGTACGTTCCCATCGGCGCAACATACACGGATGTTCAGGTGACCTGCCAGACTGTGGGTACGGCTGGCAATGATTACGCTGTGGGTGACATCCACACCGCTGTTGACATCTACGACTACTACTCCGGCTGCTCCAATATCACGGTCAGCGCAAACGGTTCTGATGCCCCGGACGACGAGGAATTTTATGAGCTGATGCGTGACAGTCAGAGTGCATGGTCTGATGCTGGCCCAATCGGTGCCTACAAATACTTTGCAAAGAGGGTTTCCACGGAAATCGCAGATGTCGTTGCAAATTCGCCCAGCCCTGGCACGGTTTGCCTGTATGCCGTCATGAACGATGGCAGCGTGGCTGGCGAAGAAACCAAGCGTGCCATGGTTGCGGCCTGCTCACCGGATGAAATCCGGCCGCTGACGGACTATGTGATCTCCGGCGACCCGGAAGAAGTGCCCTATGATATCGACCTGACCTATTACCTGACCCGTGACGGAAGCATTTCCGCAAGTGAAGCTCAGTCCGGCGTGAATGAGGCTGTGCAGCGGTACATCCGCTGGCAGTCCGGCAAGATGGGCAGGGACATCAACCCTGACAGGCTGCGGTATCTGCTTCTTTCGGCCGGCATCAAACGTGTAGACCTCAAACAGCCCGCCTTTACTCCGCTGGAAGACGGTGCGCCATCCCTTGACCGCAACGACAAGGTTCCGCAAGTGGCAAAGTTGGGCACGGTGACGATAAAGAGCGGAGGGTATGAGGATGAGTAACCACGGCCTTACTGCTGACAACATGATGCAGCAGTTTCCGATTGCGCTCCAAAAAGCCCCTAAGACGGTGGCTCTTGGACAGGTCATAGCCAAGGTGATGGAATCCCGGCAGGATGAAATCGACTCCCTGCGGATTTATACCCGCATCGACGAACTGCCCGAATGGCTGCTTGACATTCTGGCTCGTGACTTCGCCGTGGACTGGTACGATAGATCCTACACCCTTGAGGAAAAAAGAAAAACCATCAAGGACAGCTTCTATGTTCACCGGCACCGTGGCACAAAAGCGGCTGTTGAAAGAGCCATTTCTGCGATTTATCCCAATCCCAAAGTTTTGGAGTGGTTTGAGTACGGCGGCGATCCGTACCACTTCAAACTCCGTATCACGGTTGATTTCGCTGCAATCAATGAGGCCAAACATCAGCAGGTTTTGCAAAAAATCATCTGCTACAAAAATCTTCGGTCGCATTTGGACAGCGTCATTTACTACACGGAAACGGAGCCGAAAGCGTGCTATGTTGCAGCGATTCCCTGCGCCACAACGATGTCCTACACGGTTCTTATGCCGGGTGTTATCGAGCCGCGGGCAGTCAGCGCACACGCCTGCGCCGCTGGTGCGGTCAGCACAACTCGGATGAAAACGACCATTGCGCTGCCCGGAACTATCCACGCCAAGGCTGTGTCTGCACAGGCGCTTGCATCTGGCAGACCTGCGCAGACCTATGAAACCGTCACCATCAAGTTAGGAGGGAAATCGTTATGAGCTGGGAAAAATATGCATATACCAGCGCCGGTGCTGCGATGTTGTCCGAGTCCATTTCGGGCGGTGCGCTCACCATCACCCGTGCTGTAAGCGGCACGGGCACCGTTGACACCGACTTGTCCGAGGAAACGGCAGTCAGCGGTGATACCTATGAGCTTAAACTGCTGGGCATCGACACCGTGGAATATGAGGGTGAAAAAGCCCGCAAAGTTAGCATTTGGACGGGCGGTGCAGATAAGCCGTACTTCATGCACCAGATCGGTGTGTTTGGCCGCCTCAATGACGACCCGGAGGACACGCTGCTCTTTTTGATGCAGGACGATCGGGGCATCGAGATCCCGGCCATCGGTACTGCTGACCATGAATTCCAAATTGCTGTGTTGCTGGCCGTTTCGACCAAAGCCAATATTTCGCTCACCGTTGACCCGCAGGTTGAAGCAATTATGCGGATGGTGCGGGAAATGGTGCTGAAGGAGATCTCACAGCACAACGATGCCCCGGATGCCCATGCCAAAATCATCACCGAAGCCACCAGTAAGGCTCTGAAAGAGCTGGAGGAATCCGGCCAGATCATGTCGGAAGACAGGGTCAAAGAGCTTATCAAGGAAAGCGGCGGCGGTGGTGGCGGCAGCTCCGGCGGCTACTATGGCAAATACGACCTGACCCTTTCTGTGGACGGCTGGAAAGCCGTATCGGACAGCGAGGGTGAAATGCCGTATGCGTATACCTACGATGCAGAGTTGGCAGACTGCACCCCTGAGCTTTGGCCCAGCGGTTCCGCAACTGCCAGCTGCTTTTCTATTTCGAACAAGGCGGGTGTCCTGAACGGGTGCGAGACTTTGAACGGTATTGTTCGCTTTTTCTCTCAGCGCATCCCGGAAGCTGATATTCAGGCAGTCGTCACTCTGTTCGGGAAAGGAGGTGGCACCGGTGAACTGGTAATTGCGACCCGTGACCGGCTGGGCTGCGTGAAAATTGGCGACGGCGTGGAAGTGACCAAAGACGGTGTTATTTCTGTCCACGCCACAGTTTCCGAAGACCAGATGGCAGCTACGGATGATGTATCCGAAATGCTGGCCGAAATCTACGACAAATAAACACCAAACAACAATTTACGGAGGATACTTATTATGGCTTACAATGTTGAGAAGCTCGCAAAGCTGGGCGCACTGAAGGAGCTGGGTCTGAAGCAGAAGGCCGTTGACGAGGCCCAGAACAAGCGCATCAAGGCTCTGGAGGATTTCGGCGCACAGGCCAACGTCTTGGAGGGCGTTAAGGTGAACGGCGTTGCCCTGGCCATCGCTGAGAAGATGGTGGACATTCTGGTTGCCACCGGCTCCAAGAACGGTAGCATTTCCGTGGCTGGTACCGATGTTGCCATCAAGGGTCTGGCTGCACTGGCCTACAAGGCGAAGATTTCCCAGTCTGACCTCGACGACGCGCTGGCTGCTGTTCTGGAGGGCAAGGCTGACAAGGCAACTACTCTGGACGGTTACGGCATTACCAATGCCTACACCAAGGATGAGATCAACGCCAAGATCAGCGCTGTCTATAAGCCCGCTGGCTCTGTGGTCTTTTCTGCGCTGCCCGCTCTGGCTGAGAATGTTCTGGGCAACGTCTACAACGTGACCGATGCTTTCACCACCACCAACAACTTCGTTGAGGGTGCGGGCAACAAATATCCCAAGGGCACCAATGTCGTGGTGGTCAAGGTCGGCGATGCCTACAAGTATGATGTGCTGGCCGGTTTCGTTGACCTGTCTGGCTATGTGGAGAAAGAAGCGGGCAAGGGTCTGTCTGACGAGAACTTCACTGCGGCTCTCAAGGATAAGCTGAACGGCATTGAGGCTGGCGCAAACAAGTATGTCCATCCCACCCACACCGCTGCTGCCAGCGGTTTGTACAAGACCACTGTGGATGAAGAGGGCCATGTGACCAATACCATTCCTGTGACCAAGGATGATATCACCGGCCTTGGCATCCCGGCTCAGGATACCACCTATGACGAGGCGACCACTGCCAAGGCTGGCCTGATGTCCGCTGAGGATAAGACCAAGCTGGACGGCATGGATACCCCCATCGATAAGGCCATTGCGAACCATACGGCTACCGATGCCGAGGTGTCCGAGATGCTGGCAGAGATTTACGGCGAGTAAGCCTCTGAGATCTCATGAGTAAAGGGGCGGCGGAGAATATTCACCGCTGCCCCTTATTTTTTTATGGGAGGTGACTTCTTTGAGCAATGCGCTCACAACTTTGGATCAGCTCCGCAGCGCTGCATCCCAGTCCAGCAATGCTACCGCCAAAGTCGCATCTGCCGCCGCTGCTGCACTGGAAGAAATGCACGGACTGAAAGCAGACCGGGCAACATTCGTTTCGTTCTCCATCCCTGTCACCGGCTGGAAGTCCGATTCCAGCGTCCCCGGGTATACGAAGTACATCGACATCAAGGTGGATGGTCTGACGGCGGCAGATAGCGTGGGAGTGGATGTTGACCCGTCCAGCAGTGCAGTTGCACGAGCGGCAAATTTTGTTGCGACCGAAAGCCGTGCCGGCATCCTCCGGCTTCGTGCGGCATCGGTGCCAACAGCTACGATTTCGGCGCAGTACCACATCATCACGGCCGCGACAGCGGCAAAGGAGGGTTAATCTTATGGCATGGGGTCCTTTTAATGCTGGCGGTGGCGGCGGTTCGTCCGGCGGCACTGCGGCAGATATTTCCTATGACAACAGCAAGTCCGGCATTTCGGCGGCGAATGTGCAGGAAGCCATTGATGCGCTTTCTGTGCTGACCCTGACGATTCAGGCCGTGCCCGCCCAGAGCGGGAGCCTGACCTATACCGGCTCCACCCAGAGTCCCACATGGAAAGGCTATGACAGCAGCATGATGACGATCGGGGGCGTGACCTCCGGCATCAATGCTGGCACCTATACGGCCACGTTTACGCCCATCGGCAAGTATGTCTGGACGGACGGCACGCAGGAAGCCAAGAGTGTGTCGTGGACGATTGGCCGAGCCGCGGTCAAGAATGTGCCGACACAGACCGGCAGCGTGACCTATAATGGCTCGGCGCAGGCCCCGTCGTGGAGCAACTATAACAGTTCTCAGCTGACGATCGGCGGCACGAGCAGCGCAACCAACGCTGGAAGCTACAGCGCCACCTTTACCCCGACTTCCAATTATAAGTGGTCGGATGGGACGACTACGGCCAAGAGCGCTTCGTGGACGATCGGCAAGGCGACCGGCAGTATTACGCTGTCCGCAAGCAGTCTGAGCCTGACCTACCCGAAAACCTCTGGCACCATCACTGTTACGCGGCCTGGCAGCGGTACGGTGACCGCATCCTCTGGCAGTACTAACATTGCAACGGTAAGTGTTTCCGGCACCACCATCACGGTGACCGCAAAGGCGACCGGCAGTGCCACTATTACGGTCAATGTGGGTGCAGATACCAACTATACTGCACCGTCCAGCAAGACGTTCACGGTGGCCGTTACGCTGGTGTCCAAAACGCTCAGCAGCAACAGTTGGGCAGTCATCAAGGCCGTCAGCGATGCTGGGCAGGGTGCAAACTACTGGTCTGTTGGTGCCACGAAGTCCGTGACCATCAATGGCAAGGTGGGTGCGACTACGATCTCCAGCTTGAAAGTTGATGCCTTTATCATCGGTTTCAACCACAATTCCGGCAAGGAGGGCAGCAACCGCATCCACTTCCTGTTGGGTAAGATCAGCGGCAAGTTTGTTGGTCTGGTGGATAGCAGCTACGGCAGCACTACTCCCACCTCTGGCGCATTCACGATGAACACCAGCAACACGAACTCTGGCGGCTGGGGAAGCAGTCAGATGCGAAGCAAGGTACTGGGGAGCGCAAGCTCTCCCACCAGCCCGACCGCGAACACGCTGATGGCCGCACTTCCCTCTGATCTGCGGGCAGTGATGAAGTCCTGCACGAAGTATACGGATAATAAGGGCGGCGGCAATACCGCCAGCAACGTGTCCTCTACCACGGATTATCTGTTCCTGCTGTCCGAGTATGAGGTTTTTGCAACGCACCAGTATTGCAATGATGCGGAGCCGAACTATCAGGCACAGTACGATTACTTCAAAGCGGGCAACAGCAAAGTTGCCAATAAACATTCCGCCACCGGAACGGCGGCGGTCTGGTGGCTGCGGTCGCCGTCCTTCTACATCATCAGCTACACCTCCTTCTGCGCGGTTTCGTCGTCGGG
>ENA-OPBZ01001397-OPBZ01001397.1-human-gut-metagenome-genome-assembly--contig:-NODE-1397-length-10098-cov-2.258289_pt1 | contig 10098 bp, 8 predicted proteins | sample MGYA00241072_ERZ501459 | MGnify/ENA primary metagenome ERZ501459 (study PRJEB25962, sample SAMEA2042632) | human gut metagenome | biome: human gut; feature: human-associated habitat; material: faeces...
GATATGATCAGGAACAACAGCGGACGCTTCGTGTCTCCCACCGCCCGCAGAACTGCAGCTCCGTAATTGTACAGCATGAAAAAGGGCATGCTGCAGAAATAAATTTTCATATATAATGCCGCCTGATCAATAACATCCGCCGGGGTATCCATCAGTTCCAACGCTCCCCGGGTGCAGAACAGCCCTACGAATACCATGACAATACCGCTGATCAATGCAAAGGTCATAGCTGTATGTACTGTCTCGCTCATCTCCCGCTCTTTCCCGGCAGCATAGAATCTGGCGGACAATACATTGGCTCCCAGAGAAACGCCGATAAACAGATTGACGAACATATTGATCAATGCCGTGGTGGAACCTACAGCCGCCAGCGCCTGACTTCCGGTGAACCGTCCCACCACAATGATATCCACTGCATTGAACAGCAGCTGCAAAATGCTGGACACCATCAGGGGCAGTGCAAAGGAGATCAGCTTGTCCATAATCGTGCCATTGCACATATCTATTTCATATTTGTTTTTCTTCTGTGTTGCTTCCATAATTTCATTTCCTGTAATTCTCTTCCTAATCCCGTTATCTTCCCGCACCGTTCATCCGCATCTGCAGAAGAACCGCTATAACTTATAATTTTATCACATATTTTGCTATATTTCTATTCCCCTTTTTATCTAAAAATATGGTATACTATATTTTAAATGTTTTTGGTTTTTCAAAGTGATGATACATCCCGCAAATCCTTACAAGAGAGCAAAGAGAAAGGAAACTTATCCCTATGAAATATGACGTAATCATTATCGGTGCCGGCCCCGGCGGTATCTTCTCCGCTTATGAACTGGTGCAACAGAATCCCGACCTGAAAATTGCCGTTTTCGAATCCGGTCACCCTCTGGAGAAGCGCCACTGTCCTATCGACGGTGACAAGATCAAGAGTTGCATCAACTGTAAGAGCTGTTCCATCATGAGCGGTTTCGGTGGTGCCGGTGCTTTTTCCGATGGAAAATACAATATCACCAACGCTTTCGGTGGCACTCTCTACGAGTATATCGGCAGGAGTCAGGCCATCGACCTGATGAAATATGTGGATGACATCAACATGAAGTTCGGCGGTGAAGGCACGAAGCTGTATTCCACTGCTGGTACCTCTTTCAAAAAGATCTGCATGCAGAACAAGCTGAACCTGTTAGACGCTTCCGTACGTCACCTGGGTACAGATATCAACTTCATCGTGCTGGAAAATCTGTACGCAGAACTGAAGGATAAAGTGACTTTCTATTTCGATACCCCGGTGAAAACGGTGGAGACCGTTGGTGACGGTTACCGTATCTGCTGCGAAAACGCTTCTTACGACTGCGACAAGTGCATTATTTCCGTAGGCCGCAGCGGCAGCAAATGGATGGAGCAGATCTGTAAAGATCTGGACATCAACACCAAGTCCAACCGCGTGGATATCGGCGTCCGGGTGGAACTGCCCGCAGTCATCTTCTCTCATCTGACCGATGAACTCTATGAGAGCAAGATCGTATACCGCACTGAAAAATTCGAGGATTCCGTGCGTACCTTCTGTATGAATCCCCACGGTATCGTCGTAAATGAGAACACCAACGGCATCGTCACCGTAAACGGCCACAGCTACGAAGGAGCCGACAAGCAGACAGAGAACACCAACTTTGCCCTGCTGGTAGCGAAGCATTTCTCCGAGCCCTTCAAGGACAGCAACGGCTACGGTGAAAGTATCGCCCGTCTCTCCAACATGCTGGGCGGCGGTGTTATCGTACAGCGTTTCGGCGATCTGGTGAGAGGACGCCGCAGTAATGCGAAGCGTATTGCCGAGGGCATGGTAGAGCCTACCCTGTCCGCAACTCCCGGTGATTTAAGCCTGGTACTGCCCAAGCGTATCTTAGACGGTATCATCGAAATGATCTACGCACTGGACAAGATCGCACCCGGTACCGCCAATGACGATACCCTGCTCTACGGTGTGGAAGTCAAATTCTATAATATGGAAGTGGAACTGGACGAACATCTGGAAAGCTGTCACAAGGGCCTGTACATCATCGGTGACGGCAGCGGTGTGACTCATTCCCTGTCCCATGCATCCGCCAGCGGTGTCTATGTCGCAAGGCAGATCGCCAAAGGGGAATAATTACTAATAAAAAGGAAGGTAGATTCTATGGCACAGACAGTTAAGATCATCTCTGACAGTACCTGTGATCTGTCAAAAGAATTAGTGGAAAAGTATGACATTACCATCCTGCCTCTGCACATTCTGCTGGGCGAGGATGAATACCGCGATGGCGTGGATATTACGCCGGAAGAAATTTTCCGGTGGTCCGATGAAAACAAGACCACTCCCAAGACCTCTGCTCCTTCTCTGACCGAGGCCATGGAAGTCATGCAGCCTTTTGTGGAAGAAGGCCGGGAGATCATCTGTTTCTCCATCTCCGACAGCATGTCCACCTCCGGCAACGTTATGCGGCTTGCTGCAGAAGAACTGGAAGCTTCCGACAAAGTCACCGTCATCAACTCCGCAAACCTGTCCACCGGCATCGGTCTGCAGGTAATACAGGCTGCCATTCTGGCTTCTGAAGGGAAAACAGCCGCAGAGATCACTACTGCCATCGAAGCCATCCGTCCCAAAGTCCGGGCCAGCTTCGTCGTAGATACCCTGACCTACCTTCACCGCGGTGGCAGATGCAGCGCGGTAGCGGCTCTGGCCGGTGGTATGTTAAAGCTTCATCCCCGGATCGTCGTGGTGGATGGTGCCATGGATGCCTCCAAAAAATACCGTGGAAAACTGGGTTCCGTCATCCTCTCCTACACAAAGGATATGGAAGAGGATCTGAAGAATGCCGTTCCCGACAGAGTCTTCATCACCCACTCCGGCTGCGACCGGGAGATTGTGGAAGCGGTTCGTTCCTATCTGGAAAGTCTGGGAATCTTTGACGAGATTCTGGAAACCAGAGCAGGCGGTGTAGTCTCCAGCCATTGTGGTCCCGGCACGTTAGGCGTACTTTTCATTGCTAAATAAAAAATCCGAAGGAGTTTCGTGTGAAAAATTAATTTTTCACACGCAAATTTGTGCCTGCACAAGGTGCCAAGGCACCTGAAAGTTTGCAGGTTACTGAAAGGCATTGGTATTATTATGATCCGTTTTATATTCGTCGTATTATTTGTAGTATTATTCCTGATCCTGTCCACGCCGTTAATGCTGGTGGAATGGATCATCGGCAAATTTAACCCCGGTCTTAAGGACCGCAGTTCCCTGGCCATTGTAAACTGGGCCTTCCGCTGGGTCATCCGTCTTTCCGGCACGAAAGTCATTGCCATCGGGGAAGAGAACATTCCCACCGACACTGCTGTGCTGTACGTCGGCAATCATCGCAGCTTTTTCGATGTGGTGCTGACCTATGTCCGTGTTCCCAGACCTACCGGTTATATTGCGAAAAAAGAAATGTTAAAATGGCCCCTGCTTAACATCTGGATGAAAAATCTTCACTGTCTCTTTCTGGATCGCCAGGACATCAAGGCAGGACTGAAAACCATTCTGCAGGCCATTGAGAAAGCCAAAAACGGGATTTCCATCTGCATCTTCCCGGAGGGCACCCGCAACAAGACCCAGGATACCTTCCTTCCCTTCCACGAGGGCAGTTTCAAGATCGCAGAGAAAGCAAATGTTCCCATTATCCCCATGACTATTGTGAATTCCGCTGCGGTATTTGAAGATCATTTCCCGAAAATAAAAAAGGCCACCGTAGTCATTGAATACGGTAAGCCTATTTATCCGAAGGAACTGGACAAGGAGACCCGCAAGAGCATGGGCACCTATGTACAGAATATTATCTCCGAAACTTATTTCAAAAACAAAGAACTGATCTGATCTTTCTAATGTCTATCCGCGAGGGAGACCTGCTGGGCTATCAGTAACAGATAATCCGCAGCGTCTCCCTCTTCGGGATAATAACTCACCGAATCCCGGTTCCGTCCCATCAGGTAATGCAGAAAATCCTCTAAAATCTCCGTGTACTGATAACTATATAACACATAATTAGCACAGGACAATTCTTCTGCCCGCTTCAGCAGATCCTCGGTTCCATTGTTGACATTCATTACGGCATCGATCATGTTATGGGAACGTTTGGCCAGCTCCTCGCCCCGATTCCGGATGCTTTCCATGAATACAGTGCACAGGTCCACATCCACCGGCTGTCTGGTGGCCAGATACGTCATGGAGCCATACAGATAGGCCGTTTCTTCCAGATAACTGGTATTGTCCTCGAAAAAGTCCTTATACTCCAGGATCTGATTGCGGTAAGTGTAGAGTCCCGCCGCCCGGTAAAGCTCCGTCAGCGCCATGAATTTCTCCGCATCTCTGCCGGATGTCGACATCAGCTTGGTGTACACCGACGACGCATGCTGCAGACATTGTGTGGCATATTGCACATCATATTTCTGGTACAGATAACTGAATTTTGCCATCACCGCCACGTAACACATGTTCTCCGGTTCCGGCTTTTCTGTGTCGTTGGCCGTTTTTTCCAGCCAGTCGGCAATAGATTCCAGCAGATCCGGGATATCATTGCCATTATCATCCGCAAGCACCTGCGGATACCACTCACAGGCCTCCAGCAAAGTGATGATCTCATCCTCGGTAATACTGCGATCCTGACACCTGTCATGAACATCCGTGCACAACGCTTCCAACAGTTCCTGATAGTGGTCTTCTTTCAGAGAAAATGTCAGGGATCTTCCCACATTGTCACACTCCAGATAGAACTCACCTTCCCCGGTATAGTCCGTGAAATCCGCTGTTCCGATGTACAGAGACAGCTCCCCGTTGTAATCTGTCTGCTTTACCGTGCCTTCATAGACCGTCTCTCCGGTCTCCCGGTCCACCAGACGGAAAGTCTCTACCGGCTGTCTGCCCTTCACCACTGCCTGTTTTTCACCGACCGCGGCATACCCCTGCTGACCCACCAGCACATTGGGTGTCAGCGTAGGCACTGTATAGTTGATGACCGGTGTGTTTTCCATGCCGGTCATACTTATGCTTACATGCCCTGTCTCTGCCGTTGCCTGCCCGCAGGCGTTCATACCTATACTGTTAAATAGTAATAGCAGGGACAGGATCCCTGCACTTTTCCTGCTGTATCTCAAAATATTCCTCCGGTCATTCCCTGGGGACATTGCAGTACACGATCTCCCCGTTGATAATAGTATAAAGGGTTCGGGTGAAAATTTCCATAGGATTTCCGTCGAAAATGGCAATGTCTGCATCTTTCCCCACTTCCAGGCTGCCAATGCGGTCTGCCACGCCACAGATTTTCGCAGGATAAATGGTGATGGCCCGGAAACCTTCCTCCATGGGAAGTCCCGCTTTTACCGCAAGTCCGGCACACAACGGCAGTGTCTGGATCTGTGACACCGGATGATCCGTGGTGATGGCGACCATCACACCGGCCCGGTTCAGCACTCCGGCGGTCTTAAAAGACATGTTCTGCACCTCGATCTTGTTCCGGCTGGTAAGATCCGGTCCCACAATGGCCGGAAATCCTTCCTTCGCCAGTTCTTCCGCCACCAGATGACCTTCCGAGCAATGATCCATCGTCATTTTTATACCGAATTCTTTTGCAATGCGGATTGCTGTGAAAATATCGTCCACCCGGTGGACATGGGCTTTTAACGGGATGTCTCCCCGCAGTACCGGAAGATAGCACTCTTTTTCAAAATCCGGTGCAAAATACGCTCCCTTCTCCGCCGCTTCCTGCTTTTGCCGCAGATATTCTCTGCTCTCCCAGAGTTCCCTGCGCAGCATGGCGGCGATGGCCATGCGGGTGACAGGACTTTTGTTCTGCCCGGAATAATTGACCTTGGGGTTCTCTCCAAAGGCCACCTTCATGGCCGCCGGTGATTTCAGGATCAGGTCGTCGATCCGGCGCCCCTTAGTCTTTACCATGGCAAACTGGCCGCCCACCACATTAGAGCTTCCGGGTCCGATCATGGCTGCAGTAATTCCGGCCCGCACCGCATCATCAAAGGCTGCATCCATGGGATTAATACCATCGATAGCCCGCAGAGACGGTGTCAGGGGATCCACTGTCTCATTACAGTCATCCCCTTCCGTGCTCTTTTTTTCTTCCATGATACCCATATGGCAGTGTGCCTCAATGATGCCCGGCATGATCAGCGCATTTTTCGCGATCACTACCTGCTCTCCTTCTTCCGGCTGTAACTTCACCTCACCTCTGGCACCTACCTGTGCAATTTTCCCGTTTCTTATCTGCAGGATCCCTTCGGGGATCTCTCTGCCCGCCATGGTCAGGATCCTGCCTCCTACAATATACATCAGCGGAACAATGCCTCCCCGTTCACCGGTTCCCCGTTGTGGGTCAGAGCAAAGTATACGTTGCTTCCTTCGGCGCTGTAGTATTTCGTGGGCGCTGCCACACTGCCGATGGTGTCGCCGGGATTCACATAGGAGTTCTCTTTCACTGTGATCTCCGTCAGCTGTCCATAAGTGGCCTCATAGCCGTCACCCAGATCCAGGGTCACCGCCTTGCCGATCTCCTCATTTTCGAAGATCGAAGTCACTTTTCCCTGCGCACAGGCGGTCACTGCCGTACCTTCTTCCGCGGAAAAAATGGTGGCGGGATTGTATTTATACTGATCCAGTGTAGCAAAATAAGTGCTCTTGTCCATAGAGTAATGCATCAGAATATCACTCTGCACCGGTTGCTGTAATCCGTCGCTTTCTGCAAAGTGCAGTGTCTTCTCAACGACCACATCCCCGCCTGCTGTCTGCTTTCCCCCGGTCTCTTCCTTTTGCCGGTCGGCATCGGAATTCTGCTGCTCTTTCTGTGCGGCCTCCAGCAGGGTCTCCTGATCCGTCAGCCCCGGAATCTCTACGTTGCCGGAGCCTACCTCCTGGGGCATATAGTCCAGATCATCCTCGGTGACAGGAGTTCCCGCGATCTCATTTCCCGCTGTATTATTTGCCGTCAGTCCGGGGATGTTCTCGTCCTCCTTCAGAAGATGTTCGTCGTTATTCTCCGTGATCTCCTGTAATTTGTCATCCGCATTGTTGGGAAGCGCAGTGAAGTCCAAGGTATAACCATCATCCCTGGACTCCACATTCTGCCCCTTCATATAGACCCCTGTCATGGTCAATGCTGCCAGTACAAAGGCTGAAGAGGCTAACATTATAATACGTTCTTTGTTAATACCGCTCTTTTTATTTCTTCTCATATCCTATCCGCATCCTTCCTGTTCCCTGAGTCAACTGCCTGCTATACAATCGTTTCAACCACTTTCCCTGGTTTATCCTATAGTCTTGCCCGATTCATGGGTTTTATTCAGAATGTCTTCGATATGAAATTTGCATTTATTTGGAACTATTCAGAGCCATGTAAATAGCGTCGAATGTTTGCATTCGTAAGAACATTTGATGCTATTTATAGGGCGAAGTAACTGAATAGTTATATTTATTCTATGCCTGTGCGGCATAGGCAGCCATATCCACGTGCTGTACCGTACCCACATTTCCGTTTTCGTATAAGAAAATACCGGTCTTGCGGACCACAGCATTGGTCGCATTGGCATTGGTAGTGCCGTCCTGAGCCTTACGGTCTCCCTGCAGGGTAAAATCCGTAGAAGCGTTTTGCAGACAGATAGCACCGACACCCTTGTCAGAAAGTTTGTACAGTACGTCGTTGCCGTTTTCATCCTTGCACCAGATTTTTAATTTTGACCAGATGGAATCGTTCTCATCGATCCAGCCATTGCCATCCTCATCATACTGCGCCAGATCTGCAAAGCCATCCCCATTCCGGGTGCCGAACAGCTCACTGCCGTCGTTGATAGTGCCGTCACCGTTCTTGTCCAGTGCCAGATAGCCGCTGCCATTCAGCACGGAGATCTCTTCTTCCTTGCCATCGGCATCCAGATCAAAATAAAAGGTCTGATCCGACACTTCTGCCACATCAGTATCCAGGTTGATCACCAGCGGATCATGGAGCGTGAATTCTGCTACATTGAGTTGCTCTTTGTAGTATTCCTCGCATCTGCGGCTCATATTTACATTTACATTAAAATTGATCTCTCTGCCATCCTTGGTCCGTACGCTTCCCACGGTGGAAAAACTGGTATCCTCCTGTTCTATGTTCCAGGTCTCGCTCACATAGTTCAATATTTTCACACGGGACGTGCCCAGATTGAACACTTCTGACGCAGGTGTTGCGGTTCCCTGTGTGCTGCCGGAATTCGTCTGGGTATTATTTACGCTATTCCCTGTATTCCAGCTGTTTCCGGTCTGATTACCGCTGCTCCATCCGTTTTCCTGCATCCAGTCCCGCAAAGTGCTGTTCCTGGACGGGAATAATAAATCAAAAATATAACGCACCGTATATTCCCGGATGGTAGACAATGTCTGTTCACTGGCACTGCTTCGCATATCCCATCTGGCAGAAGATACCAGCAAACGACTCTGCCAGTCTTTGGCTGTCATCGTGGTGTTCTCTGCAGTGTTCTCCTGTTCCTCCGTGTTCTGTGTGGTATCCTCACCATTCGGTGTCTTCTGTCCCTTAGTGGATACATCTGTCAGACCTGCCTGATAATCCGTTATCTCAAATCGTCTGACGCTTGTCTTAGAAGCGTGATAGCTTCTGGCGGAATCCATTCCTATGCTTGCGGAATCAATTCTCAAATCTGTAATTTTCTCCTTTCCCCGACCTCACCACGAACCAACAGGGCGCGCTTCCTGTAACGCTTAACAGTTCACCGCCGCATGTATTCATAAAAGCGCCTGCTCCGCAGTCGACGCCGCTAAGCGGCTCATCTTTTATTTCATACATGCGGCGCTCCGCTCATGCAATATCATATGTTCTGCTTTGTGTGCCAGCACCCACGCAGAACATATGATATTGCATGGCTGAACTGTTAAACTAAAAAAAATGGTAAAGAAACAGAATACATATAATATGCCTCTGTCTGGTTACCATCCGTGGTGTCATTATCAAACTGTAAAAAATAAGTAGCAGTAAGTGACTGGCCATGTCACCTCTCTGCTACTTATATCGTCCGCTATGGACATTTTATTTAGTGTTAATTTACTGCTGTTTGGGCTGAGTGGGAGCACCAGGGGTTCCGGGTGCGGGAGGCACCGGTCTGCCGGCTGCTTTCAGCTTTGCTGCGATCATGCTGGCTACCATTTCTCTGGTCACCACGATGTTGCCACCGAAGGGATTGATCACGAATCCCAGCGCCGGGCTGATATTGCCCTGTGCATCTTTGCGCAGCAGCATTCCTGCATAATCGTCAAAGTTCATGGCGAAAGTCTGCTGATTCTCCTCATCTCTCCACCTTTTTAGCTCTGTCCAGTCAGTGAACGCCATGAAGAACTTCCGACCGTCCTCGGTGGACAGCATCGGGAACTGTACTTTGGCATCTCTTGCGATGGTCACCCGGCCGTTTTCATCGGGCACAGGCACCGGATCGATCACGACCGGAGACAGGAACTTTGCTTTCTGCAGTTCATCCAGGAACATCTGTCTGTGTTCCGGGGTGTCCTCTGCTTTTAATAATTCAATGGATCCCACCATCATGGGGTTGGATACCGGTTTGTTAAATTCCATATTTTTTCTCCTTACTTCTCATTGTAACTATTCAGCCTCTCTTCGCAAAACGCATCTGCGCTGGTTAGTCACATGTCTCTGAATAGTTACACTCGGTTATAGTTGATCAGGCATCCCTTCAGGATGATCTGACGTTCTTCGTCGGTCAGCTCTCCCAGCTTCAGGGTGAATTCCTTCATGCCTTCTCCGGTTGTTACCACATATGCCTTAATTTCCTCGGCCTTGTCTTCCACGGCTATCTTAATACCGGGAATGAACAGGTAATCCAGATTCTTGAAAGGCAGGTCTCCGGGCTGGATCAGGAAAGGAAGCATGCCCCAGTTGATCAGGTTGGAACGATAACGCTTGGTGGCATACTCGTTGGCAATATTTGCCCAGCCGCCTAATACCTTCTGGCAGGAAGCAGCCTGCTCACGGGCAGAACCGTCTCCGGGCTTCACTGCGAAAATAGTGGAACCGAATCCGGTGTTCT
>ENA-OPBZ01001398-OPBZ01001398.1-human-gut-metagenome-genome-assembly--contig:-NODE-1398-length-10083-cov-2.270842_pt1 | contig 10083 bp, 6 predicted proteins | sample MGYA00241072_ERZ501459 | MGnify/ENA primary metagenome ERZ501459 (study PRJEB25962, sample SAMEA2042632) | human gut metagenome | biome: human gut; feature: human-associated habitat; material: faeces...
CGCAGGCATGGCAAACACCTTGATTCTGGGAATGATAAGGCACTTCTTTTAAGTCATCCATTGCCAGTGCGTCAATATCTGCTCTCAGGGCAACGGTTACGCCGTCTCCTGCTTTCTTCCCGTCAATCCAGCCGTACACACCTGTTTCGCCAATGCGTTTGTGAGGAATCCCCATGCTGTCCAATTCCGCTTCGATTTTCTTGCATGTTTCATATTCCTTGAGGCTTACCTCCGGGTGTGCGTGAAAATGCCGCCGCAAATCTGTCAAATATGCTTGTTCAGCCAATACATAAGGTTTTACTGCCATAATTTTCATCCTTTCTGCCCTTCAAAGAAAACAGGTCGGGCATTCCGACCTGCTCTTGTGTTCTTTGAGATTATTCTGCGCCTTCCCATGCACATACAAATGCGCCCTGGTATTCGTCTTCAACGGTTTTCTGTACTTCTGGTGTCTGGTAAGCTTCTACGATTTTTTTGTATACTTCGTTGTCTTTATCTTCTGTACGAGCAGCAATGACATTTACCAGATCAGACACTGCTGCGTTTGTTTCGGGGTTTACATCTTCTACAAAGATGGTGTCTGTCACAGGATTCAGACCTGCTGTGTAAGCATTACCGCCGTTGATAACAGCTGCTGCGCAGTCAGGCAGCAGGTTTGCCAGTGTTGCGGATTCTGCTTCCATGATTTCAATCTGTTTGTTGTATTTTGTAATGTCTGCTTTTGTAGGAACAACGCCTTTTGCAGGGTCACATTCAATCAGACCAGCTGCTTCCAGTAGTTTCAGTGCACGGCCGCCGTTTGTCAGGTCGCTGGGGATAGCGATGACATCGCCGTCTTTGATGTCTTCAATGGAAGAAATCTTGTCTTTGTTGTTGTAGATACCCAGAGGTGCGATGATGGTATCACCGATGTCTACGATGTCATAGCCTTTCTGTTCAATATCATTTGCCAGGAATGCTTTATGCTGGAATGCGTTCAGGTCAATTTCACCATCGTTCAGTGCACGGTTAGGTGCTGCATAGTCTGTGAATTTTACCAGTTCCACCTGAATGCCGTCATCTGCCAGCAGTTCATTGATGGTATCCCACTGAGCGTTGTATTCCCCAACCACACCAACTTTTACAACAGTGGTTTCGCCGCTGTCTGCTGTTGCTTCCTGTGTGTCTGCACTGCCGCCGCAAGCGGTCAGAGATACTGTTGCTACTGTTGCCAAAGCTGCTGCAATCCATTTTTTCGCATTTTTCTTCATAGTTTTCTACTCCCTTTCTTTTTCGCAAAATGTTATTTATGTTCTATATCCTTAAAATAGTTTCCCATTTCAAAGCAATGTCAATGTGTGGTTCTCCGAATGATGAGATTGCCCACACCCTGAATCACACTGATGATGATCAGAATGATGATAACAGTTACCCAAATCATATCGCGGTAACCCATCTGGTAACCGTAACGGATGGCAAAGTCCCCCAGACCGCCGGCACCAATGGCACCAGCCATAGCTGTGATACCGATAAGGCTGACAAAAGTAATCATGGTCACACGGGTGATACCGGGGATACTTTCTTTCAGGTATACACTGAAAATGATTTCCAGTGGAGAAAATCCCATGGAAGCGCTGGCTTCCACCAGACCGTAGTCCACATCTGCCAGTACGGATTCAATCTGTCTGGCAAAGAATGGAACGGTACCTGCAATCAGTGCCACATAAGAACCGGTAACACCGGAACCTGTACCTACAATGGCACGGCTTACAGGAATCAGCAGCACCATCAGAATGATAAATGGAATGGAACGGATCACGTCGATGATCTTATCCAGAATTTTATACAATACCGGGTTTGCCATGATGCCGTCGCTTTTGGTAACGATGAGCAGTACCCCCAGAAACAGACCTAACACAAAAGCAATGACACCGGAGATGATGAGCATCTGGAAGGTCTGCCCGATACATTTTACAAGTTCCGAACCCAGTGCTTCCAGATTCGGTGCGATTTGATATAAGATATTCATGCCTTAATGACCTCCAGTTCTACTTTTCTTTCTTCGATATATGCCAATGCTTTTTCCATATTTTCCGGTTTTCCGCTGAGGGTCACAACCAGTTTCCCGATGGTCTTGCCTTTGAGGATGTCGATGTTGCCGTAAATGATGTTGGCTTTTACATCAAAGGCTTCTGCCAGATAAGAAATCACCGGCTCTCCTGCGTTGTTAGCGGAATAGGTCAACATTACCATTTTTTCGCCTTCCTGCAGTTTTGTCAGGTCGTTGCCTTCATCGATGAGTTCATAAATCTTATCCACATTGCCAGCGGTGCTGATAAAGTCTTTGGTAACTTTTTCTTTGGGATGAACAAATACATCTTCTGTGGCGCATTCTTCCAACACACCTCCCAGTTCCATGATGGCTACCCGGTCACAAATGTCTTTGACCACTGCCATTTCATGGGTGATGATTACAATGGTGATACCCAGTTTTTCATTGACCTGTTTCAGCAGGTGCAAAATGGATTTTGTGGTCTGAGGGTCCAGCGCGCTGGTAGCTTCGTCACACAGCAGCACTTTAGGGTCATTTGCCAATGCTCTGGCAATGGCAACTCTCTGTTTCTGACCACCGGAGAGCTGAGAAGGATAAGCGTCTTTTTTATCAGACAGCCCAACCAGTTCCAGCAGAGATAAAATTTTCTTGTGTTTTTCCTCTTTGGACAAATTGCTTTTCTTCAGTGGAAAGGCGATGTTGTCATATACGGTTCTGGAACGAAGCAGATTGAAATGCTGGAAGATCATACCGATCTTTCTGCGTACTTCCCGCAGCCGTTTTTCATCCAGCTTTGTCAGTTCCGTGCCGTCTACGGTCACAGTACCTTCTGTGGGACGTTCCAACAGGTTGATGCATCGTACCAGTGTGGATTTTCCGGCACCGGAAAACCCGATGATACCAAAAATCTTACCCTGTTCAATATTCAAACTTACCTCCCTTACGGCATGGACTTCTCCGCTGCCGGTGCGGAAGGTTTTGCTTACCTTCTCCAACTTTATCATGTATATTTTCTCCTTTCGGCAATAAAAAAAGCTTCCGTCCTATTGCATATTCATGCACATTAGGACGAAAGCATTATTTCGTGGTACCACCTAAATTCATCCGCTCCTCACGAAGCAGACCTCAACAAGTACGCCCGACAAAAACGGGTTATACTCTGGCACTGTAACGGGTGCGCCCGTTATGATCTAACCCCACTGGCTCGACCATACGACTCCAAGACCATCTTCATCAACATATCCCTGTTTCCTTCCCACCAATCGGAAACTCTCTGAAAGGTATTCTGCCAACTACTCTTCTCTTCCACGTCTTTGCTCTTTTGAAAAGTTGTTCCTATTGTAATTCCGTTTTTTTCTTTTGTCAATGGTTTTTTATCATTTTTTTGCATGTTTTTTTATTCATCCCGAACGAAATTTCATTCAGGCTTGAATTTCCGCCGTTTCCATGATTTTGTATTCCGCATTTCCCAGCAAATCTCTTTTGCCATAATCAAAAAGTACCGCTTTCTGTTTCTCATCACCGAAAACTTCCAGATGGGTCTGGCGGATGGCTTCTTTGTTGCTCTTATAATGAGGCAGGCATTTCTGCCACAAAGTAGGATTGCCGTAGAAAGCAAACACCTTGTCATGCCACTGTTCTTCGTTGGTCACAGTCAGCCATGCAGGCAGTTTTTTAGGCTTTTCATGGAGGGCAATGTCAAACTTCATTTCCCACTGCAATTTCCGTTTGTCCACCTTTGGATTCTGTTCTACGAACCGCCATAACACATCGAAGAGCCCCATTTTGGACAACCCCAGATAATGATAATTCTCCCCTACCCAGAACTGGGACAGCGCCTCAAAAAATGCAAAGGGGCTTTCATATAATGGCACCAGATATGCAAGGGTATTCAGGAAACGTCCGCTGTTATAATAGGTCTCCACCATTTCTTCCACATACTTCAGCCGCAGCGTATCAGCGTAAGGCAGTTCATGGGTGGTCAGCACTTCATAAGGTGCCGTGTCGTGATAAACAATTTCAAACTCTTTCTGTTTCTGATGAAGCATAGAGCCTTTTAGCACCTTCAAAAATCCCAATTGCAGCTGTTCCGGATGGAGAGCGTAAACATCGTTGAAAGAACATCCAAAAGAATCATAATCCTCATAAGGCAGACCCGCAATCAAGTCCAAATGCTGATGTATGGATATTTCCGCCATCTTTGATCTGCTGCACGATTTCCGACAAAGCCGCAAAATCCACATTACGATTGATGGCACGGATGGTCTGTGGATTGGTGGACTGGACACCGATTTCAAACTGAAACAGCCCTTTCCGTACGGTTTTGAGGAAATCAATGGTTTCCTGATCGATCAAATCCGCTGTAATTTCAAAGTGGAAATTGGTCACACCATTGTCATGTTCATGAAGATATTTCCAGATTGCCATGGCATGACTTTTTTTACAGTTGAATGTACGGTCGATAAATTTCACCTGGGGCACATTTTTGTCCAAAAATTTCTGCAAATCCGGCAGCACCTTGTCCAAGGGCACAAACCGCACACCATTTTCCACAGAAGACAAGCAGTATCCGCAATGATAAGGGCACCCTCTGGAAGATTCATAATATATGATCTGATTCTGCACATCACTGAAATCATCTTCATAAGGAAATGGCAGAAGTGCCAAATCCATAGGATGCATTTGGGGTGTGGAGAAAATTTCATCTCCCTGCCGATAAGTCAGACTTTCGATTTCCCCCAAAGTGGCAGGATTTCCTGCGTCCAGATGTTCCAGATATTTTGTGAAAACAAGCTCCCCTTCCCCACGCATGACAAAATCCACCGCCGGATTTTCCCGCAGGAAAGTTTCGCTTTCATAGCTGACTTCCGGACCGCCAAAACCAATGACACAGTCCGGCATAATCTTTTTCAGAATGGGACAAAGCTGCCGCAGCATCTCCACATTCCAAATATAGCAGGAAAACAGCACCACATCGGGCTGTTTGCGGAACAGCTCCTCCGCAATGAAATCCAGCCGCTGATTGATGGTAAATTCCATGGTTTCTACATAGTGTTTCCGGTTATTATCCTGAAAACGGGACAGATAACGCAATGCCAGATTGGAATGAATATATTTTGCGTTCAGTGCCGCTAAAATGACTTTTTTCAAAGATATTCCTCTTTTCTTTCCGATTTTTCTTCCATTCTAAGACAAAACCAGTCAAATGGCAAATGAAAAGCTAGTTTCTTCTTTATTAAAAAAGCCCCCCTTGTTAAAGGCATCTTTACAAGAAAACAAAAAAGCTGAAATCCATACAATACAAAGGATTTCAGCTTTCTCTTTGATATGTTTTCTTAAGGGAAGTGGCTTTAGGAGTTCTCCCGTTTGTTTATGCTGTTTCCGCTACTTCATAAACGCCCTGATCCAGATACCATGTACCATCAATGAGCGTCATAGACGTTTTTGCCAACTTCGTTTGATAGTTAAATTCATCAAAGTCAAAGGTAATGTCCGCTTGGGTTGGGCTGATCTGCTTCACCTGCACACTATTGAAATCTACGATAATCGGCATGCCTTTTCCGCCTACATTCATATTTACACACAACTGCCCAGCCACTTCCTTAAAATATGGATCTTCACTATAAATGTAATTCTGCATGAAATACTGAATTCGTTCTTCGCTGGAATAGGTACTGCGCAGAAGTTTTTCCAAATCCGCTATTGTTTTGTATGTATCAGAAACCGCAGGGAAATACTTCTGCCCTGTTTCTTCCCAGATCAAAGAACATTGATAACTATAGTCACTGTTCCCCTGCAGCCCTGCGTTAAATATCCCCTCAATCTCCAAATCCTGTTCCAGCAAATCCTGTGCTACCACTTTCAGCTGTGCATTGGTTTCTGATTCCTCTTCAGAAATCATATCTAGATTCTGCACACCAAACTGTTTCCCATCAAAAATAATTTCTCCTGTCAAATATCCAAATATTTTGCCTTCCGGCACACTGTCATAAACCGCTCCTAAAGATACAGAAAAGAGGATATTTGATTTTGCCACATCAAAATCAATCAGATTGCCCACCTGCAACTTTTTGATTTCTTTCCCCTTTGGCAACTCCAGTTGAAACTGCCGTTCTTTTTTTCCATTGATTTTGTATGTGACCGTATTATTTTTGATTTCTGTCTGAATTGCTTCACCAAAGAGATTTTGGAAAACGGTATTGTCCAATACATGATCCTGGAAAACATAAGGCTCTTTTCCGTCTGTTGTCAAAATATGCAGTGTATCCACATCTACGCCTGTACCTGAATCAGTGTTAAAACTTACCGCAATTTCCTTCCTGTTATCATCGTCATAATCTCCATAGGCGATCTCCGGCAGAATCCGCTGTGGAGTAGCATAATCAGCATCAATATAAGACGCATCCCCATCAAAAGAAACTACAACCCCTTTAGGCTGAAGCCCATAAAGGTAAATTCTTTCCTGTGGAATGGAAGCAATCAGATGATAGGGCTGTTGAAAAGCATATTCTGAGTTGCTCGGCTCCACTACTTCATTGACAAAAACCTTTCTGGCATCTTTCCAGTATTCTACATTTTTTTCCAGCATTTCAAATGTGGTACGCAAAGGCACATAAATCTGTCCATCAATCTCCACTGTTTTCCCGCCGTGTTCATTCACGCTCTGTCCATTGATCACAGCATCAATCCCACTTTCCTGATACTCCCCTGCGAAAGTCGGTACTGCTGTCACAAAAGACATAATGACCGTTGCAGATAATACTCTGTAAAACATTCTTTTCATGTAAATCCCCCCGTTCTTGTCCTATGCCATTTTACTTATCGTAACAGAAAAACATTTCCAAATTATTTCCTTTCTTTTACTGAAGCATTACATTCCCATAATCTTTTTATAAACTATATCTCATAAAATTAAAATCGTGTGATTCCTTATTCATTTGTCATACAAAATACCCCCATATCATGCATCTATAATCTTTTCTTATGATAAATTTTTTTATTTTTATACAAAAAATGGAAAATATTTCTATTTCTATTTTCCATTCCCTCCACTTTTTACCCAAACCCTCATGGATTGTATCAAATGCCATTTAGTGGTTTTCTCTACACATTCTGGTTTTGTATCGCCCTTTATACATACTTTGCATATTTTCACTCACTAAAATCTTTTCACTTGTCCAAAATGCCTGTTTTTTATATATCCTAGAAAAACTATAGTATTTTAGTTTTTTCTATGATATACTGTCAACCAATGCATCCACTTTGTGAGAATCAGACGATGCAAAAAAAATTTTCGAGTAAATCAAAAAAAGGAAGAGAGGTACTTTTTATGAAGAGAAATGCACTGCCCTGCCTGGTACTGGCAGCGGTCATGGCAAGCAGCTCCGTTCCCAGTGTTTATGCCGAAGAAACTGTAAACGATACAGTTTCTGCACAGGGTCCAGAAGATGCAGCCGACACAGAAACACCGTCTGACGCCCCTGAAACAGATGCCACAGGATCTGATGACAATACAAACCATGCACCTTCCACACCGGAAGGCGACGGTGAACAGAATCAAGATCACGAAAAGGAAGATACAACAGAAGTACCTTCTGTAGAAACCCCTGAAGAAACTCCCGTCGTTCCTCCCATTGAAGAAGGCGAAGGAACAACAGTGCCTTCCGACGACGTAAAAGACGAGGAAGAAAAACAGGAGGAAGCGGAAGAAAAAGAAGAAGTAAAAGAGGAAGAAACCGAAGAAGAAAAGACAGTGCTTTCCTTAACAGCTGTGGACAGCACCAGCACCATTTCCGTTCGTATCCATATGGATTATCCTCTGACAAAAGAAACCGTGGAAAAACAGAATATTCAGATGTCTGTTTCCAATGCTTATACAAGAGAAGAAGTGCCCGCATCCATTTCCATTGCTTATCTGGATGAAACCGGCAATGAATGCGGCAATGATGATCTGGTAGCAGCCATCGATATCGTTGCTTCCGATCTGCCCGCCGGCACTGCGGACAGCGTATACCGCATTGCAGTGACAGGTGACGGCTACCGCACTTATACATATAATGAACTTTCTCTGGAAGAATACGCAAAAATCATTACCATTGGTACCAAAGAAAGCACATTCACACTTGGGGATGTGAATGGCGACGGCAGCGTAAATCAGGAAGATCAGCAGCTGGTAGAAGCAGCTCTTGGCACTGATAACGACGCTTATGACCTGAATAAAGACGGCACTGTGAACATCGTGGATATTTCCTATGTAAACCGCGGTATGATGGTACAGGGTACCGGCAAAGCCGTTGCACAGAATGGTGCTATGGTATCCCGCGCCATTGTGCAGAACATCGACGTTGACAAAACAGACCTGTCTGAAGTAGAAATTGCCGATGATAAAAACATCGCTGACTTGTTTACAGAAACAGAAGCCATTACATTCAGCAAAAAAGATTCCGGCGAAATTTCTCCCGAAGCACCTCTGGAAATCCCCATCGCCTTTAACGAAGGCGTTGCCATGAGCGAAGTACAGATTGCTACTCCTGCAAATGGTGGTATCGAATACTTCAATCTGGTTCTGGAAGTGGAAGAAGACGGCAAAGCCGTAACAGAAACCATTCCTTACGGCAAACTGACTGTTGCAGCTCGTTCTGCCCGTGACGGCGAAAACGTACTGGTGGTAAATCTGGGTTCCAGAAAAGTCGTGAAGAAAATCACCATTCAGGTTACCAAAACAGAAGATAATGAAACTGCTGTCATCAAACAGGTTGCCTTTGTAGAAAGCACACTGGCAAAAGCGCCTGAAGCAGAAGCAGCAAAACCCCAGAATGTTACTGCAACTGCAGGCACAAAGAGTGTTTCCCTTTCCTGGGATGCCATGGCAAACGTAACAGGCTATAAAGTTTACTATGGCACAACCCAGAACGGCATGACACAGGTTCAGACCACCGGAAACAACCGCATCACCATTAGCGGTCTGGAAAACCTGAAAAAATATTATTTCGTTGTGGTAGGCACCAGCGGCGAATGGGAAAGCGCCACTTCCGCTATGGTATCCGCAACACCATTGCCCGACAGCAGACCTGTAGCACCTACTACTTTACAGGTAACTTCCATGGATTCCGCTCTGCGTTTCAGCTGGGCAAAATCCGAAAATGCTATGGGCTATCTGGTTTACTATCGTGAAAAAGGCACAGATCAGTGGATTTCCTCTGATGTAGGCGATAACAACTCCCTCACTGTAGGCAACCTGACAAACGGTGTTACTTACGAATTCTGCGTAGAAGCATACAATCAGGCTGGTGTCAGCCCTCGCTCCGAATTGGCAGAAGGTGCACCCAAGTCCCAGACCATCAACGGTCCTGCCCTGCCTACAGAAAACCGCATCTCCAATGAACTGATTACCGTTCGTTCTGACAGCGGCGCCGCAGGCAATGTAAACTGGAATGAAACACCCAACTTCAATATCAAACATGTACTGGACGGCAACTACTCCACATTCTGGCAGTCTGGCGCATACTGGAAAGATCAGTCCTTCACATTTGACTTTGCAGAGCCTCAGAGCATGAACTACATGATCTATGTTCCCAGACAGGGCGATCTGAGCTATACCACAGGCATGCGTGACTACAGCGTAACCACTTACCGCAAAACAGCTGATGGAAAATACGAAAAGATTGCAACCATCAATGCAAATATCACTGCCAAAGTGACAAAAGACGGCACCGGTTATCTGGTACTGGAACTGCCTGAATCCAATGACATTTCCAGAGTTAGAGTTAACGTTGGTCAGTGGGAAGGTGCAAAAGCAGTTACACTGTCTGAAGCAGCATTCTATCATTTGGATAACACACCTGCAGAAATTGCAGACCTGTTCTCCAACGGTACATTTACAGAACTGAAATACAGCAAGGAAGAAACCTTTGAAAAAGTAGAGGCACTCCGCAGCAGAGTGGAAAATACAAACGCATTCTATCTGAATAAAGATATGATGCTGCGCGAACTGAACGACGCAAAAGCACTGGCAGAAGGCAGCAAACTGGCAGCACAGACAGGCTTCCAAT
>ENA-OPBZ01001410-OPBZ01001410.1-human-gut-metagenome-genome-assembly--contig:-NODE-1410-length-10030-cov-2.747168_pt1 | contig 10030 bp, 6 predicted proteins | sample MGYA00241072_ERZ501459 | MGnify/ENA primary metagenome ERZ501459 (study PRJEB25962, sample SAMEA2042632) | human gut metagenome | biome: human gut; feature: human-associated habitat; material: faeces...
TGGAGTGTGACGATCAAGTATGGGCATGGAGGTTAAGCATGACGAAGGAACAGATTAAGGAGTATACCGCACGGGTTGCACAGGCAAACCGGACAGAATTAGTCGTTATTATATATGAACTTTTGCTGGATGAAATACAAGAGGGTAACAAACAATATCAGGCGGGAAATACGGATGCGGGGGAAAAACAGATCCGCAAAGCGCAGGGATATTTACAAGAACTTCTCGGAAGTCTGGACTTTCGCTATGAAATTGCGCTGCAATTACGACAGTTGTATCGTTATGTCAACGAACAGTTGATCGCAACTTTGGTACAACGCAGACCGATTCATTTAGATGCGGCGTGTGAAGTGATCCGTGGATTGATGGAGAGCTTTGAACAAGTTGCCAAAGAGGATCATTCAGGACAGGTTATGGAGAATTCACAGCAGCTTTATGCCGGATTAACCTATGGAAAAGGTACACTTAATGAAGTATCCCTCGGAGAGGGCAGTACCTATGGAGGAAAAATATGAAAAAGAAACGTGGAGCGGGGATTTTACTGCCAATCAGCAGCCTGCCGTCAAAGTACGGAATCGGGTGTTTTTCAAAGAGTGCATATGATTTTGTAGATGAACTGAAAGCAGCAGGACAGTGCTGCTGGCAGATTTTGCCCCTTGGTCCGACCAGCTATGGGGATTCTCCCTATCAGTCCTTCTCTACTTTTGCAGGAAATCCATATTTTATTGATCTGGAGACCCTGGTAAAAGAGGAACTTTTGACAGAAGAAGAGTGTGATGCGTGCGATTTCGGTGACAATGCGGAGTATATTGATTACGAAAAGATTTATCTGTCCCGTTTCAAAGTACTCAGAAAAGCATTTGAAAGATTTGCGGCAGATGACGTATATGATGCATTTGTATCGGAAAATGGTTACTGGCTGGAGGATTATGCGCTGTATATGGCGATTAAGGATGCACTCGGCGGAATCAGCTGGAGTGAATGGCCGGCAGAATTAAAGGACAGAGAAGAAGCAGCACTGAATCAGAAACGGGAAGAACTTGCCGGGGAGGTTGCATTTTACAAATTCCAGCAGTTTATGTTCCTGAAACAGTGGAAAGCACTGAAAGCATACGCAAATGAAAAGGGTATCCGTATCATCGGTGATATTCCGATTTATGTGGCATTTGACAGCGCTGACACCTGGGCAAATCCGGTTCTGTTCCAGTTTGATGAGGACAACCAGCCAAAAGCAGTTGCCGGATGCCCGCCGGATGCGTTCTCCGCAACCGGACAGCTCTGGGGCAACCCGTTATACAAATGGGACTATCATAAGAGCACAGGTTATGCATGGTGGCTGTTACGTCTGGCTCACGTGTTTAAACTGTACGATACTGTCCGCATCGACCATTTCCGCGGATTTGATGAATATTATTCCATCCCGTTCGGTGATCAGACGGCAGAGCGCGGCCACTGGGAAAAAGGACCGGGCATGGATCTGTTCAACACCGTCAAAGAAAAGCTCGGCGATGTGGATGTCATCGCAGAAGACCTGGGATATCTTACCGAGAGCGTGATCGAAATGGTGAAAGAATCCGGCTATCCGGGTATGAAGGTGTTGCAGTTTGCTTTTGACTCCCGTGAGGAGAGTGATTATCTGCCGCACAATTACGAGAGAAACTGTGTTGTCTACACCGGAACGCACGACAATGATACCATTCTTGGATGGTATTATGTCATGAGTGAGGAAGACCGCGAATTCTCCAAAGAGTATATGGGAAATGCAAAGAGTACCGACGAGGAACTCCCGTGGGATTTCATTCGCATGTCAATGGAGAGCGTGGCAAATCTGGCTGTCACTCCGATGCAGGAATTTTTAGGTCTTGGAACGGAGGCGAGAATTAACTATCCGTCTACACTTGGAAATAACTGGAAATGGCGCCTGCTTCCGGGACAGTTTACACTGGAGCTGGCAAAGAGAATTCATCGGCTGACACAGATTACAGCACGTAGTGCAAAATAAAAATACGCGCCGGAGAGAAAGAAAAACAGGCCGGGAAAACAAGCCGGAAGAGATTCCGGCAGAACAGGTACAGAGTTTAAAGGAGAGGCCTGCAGAATATGGAACAGGTAACAATCAGGGACATTGCCCGCAAATGTAAGGTAGGCGTGAGTACCGTATCGAGAGCGATGAACAATCATCCGGACATCAATCCGGAAACAAAAGAGATGATTTTAAAGGTCATTGCCGAATCGAATTACGTACCGAACAACAGTGCCAGAAACCTGAAGCGGTCGAATGCCAAAGCGATTGCCATTCTGGTAAAAGGCATGGACAACATGTTCTTCAACAACATGATCAGTGTGATTGAAGAGGTTGTGCGAAAAAAGAAATACTCCTGCATTATTGAGCGAGTAGAGGAAAAGGCAAATGAGGTAGACTCCGCGATCGAGATCGTCAAAGAAAAACGGCTGCGCGGCATCATTTTCCTCGGCGGAAACTTTACGCATCCGCATGAGAAAATGGCGCAGATCCCGGTTCCGTACGTGATCAGTACAATCGGGGCGGTTTCAGACGGAGGAAAACCGTGCGCGAGCGTATCGGTCGATGACTACAGGGAAAGCTATAAGATGGTAGATTATCTCTGTGGTCTCGGGCACCGGCGCATTGCCATCATTACCGCCTGCGAGGACGACATCAGTATCGGACGGCTCCGTCTGAATGCGTACCGTCAGGCTTTACTGGATCATGGGATACCTTATGACCCTGATCTGGTATTTCATATGACGAAGGACGACACGTATTCTTTCGCCACAGGGTACAAGGTAACAAAAGAAATTCTGGAAAAAAAGACGGAGTTTTCCGCGCTGTATGCCACCGCGGATACGCTGGCAATCGGTGCGTGCCGTGCCTTAAAAGAGGCCGGGCTTACCGTGCCGGATGATATTTCCGTTGCAGGATTTGACGGAATTGATGCGGGAGAGTATTATATACCCAGTATCACAACGATCCGCCAGCCGGTGGAGCAGCTTGCCGCAGAGACGGCGAAGATGCTGTTTTCCTTAATTTCAGGAAAAGAAGAACCCTGCAGCAAAGTATACGATGGGGAACTCGTCGTAAGGGAATCTACGAAGTCGCGGATCGCGCAGCAGTAAAATATTTGCTGTTTCGCTGCCCCAAAAAGTGATTCAGAAGTGAACCGTCCCATTCAGGGAAAAGCTTTGCATGGAACTGCGAAAGCTGCCAATTGCAGGAAATCTGGAATGGCAGCGCAACTAAATGACACTGTGGGAATTTATCCACAGCAATACGAGGAGAAAAAAATGGAAGAAAGAATTCAGGCAATCTTAAAAGAGCGTTTTGGAAGAGATCTGGACAACTGCACAAAGAGCGAAATCTTTGAAGCCCTGATGGTTATCACCAAACAGGAGATGGCAGGTCGCAAAAGAAACACCGGAAGTAAGAAGCTGTATTATATTTCAGCAGAGTTTCTGATCGGAAAACTGCTGTCCAATAACCTGATTAACCTTGGCATGTACGAGGAAGTTGAAAAAGCACTTGCAGCTCACGGAAGAGAGCTGACCGAGATCGAGGAGATGGAAATGGAGCCGTCCCTTGGAAACGGAGGTCTCGGCCGTCTGGCAGCATGCTTCCTTGATTCTATCGCAACGCTTGGCCTGCCGGGAGACGGTATCGGCCTTAATTATCACTTCGGTCTGTTCCGCCAGCTTCTGGTCGACCACAAACAGAAAGAAGTGAAAAATCCATGGATCACAAATGAGAGCTGGCTCGTCAGACAGCCGGTATCCTTTGCAGTTCCGTATAAAAACTTCACGATGCATTCTACCCTGTATGATATCGACGTACCGGGTTACAACAATGGCTGTAACCGTCTGCATCTGTTCGATGTAGATACGGTAGACGAGAGTATCGTTCCATCAGACAGCATCAACTTTGACAAGCATCAGATCCAGAAAAACCTGACACTGTTCCTCTACCCGGATGACAGCGACCGTGCCGGACAGCTGCTTCGTATCTACCAGCAGTATTTCATGGTCAGCAACGGCGCACAGTTCATCCTGATGGAGTGCGAGCAGAAGGGCTACGATCTGCATAAGCTGTATGATCACGTTGTGATCCAGATCAACGATACTCATCCGTCCATGGTCATTCCGGAGCTGATCCGTCTGCTGCAGGAGAGAGGCTTTACCATGCAGGAAGCCATCGATGTTGTAAGCAAGACCTGTGCTTACACCAACCACACCATCCTGGCAGAGGCACTGGAAAAATGGCCGATCGATTACCTCGAGGAGGTTGTTCCGCACCTGATGCCGATTATCCACGAGCTGGACGCACAGGCAAAGAAGAAATACAAAGATGAGAAAGTAGCGATCATCGACAAGGATCAGCGCGTCCACATGGCACACATGGATATCCACTACGGATTTTCTGTTAACGGCGTTGCAGCACTGCACACCGAGATCCTGAAAAACTCCGAGCTGAAACCGTTCTACGATATTTATCCGGAGAAATTCAACAACAAGACAAACGGAATCACTTTCCGCCGCTGGCTGCTGCACTGCAACCGTGAACTGGCACAGTATATCGAGAGCCTGATCGGACCGGGATTCAAAAAAGATGCCGACGAGCTGGAAAAACTGCTCAAATACAAAGACAACAAGAAGGTTCTTGCAAAACTTGAGGAGATCAAACACAACCGCAAACTGGATCTCAAACAGTTCCTGTATGAGACACAGAATATCGCGCTGGATGAAAATTCCATCATCGATGTACAGGTAAAACGTCTTCATGAGTACAAACGCCAGCAGATGAACGCCCTGTACGCTATTTACAAATACATGGATATCAAGAGCGGCAACAAGCCGAAAACCCCGATCACCATGGTGTTTGGTGCAAAGGCTGCACCGGCTTATATCATCGCAAAAGATATCATCCATCTGATCCTGTGCCTGCAGGAGCTGATTGATAATGATCCGGAAGTTGCACCGTATCTGAAAGTGGTTATGGTAGAAAACTACAACGTGACACTGGCAGAAAAGCTGATCCCGTCCTGTGATATTTCTGAACAGATTTCTCTTGCATCCAAAGAAGCAAGTGGAACAGGTAACATGAAATTCATGCTGAACGGGGCTGTGACAATGGGAACAGAAGATGGAGCCAACGTAGAAATCCATCAGTTTGTAGGGGATGAAAATATTTACATCTTCGGAGAATCCAGTGAACAGGTTATCGAGCATTACCGCAAGATGGATTATAATGCAGTTGATTATTATATCAATGATGAAGAGATCCGCAGACTGGTAGACTTTATCATCAGCCCGGAACTTCTCCGTATCGGAGATAAATACCTGCTTCTTGAACTGCATGCAGAACTGATTCGTAAAGACTGGTTCATGACACTTCTTGATGTTAAAGATTATATCCAGAAGAAAGAACAGGCTTACGTAGATTATGAAGACCGCATGGCATGGGCAAAGAAGATGGTTGTGAATATCGCGAAAGCAGGATATTTCTCATCTGACAGAACCATTGCTGAATACAACAGAGATATCTGGCATCTGTAAAATGTATATGTAAAAAACAGAAGTTTGTCCTGAAAAAACAGAGACAGACTTCTGTTTTTTGTGCAAAAGTGTATTTTTATACGGTTTCTGCGGGAACTTCCTGTATTTCCCTTATTGCGGGAAAAGAGAAGGATATGCTATGATAAGGAGAAATATTGCTGTTTGTTTTCCGGATATGGAAAAGTTTTTGGGAAGATCCGGGAAGCAATAGAAGCAGATGAGAGGTGAATATATGGAAAAAAGAAGAAAAAGTGCATCACTTTTGCCGGTCGGTGTATTTCTGGTATTTTATCTGGGACTGGGTATTTTATTTGAATACATAATGAAAATTCCAATGGGGTTTTATAATGTACCGATCGTAGTGGCGTTTCTGACGGCACTCCTGGTCGCGTGTCTGCAGAACAGAAAGGTTGGCTTTGATGAGAAGCTGGAGATCATGGGACGGGGAATCGGAGATAAGAATATTATCACAATGCTGCTGATTTTCCTGACGGCGGGAACTTTTGTGGGAGTGGTTGGAAGAAGCAGTGCAGAGAGTGTGGCGTATTTTATGCTATCGATCATCCCGGCACGGTTTGCGGTTGCCGTTCTGTTTGTGGTTGCATGTTTTGTTTCAACAGCAATGGGAACTTCGGTTGGGACGATCACCCTTCTGACTCCGATTGCGGCGGCAGTTTCGCAGACGTCCGGTTTTTCCCTGGCACTTTGCGTGGCATCGGTGATGGGAGGCTCCATGTTCGGGGACAATCTTTCTTTCATATCAGATACAACAATTGCTGCCTGCAACGGGCAGGGATGTGAGATGAAAGATAAATTCCGGGAAAATTTCTGGATCGCACTTCCGGCGGCAATCGTATCGCTGGTTCTGATCCTGATTAGCTCTTTCCGGGCAGAGATCGGAACGGCAGTTACGCACGAATACAATCTGACACAGATCATTCCGTATGTGCTGGTGCTGGTCGGCGGGATCGCAGGGTTCAACGTCTTTCTGGTACTTTTGACAGGAATTGTGTCCGGTGCGGTGATCATGCTTGCAATGGGGCAGGTAACACCGTATGAAATGCTTGCTGCCATGGGATCAGGTGTATCCGGGATGTTTGAAACCTGTATGGTGGCGGTGCTGGTTGCTGCAATGTGTGCGCTGATCCGGGAAAATGGTGGCTTTGATGTATTGCTGGATGTGATCCACCGTGTCTTTAAGGGATCGAAAAGTGGTCAGCTGGGTGTTGGTATTTTGGTAGCGCTCCTGGATGTGGCAACAGCGAACAATACCGTAGCAATTGTGATGGCTAATCCAATTGCAAAGGAAATGGCAGACGATTATCAGATCACACCGAGAAAGACGGCCTCCCTTCTGGATACTTTTTCCTGTATTTCACAGGGGGTGATCCCGTATGGTGCGCAGATGCTGGTGGCAATTTCGGCAGTGCATGAGCTCGGCGGTGAGATTTCTGCATTTCAGATCATTCCGAAGCTTTTTTATCCGGGAATGCTGTTTGTCAGTTCGCTGATCTTTATCTTTGTGATTCCACAGAAAACAGGAAAATAAAACAGAGTTCACTCTGGATTTTTATACTTTTACAGATTAAAGGGTTGAAACCTGACGAAAAATACGGTATTATAGTGTTTAACAGATTTTTGGAACAAAAAATGGTACAAAAATCACAGATACATAGAAGGGAATGACAAAGATGAGCCTGAAAATCGGAGTAATTAAAGGTGACGGAATCGGTCCGGAGATTGTAACGGAAGCGATGAAGGTTCTTGATAAAGCAGGAGAGGTATACGGATTTGACTGTTCTTATGAACAGCTGCTTCTTGGGGGCGCATCCATTGATGTACATGGAGTCCCGCTTACAGATGAGACGGTAGCAAAAGCAAAAGCATGTGATGCCGTACTGATGGGATCCATTGGAGGAGATGCAAAGACTTCCCCGTGGTATAAGCTGGAACCGTCAAAGAGACCGGAGGCCGGTCTTTTGAAGATCAGAAAAGAACTGAACCTGTTCGCAAATCTGCGTCCGGCAGTTTTGTATAATGAACTGAAGGGTGCATGCCCTCTGAAAGAAGAGATTACAGAAGGCGGATTTGATCTGATGATCATGCGTGAACTGACAGGCGGTCTTTATTTTGGAGAGAGGAAGACAGAAGAAGTGGATGGTGTGATGACTGCATTCGATTCACTTACCTATAATGAGGATGAGATCCGCCGGATTGCGATCCGCGCGTTTGACATTGCAATGAAGAGAAGAAAGAAAGTGACAAGCGTCGATAAGGCGAATGTACTGGATTCTTCAAGACTCTGGAGAAAAGTAGTAGAAGAAGTTGCGAAAGATTATCCGGAAGTTACACTGGAGCATATGCTGGTTGACAACTGTGCAATGCAGCTTGTAAGAGATCCGAAGCAGTTTGATGTCATTCTTACAGAGAATATGTTCGGAGACATCCTTTCTGATGAAGCAAGCATGGTAACCGGTTCGATCGGAATGCTGGCAAGTGCAAGTCTGAATGAAACCAGGTTCGGACTGTATGAACCAAGTGGCGGTTCGGCACCGGATATAGCAGGACAGGGAATTGCTAACCCGATAGCAACAATTCTTTCAGCAGCAATGATGCTTCGTTTCAGCCTGGATCAGGATAAAGCAGCAGATGCGATTGAAGCAGCAGTTTCCCAGGTGTTAAAAGATGGATACAGAACCGGGGATATTATGTCAGACGGATGTACAAAGGTTGGAACAGCCCGGATGGGAGATCTGATCTGCGAAAGAATTCGATAGTCAAGGATTAGGAAAGATACAGTTCCGTACTGCTATGGGGAAAGAGAAGCAGGACGGAACTGTAATAGAATAGAGCCAAAAGTTACAGGAGGATTATAAAATCATGAGAAGTGATAATGTAAAAACAGGTATGCAGCAGGCGCCGCACAGATCATTGTTCAATGCGCTTGGTCTTACAAAAGAAGAACTGGAGAGACCGCTTGTCGGAATCGTATGTTCTTATAACGAAATCGTTCCGGGACATATGAACCTGGATAAAATTGCAAATGCAGTAAAGATGGGAGTTGCCATGGCAGGTGGAACACCGATCATGTTCCCGGCGATCGCAGTCTGTGACGGTATTGCAATGGGACACATCGGTATGAAGTATTCTCTGGTAACGAGAGATCTGATCGCAGATTCGACAGAAGCAATGGCAATGGCGCATCAGTTTGACGCCCTTGTTATGATCCCGAATTGTGATAAAAATGTACCTGGGCTTTTGATGGCAGCAGCCCGTATTAATGTACCTACAGTGTTCGTCAGTGGCGGACCAATGCTTGCGGGACATGTAAAAGGACAGAAGAGAAGTCTTTCCAGCATGTTCGAGGCAGTTGGATCCTACGCAGCAGGAACAATGGACGAATGTGATGTATGTGAATTTGAAAATAAAGTATGTCCTACCTGCGGATCATGCTCCGGAATGTATACAGCTAACAGCATGAACTGTCTGACAGAAGTACTTGGTATGGGGCTTCAGGGAAATGGAACAATTCCGGCTGTATATTCAGAAAGAATCCGTCTTGCAAAACATGCAGGTATGAAAGTCATGGAACTTCTTGAGAAGAATATCCGCCCAAGAGATATTATGACAAAAGAAGCTATTCTGAATGCACTTACTGTTGATATGGCACTTGGATGCTCTACAAACAGTATGCTTCATCTTCCGGCAATCGCACATGAAGTGGGAATGGACTTTGAGATTGATTTCGCAAATGGAATCAGTGAAAAGACACCAAATCTCTGTCACCTTGCACCGGCAGGTCCTACTTATATGGAAGACCTGAATGAAGCAGGTGGTGTCTATGCAGTTATGGCAGAACTGAATAAGAAGGGACTCCTTCATACAGAATGTATGACAGTTACAGGAAAGACAGTAGGAGAGAATATTGAAGGAGTAGTGAACAAAGATCCAGAGGTTATCCGTCCGATTGACAATCCATATACACCAACAGGCGGGCTTGCAGTGTTAAAAGGTAATCTTGCACCGGATGGAAGTGTTGTAAAGCGTTCGGCAGTCGTAGATGAGATGCTGGTACACGAAGGACCTGCAAGAGTATTTGACTGTGAGGAAGATGCAATTGCAGCAATCAAAGGTGGTAAGATAGTAGCCGGTGATGTTGTTGTTATCCGTTACGAGGGACCAAAGGGAGGTCCGGGAATGCGTGAGATGTTAAATCCTACATCTGCAATCGCAGGTATGGGGCTTGGATCGAGTGTGGCGTTGATCACAGACGGACGTTTCAGTGGAGCATCAAGAGGAGCATCTATCGGGCATGTATCTCCGGAAGCTGCTGTCGGCGGACCAATCGCACTGGTAGAGGAGGGAGACCTGATCCAGATTGATATCCCGAATCTTTCTATTCATCTGGATGTATCGGATGAAGAACTGGCTAAGAGAAAGGAAAACTGGACTCCAAGAGAGCCAA